>VFSW01010084.1_pt1 | contig 13429 bp, 11 predicted proteins | sample 5358111 | NCBI WGS metagenome assembly VFSW01 (sample SAMN11554181, study PRJNA540505) | mine drainage metagenome | isolation source: sediment from site ElyBrook_90M | place: USA: Ely Copper Mine, Vershire, VT | collected 2017 | reverse complement strand
AAAGGCTGAGGCGGGTGATGGCCTGACGCAGCAAAGTCTCACCTTGCGCGTCCGGCGCGCAGTAGCGGTCGATCTCGGTGACGGAAAGTTGCGCGTTGGGTTTGTTTTGTCTGGCTTGTTGGCGTTGTCGCGCCGCTTCCACGCGGGCCTGGATGGCCGCACTGGTTTCGCCGTCTGCTTGTTTGAGCAAGTCTTCCTGCGGAACAGCGGGGACTTCGATCTGGATGTCGATGCGATCCAGCAACGGGCCGGAGATCTTGCCGCGATAGCGCGATACCTGATCGGGTGTGCAGCGGCACTTGCCGTTGTAGTGACCCAGATAGCCGCAGGGACAGGGGTTCATTGCGGCGACGAGTTGGAACTGCGCGCGGAAATCGGCACGGCGGGCGGCGCGCGAGATGGTGATGCGACCGCTCTCCAGTGGTTCGCGCAATACCTCCAACACACTGCGATCGAATTCCGGCAGCTCGTCCAAAAATAAAACGCCGTGCATCGCGACGGAAATTTCGCCGGGACGCGGGTTGCTGCCGCTGTGACTTTTCGAAATAGATGCGATCATGTCAACCAGCAATCAAGTAGTTACGTTACAATAACTTGAAATAAATGCGACGATATTCAACCATTAGCTGCGACTTAGGTGTGATTTATGCAAAATAGCTGCGACGAAGTTCAGTCTCCACGACAAATGCGGCGAATTGGCGTGACGCGTCGTAGTGTTTCGGGAATCTACGCCTTTCGGCGCGAGACCGCCGTCCCATTCGAGTCTACGCTTGAGCGAGATTTCATAATCCGTAAGGAATTTTGCCTTTCAGTTTTGGAGGTCATCCCGCAGCCGGTTCAGATTCCATTCGTGGCCAGTAACGGGCAGACGTACACCTACACTCCTGATTTCCTCGTGTACTACCGCCTTGGCAATATGGGCTACGGGGAATATCCAAAGCCTCTTCTTGTCGAGGTGAAGCCTCGAGCAGAATGGAAACAGCACTGGCGCGAGTGGATGCCAAAATGGAAGGCCGCTTACCGCTACGCCAAAGAACAGGGATGGGACTTCCACATCCATGACGAATCTCGTATCCGCGATCAGGTGCTTGAGAATATCCGCTTCCTTGACCGATACAAGCGCACTCAATTCCCAATCGAAGACACCCGGTCCGTGATCGAAAGTGTCAGGCAGATGGGCGGTACAGCATTTCATTACCTCTTGGCCAAGCACTTCATGGGTATTTATAAGGCCGAGGGTGTTGCACACATCTGGCATCTTCTCGCAACACGCCAACTTGATTGCGACATTTCACTTCCTTTGAGCGATTTCACAGAGCTATGGGTGCCCACCTATGAATAACAAAACTGAACACGAAATGGATTTGATGAAAGAATCCTTCGAGCCAGTTCGCAAGCGTGTAGATATTCAGGCAGGCGGACTTGTCCAACATCTTGAATCCATTTATCGCATCACAGAGGTGTTGGACTTCGATTCTATTATCGGCGTGGAAGTGGAAACAGGTCGCAGTGCCCCGCTTCGAATAAATGAACTCCGCCCTGTCGTTGCTGATACCGCTCAGGCAACAGAGGATATTGATGAAATTGCTGATGAAGACTGGAAGATTGCACAGCAACGCTATGCTGCGATCAAGCCGCTTCTCACCATATCGATGATGGGGCGGCATGATGTTGCGCAACGCGCTAAAGAGGTTGGCTCTGATACTGCTACCTTGTACAGATGGTTGCAAAAATATAATGCAATTGGTGTCATCACTGCGCTTATCCCCCAGAAACGCGGCTGGAAGGAAGGCAAGAGCCGAATCCCTGTGTTTGCAGAACAAGTGATCGACGAGGCAATCAAGGATTTCTATCTGACCAATCAGCGCTCAACTCCGCAGAAAACTGTGACTGAAGTTCTTCGCCGCTGCCAGCAGCGCGGTATTGAAGCACCGAGTCCGAGCACCATACGCGCGCGCATTGGTAAGGTGACAGAAAAGCAGCGATTGCGCGGTCGGGGCTTTAAGGAAAAGGCCAAGAACAAATTCCTTCCAGTGCCCGGCAGTTTCCCTAACGCCGATTTTCCGCTGGCGGTTATTCAGATCGATCACACACCCGCCGACATAATTCTCGTGGATGATTACTATCGCAAACCTATCGGACGGCCTTGGATCACTCTGGCGATGGACATTAACAGTCGCATGGTAACGGGCTACTACCTATCGTTTGATCCGCCTTCTGAAACTTCAGTTGCAATGTGTGTGGCTCATTCAGTTCTTCCAAAAGATGAATGGCTGTTGCTGCATAAAGTTGATGCTCAATGGCCGGTATGGGGATTCCCCAAAACCATCCACGTGGACAATGGTGCAGATTTCCGCTCTAACAACTTCCAACAATCATGCCTGATGTATGGCATCAACCTTGAATATCGTCCAGTGAAGCAGCCGCGTTATGGTGGACATATCGAGCGTGTGCTTGGAACACTGCTTCGTGAAATACACGAACTACCTGGCACCACGTTCTCTTCCATCAAAGATAAGGAAGGCTACAACTCTGAAAAAGAAGCTGTGATGACCAAGTCTGAATTTGAGACGTGGCTGGTCACTCTGATCTGCAAGGTTTACCACCAGCGCATGCATAGTGGTATCGGAATGTCACCTCTTCGTAAATGGGAGATTGGCGTTTTCGGGAACACTGAAATTCAGGGTGTAGGTCTTCCTGCACGGCCTGCGGATCGCCTGACCGTCCTTTTGGATTTCCTCCCTTCCTTCCGCCGTACTGTGCAAACCTTTGGCGTAACCATCGATGGCATGACCTATTACGCAGATGTACTTCGTCAGTGGATTAACGCTGAGGATCCGGAAATCAAAGGGAAGAAGCGAGAATTCATTTTCCGGCGCGATCCGCGAGACATCAGCACTGTGTGGTTCTTCGATCCCGACCTCAAGCAGTATTTCAAAGTCGCATTCGCAGATCAGGCTCTGCCATCGATGAGTATCTGGGAATACCAGCAGGCGCGTGATGCACTCAAGCGCGAAGGCAAAAAAAGCGTCAACGAGCATCAGATTCTTCATGCCATCACCGAGCTGCGCAGCCAGGTTGATGAGTCCAAGGAAAGGTCCAAGAAGGCTCGCCGCTCTAACCAGCGGCGCAAAGAGCATGAGAAGAAAATTTCCCCTGTGGCACCCTTGCCACAGCAGCCTGTTCGCAGCCCTGTTACACCGCCGACACTGTATGTCGGGCTGGTTGATGGGGATATCGATTCATTTGGAGATATCGCATGAACACGAACAGCTACGAACACATCCATCCAGACTTTCGGCACATTATGGGCATGAGCGATAGTGAGCGGATTGCATTCATGGATCAGCCGCGCTGGATTAGCAATAAATCTGCGCAACATATCCTAGATACCCTGCAAGGCTTGCTACAGAAGCCGGTTCGTCCCCGCATGCCTAACTTGCTGATTGTAGGGGAATCGAACAATGGGAAGACAACTGTTGTTCAGCGTTTTCGTGAATTGTGCGGACAGGGTTACGTCAACGAAGATGCCGAGCCTGTGAAGCCGGTGATTGTCTCTCAAGCACCACCCAGTGCCGACGAGAAAGGGTTGTATGTTTCCATTCTTGAGTGCTTCTTTACTCCCTATCGGGCAACTGACCCAGCCACGAAGTTAAGGTATCAGGTCATACACCTTCTCCGTATGTGCCATACCAGAATGCTCATCATTGACGAGTTCCATTCCCTGCTCACCGGCACGCCAGTAAAACAGCGTGAGGTAATGAACGCAATCAAGCTGCTGTGCAATGAGCTTGCCATCCCCATCGTGGGCGTAGGCACGCGTGAAGCTGTGCGCGTGCTGCATACCGACCCACAGCATGCCAGCAGGTTTGATGTGATGACACTACCACTATGGGAGCTGAACAAAGACTTCCAGCAATTGCTGGCCGGGTTTGAGAAAGTGTTGCCACTCAAGAAGCCATCGAAGCTGCACACGCCTGAATTGGCCAGTTTGCTGCACACTATTTCCGAAGGTAATACAGGTAATCTTCATCGGCTGTTGATTGAGTGTGCTACCGAGGCGATCAAAAGCGGCAAAGAGCAAATCGACAAACCTATCATTGAGAGTAAAGCATGGTTGCGGCCTACGCGCGGCATCCGGGAACGGATAGCGTGAATTCCCAATGGGTGGTTCGCGTCCCGTTATTGCCAGACGAAATCATTTCGTCATGGCTGGTGCGCGCAGCACTCACCCAGGGATGCGATCCATTAGTACTGACCGGTGACGTCTGGCCGAAATGGAGAATATGGACTCAGGATCCAGACCGGTTTTTTGACGATGAGCGAATCGAGCCGCTTTGCGTGGTGTCCGGCATTACGAAGGAAGCCTTGAGAGCGGCAACCCTTTATCCTGTTGCCAGTCAGATTGCTGGCGACAACCCGCCAGCGAAAGCAGTTTGGCCGTGGATGCTGACCTTGGGGACAAGGAACACCAAGCGTCGCAGCGGACTTCAATACTGTCCCTCATGTTTATCGGAAGATGCAGCACCATACTATCGACTTCAGTGGCGGTTTGCATGGCATGTGGGTTGTGAAAAGCATAGATGCTCGCTGCACGATCGTTGCCATGTCTGCGATGCCCCTGTTGAGCCGCACCGTCTTTTAGCAGAAGACCAGCAAGTACGCGTATGTGCAACCTGCAAAGCCGATCTGCGTAAAGCCATTCCAACTTTATGCGCTGCGAGTACGCTGGCTTTTCAGCGTATGGCTGATCATGTTGCGCATCACGGTCAAGGAGGGTATCTGGGGCAGATAATTGATGTCCATCATTGGTTTGAACTCGCCAGCTTCTTCGCCTCCCTGATACGACGCGCCAGCCGTAGTGAAAACGAAATGGTGACCGACTTCCTTCAGGAGCTAGGTGTGAATTTGCCAGAGGGTTTGCCGGTGAGTGTAGGTGCTGGAATCGAAATGCTAAAAACGCATGACCGCCAGAAGCTGTTAGAAAGTCTCTACACATTGATGATGGCTGGACAGGAGCAATTTGAACTTGCTTTGAAGCAATCCGGCATTGCATTGCAAACGTTCTGTGGAAAAGACGAGACGCTTCCAAAGTTACTTCTTGAGATGACCTCGGCGTTGCCAGACAAATCTAGGATCCGCACCAGTAAGCCAGCACGAAAATTAACCGGTCCGCGACCGCGACACGAGGTCATGAGAATGATGGCAAGGTTGCAACGCAAACTGGAAATGGCAAAGCGATGAACACCCTTTCCCCTGCAACTCAAAGGTGCGACGAATGCGGCAAGGATGTTACCCAGATATGGCGCGTTCACAAGGGCCACAAATACTGTAGCACCTGTTATGCGCGGGAATTCAAACGGCGCTTGTGCCCCAAGTGCGGAAACTTTGCGAAGTTGCTGATTAGTGACCCCAATGCGATTTGCCAGAAATGCCAGGTCGATAAGCCATGCGCCAGATGTGGCAAGACAGATTACAAAGTCGGGAAAATCAGTACATACGGGCCGGTGTGTGGCCATTGTGCAACCTATTTCCGCGAACCAGAGCCCTGTGAGGTTTGTGGCAAGCCATCCAAGCGACTGACCCGCGTGTCACGACTGGGACATGATCGACGTGCTTGCCCAAGTTGTGCTCGTGCTGACCATGGAGCCTGTGAGGCGTGTCGCCGCAGTCGATTGCTGGAACAAACAGAGGATGGCCGCATGCTGTGCAAAACCTGCCATAAGCAGGGTGAGGTTTCTTGTCCTGAATGTGAGCAGCCTATGCCCGCCGGCAGAGGCAAGCAATGCGAGGCCTGTTACTGGCGCAAGTTGTTAGAAAAGCGCGTGGCGATGGATTGCGCGACGTTTTCTGCACCAGTTATGGTTGAGCATTTTCGTGCGTTCGGAGACTGGCTAGGCAAAGAAGTCGGGTATCACAAGGCGGCGATTTCTTTGAAGCACTATCTGTCGCTCTTTCTGGACATCGAGAAGCAATGGGAAATCATTCCTGAATACGCGGTGTTGTTGAAACATTTCGGAACAGCGCGTCTGCGCCGAGTATTGCTCCCCATGAAATGGATGCAGGAAGCTAATTTGGTAGTGCCGGATAGACTGGCCAAACAAAGAGATTCAGACCAGCGTCGTATTGCGGCTACGTTGGACAAGGTCGGAAAGAGTGCGAAAGAAAGGGGCATCCTAGATGGGTACCACAAGGCATTGATGCTTGACCTGAAAGAGGAGGAAACAACACTGCGCTCCATCCGTCTTGCCATGACCCCAGCAGCAGCCTTGCTACTCAAGGGGCGAGAAATGGGACGAATGCCACCGGATCAGAAAGTGCTGGATGGCTATCTGGAGCAGACACCGGGGCAGCGTGCAGCGGTATCAGGGTTTGTTTGCTATTTGAGGGAAAAGCATGGGGCTGATATTGCACTGCCCAAAGCTAATTCAGAAAAGGCTCAGCTGAATAGGAGGAAGAAGCTGGAAGCAGAAATGTTGGTGCTGATGCAAGAAGCAGGCGAGGGAAAGCAGTTCAGGGAACGGTGGATATCAGTGGCTTTGGCGTACTTTCATGGGTTGCCGATAAGCGCTGGGAGAAGCGCGATGTCATTTGATTCACCAGATAGTCAGAAAGGATTTATAGTTCGATGGAGTAATGCCAGTTACTGGATACCAATGCCACTCCGAGATAACGCTTCGGACAGTTAAGTCACTTCGCTATACTTCAACCAGCAAAGAGTTTATTGGAGAAACCAGAAATGAAGCAATACCTCGACTTAATTAAAAACGTACTTGAAACAGGAACGATTCAAGAAAATCGAACTGGCATTCGGACAATCTCAATTCCGGGCGCGATGATGCGCTTTGACTTGGCGAATGGATTCCCAGCCATAACCACTAAGAGGCTCGCATTTAAGACCGCCATCGGTGAGTTGGTTGGATTTCTTCGTGCATATAAAAGTGCCGCAGATTTCCGTGCACTCGGCAGCAAGGTGTGGGATCAGAATGCCAATGAAAATAAACAGTGGTTGGAAAATCCATACAGACTCAAAACCGACGATCTTGGTGAAATATATGGTGTGCAGTGGCGCCAATGGCCAGCATATAAGGTTTTACAGGCATCCCACACTGCGCAGATAAATGATGCACAGCAACGTGGGTTCAAAATCATCACCCGGTTTGCCGAGAATGGAAGTGAGCAAGTCTTGCTTTACAAGGCGGTTGACCAGTTGCGCCAATGCCTCGATACCATCATCTCCAATCCATCTGATCGCCGGATTATTTTCCACGGATGGAATTGGGCGCAGCTTGACCAGATGGCGCTTCCCCCTTGCCATTTGCTGTATCAATTCTTGCCGAATGCGACGACCAAGGAGATTTCTCTTTGTCTCTATATTCGCAGCAACGATTTAGGTCTCGGCGCACCGTTTAATATCGCAGAAGGTGCCGCGTTAATGTCACTTGTGGGCCGACTAACTGGATACACCCCGCGATGGTTCACATATTTCATCGGCGATGCTCATGTCTACGAAAACCATCTGGAGATGCTCCAAGAGCAACTAAGGCGGGAGCCATTCCAGAGCCCAAAATTAATCATTTCAGACAGAGTGCCAAGCTTCGCAGAAACCAAAAAATACGAACCGGAATGGCTGGATAAAATTGAACCCTCAGACTTTACTTTGGAAGGCTACCACCATCACGCACCGCTCACTGCACCGATGGCGGTCTAAAGTATTACCAGGTAACTGATGTGAGGTGAGGCTTTGACTCATCAATACCTGAAGAATATTTCTCGCTATAGTCGCTTGCGGGAATATATACGAGCCCAATGTCGGGATACTTTCGATTCAGATTAAAAAGGGTGAGAGCTGAAGGTTTAGGACCGAGAGATGAGGCAATGATGTTGTATTCACCCAAATATTCGGCTATAACCTCCTCGAGAGTGCTTAGCGATGAATCACTCGTGTCGTAGCAGTCAAAGTCAAAGTGAATTTCACCCTCCGAATGTTCTAAGAGGTTAGAAGCATTACGCACAGTGTTTTCCAGCTGATCCCCAGTCTGCTTTCCAACCAACATAACCTTTGGCTCGTATCTATTCCGAAGTTGAGCCCTTCTCTCAGCATCAAAGCCATCTAGGACCAAAATACATGTGGGACGATCCGGGAAAGAAATCCCTGACCTTTTCAATACAAGTCGTGGTGCTTGAGCATCGCGGCTTAGATACTCGCCGTATGATAAAGGTCGAAAATACGTGAACTCGGTTGGAGTTTTATCAATAGATAGGAAATGGAGAATATTCCAGATCGCATCACGTGGAGTCGTGGTGGCATTAAACCTAACGACCGTTGCAGTTGAAAAGAATGACGAGCTGAGTGACCGAAGAGCTTCATAAAGTCGAACCGCATTGCAGTAATCAATTGCAAATTCCTCATACGCAATGCCATGCTTATGCGCGGTTGCTTTGATGGTTTCCCGAATTGGAAGAGTTCTGCTCTGATAGACTTCCGAGAAAGGAATAAGAATAAGCGTAGGTCGAAATTGCTCCATGTCAATCAAGAAGCCTTTAAGATACCTATCTTCCCAACCTGCAGGGGCAATTAAAATGCGTTGTGTCATAAAAAAAGTCCAGCTTGTATTGGATCATCAGAAATATCGCTGCTCGTAGGAATCTTGATTCCTCGCATTGCATTGATAAGATCATTAGCTTTTATTGATGCCCTCCCATGCTGTCCGTGAACATCCAGGCCATATTCGGGCCAAAGAATTCTATTGGGGGTAAAAAAATCCTCTCTACCCCCCCCGTCTTTTGAGCGGCCATTTCGAACATACAAAAGCTGAGCCTTTTGTGCCAATCGGAGAATTGGTTCCAACTCCTGCCGTGCTTCATCAGTCATCCGTGAGATCACGAAGGTCAATATCCGTGGCTCAGATTTGTGATTCTGAAGCCTATACTTAAAATGCTCTGCCAGTGCAGTAAACAAGTTTCTCAGCTTATCGGATTCCGATTTACCGCATCCCTCAACTTGGGTATCCAATTTATTCCTAATGAACTCCCACCAAGTGGAGCTTCGATCTTGGACGACCCTAGACTGAATGTCATGCGGAATGCTAACCAACGCATCCCCACTTGATGTGGATTGATACTCCTCAAACATCCAATAGCACGGATCAAGGAGATTGCGAATGACCCCAGTGGATAGATGAACCAGAGTATCGAATCCAGCGTAAGTTGGACGGCCCGCCTTAGGAGACCGCTCACCGAAATAGATGGCTCGGGAATATTTAAAGACATAGTCATTGATTGCTTTTGTATCAGATTCAAGGATGCCTTTATCTAACGCGCGTTGTTTAGCAATCTTGTTGCACTCAGCCATTGCAGCGACAAATGCAGCGCTTTCAGGGAAAAACTCATCTGGTGTGGCCTTAATCCCAACATTATCCAAGCGCTTTTGAATAACTTGGCGCGCGAATTTTCCAAATCCAGACTCCTTATTTTGGAAGGGCTGTTCAAGATCAACAGTAATATAGTCATGCCCTTCCAAAATTGTTCCGCCAAAGGCAGTTCGAAGGTCATATATCCGAATTCCTGCTATGGCGACTTTGAGCGAAAAGACAGAATGGTCCCGGTAACCAAGCCAGGAATTTAGAACTTTCTTTTGGTGGGAATTCAAATCATGAGCATCGTCAATTAGCAGAGAAATATGCGAATCTTTTAGCAGGGTTGTATTTTTTAATGCCTCTAGGATCGGAATGATAAATGTATAAAAAGACGTCGGTTCATCTGGAGTCTCGACTAACGTACCTTTGGCCATTTTTTCTTGATCTTGCCGCAATTTACTTTGTATCAAGCGCTTCAGGTAGACAAATGGTTTTTGCTCTGAGGCAGGACTATCTCCAAATAAATATGAAAACTCCTCAACAAGCGACTGGTTATCGGATTCAGAGAAATCATCCGCAATCGCCATGCAATCTTTCGCAATGGAGGCTCCAATACCGTAGGCAAGAAAATGCTCTGAGGTAATGGCCTGCTCAACCTCAGGTAGCAGCAGATATTCCTGCTTATGAGTTAATGCGGTATTGCAAGGAATATAAAATCCAATGTGACTGTTTGGAAAAGCTTCGCCTTTTAATGATTGGCGAATCTTTTGATATCGAATAGAGTTGTATATCAATGCCATGCTTTTGCCGGAACCACGCTCACCATTAATGAGTACGTTCCTTGAGGATTGAACAAATCTCGAAAAATTGTGATCCTCAATGAACCATTTCACCAACAACTCTGGGGAAAGATTCGGAGCAGCATCGTACTCAAACGGATTTATTTTTCTATTCACTTATTTCTCCAACAATGCTTTTGGCGAGCTTTTCGATAGAGTATTCAGCATTTATCCTCGCTATAAGTTCGGCATTTTCATTTGAATTACAAAAATCATTTAGCAGGACTGGCGCAAGTGTTGGCCCTAACGAATTACCATGATTGTAAATATTCAGGCTAATAGAAGTTTCACGGAATGGCGTTAACACTGAAGCATAGTGACGGGCATATTGACGCTCATAGTTCATTTTTGCCGCACGACTGTAGGCCATTTCCAGCAATTTACATAGGTGTTTTTCCAGCTCATCGGAATCAGTCGGATAGCTTGGATTATCGAGACTAATGGTAAAAGAAAGAGCAATTCGCCCCATGGATCGATCAATAGCCGGATTGGCAATCTGAGCATATTGATGGTGGAGTTCACTGCCTTCCTCAATCAATTTGTTCTCAACCAAAAACTTTGAAGTGCGCTGAGGACCTTCCGCCAATTCATCTGCGAATCGAATCACTGCAGCAATGGGTGCCAGACGAACTGGATATTTATTGAAATACTGTGGATATACATCCAGACTTTTAATCGTATCTTCAGGGACGCCAGATATTTTCTTACCCGCGTGTGCGCGGCCAACGCTTATAACTAACTGGCGCTCCCGCTCTGGCCATAATTGCCACGATACCATCTTGGCCCAGACCTCACCAATTTTCTGGTTGTGCCTGTCTCGTCCGTAAATGTTTCCAACATCATGCAGCAGCAAACCACTCAATAAGATAAACAGCTCATGGGGTGAGAATCCATGATCACAGTCAATTCCATGATCATCGTTGTGCTCGTTTGGAATGCCCAGCAGAATTGCACCATTATCAATGACATCCTCGATGTGCTTTTGCCCATGATCAGTTAACCCAGGCACTTCTTTGGCGATCCACTGAAGGATATCTTCAACAAACTCATCCCTTGTCGAAACGTAGCGGCTCCAAAGCTTAACTCCTTCGTCAGCGAGTTTAGTCTCGAGTAACCGTTTAACATGTTTTTCTAATACTCGGTCTTGCCATGCCATGATGACTTATCGCCCTTGTTAATCAGTTATTAGCTTTGATTTGCTTAAATATTGCTTTTGCAAGCAATGGTGGTACAAGATTCCCAACTTGCTGCTGCTGAAATCCAATTGACCCGGTGAATCGGAACCAGTCGGGGATTGATTGCAAGCGCGCTGCTTCCCGAACAGACAAACCCCGGTCTTTCCATGGATGGACAAGCATATTCTTTCGGAAATTTCCAATTACAACTGAAGGTTCATCTTCCTTCAGCCTCCTGTAAATCCCTGTATGACATCTGGAAACATCGGTGTAGTTTTGCATTAGCTGTTTTGGAATATCTTCCCAATTACCACCCTGCGGAATGTGACTATACCGCTCAACCACATGTGGCGCATTGTTGGTCACAACATTATTTCCGCACTGCTTGAGTTTTCCTCGCATTGATTTGGCATACGTAGATTGAGCTGCGTTCAGGTATGCTTCGATGTCCGTCGCATCACCGTTGTTCAATTCAGGTAAGTCAGAAATAGCATCCTTTACAGTTCGATATTTTTTCACTGTTGGTTTAGGTTCGGCGATTTCAACACCATGTAAAGATCCAATAATGAACAAGCGATTCCTTTTTTGAGGTACGCCAAAATCAGCAGAATTCAATACAAAATGATTGGTCGTATAGCCAAGCTTTTTAAAGCCATCAAGAACTGCATCAAGAAAGAAACCATTCTCAGTCTCAATGAGACCTTTCACATTTTCAAACACAATCCAATCTGGACGAACTTCACCAACGAGGCGCACATATTCCTTGTACAACCAGTTGTTGGCGTTATCCATGTCCCGATTTTTTTGGTTTGAGGTAGAAAACCCCTGACACGGGGGCCCTCCAAAAATAACTGTCTGCTGCTGCCTGTCTAACCCGCTAAATTGCTCAGCTGTTACTTGCCTTATATCTTGGTTCAATAACTTCGTGTTTTTGTGATTGAACGCGAAAGTAGCCGCTGCGTGTTTGTCCAGCTCAACAGCATAACGCACATCTACACCGCTCATAGATGCACCAATGGACATACCACCCGCGCCGCTAAATAAATCAATTGCCTGCATTTTGTCACACTGTGTATTACGAAATTGGCGCAGCGTAGCATATCTACTTGTCAAGTCAACGCAAATTGACAGGCATATTAGCCCAGAATCCCATTCCATTTGCGTATTCTGGTGAACGTGAACAGTGATTCTGCTCGAACGTGAACGCCGGAACGGCGTGTTGTGCTGGTGGTTGGTTTTTACTTCAGGTGTTCACGTTGGGTCAAGTTTTTTTAGTTTTTCGCATGGAATCTCCTGTTAAGTCGATGGTGTGAGCGCGGTGGACGATGCGATCGAGAATCGCGTCTGCAAGAGTGGGTTCGCCGATAACCTCGTGCCATGCCTTGACCGGAATTTGGCTGGTGATGAGCGTGGATCTTTTGGTACGGTCGTCGATGAGTTCGAGCAGATCCTGCCGCTCAGATGGGGCCAGCGTGGATACCCCAAAGTCGTCAATTATCAGTAGATCAACCTTGGCAATCTGCATCAGCCGTTTGCGGAAGCTGCCATCGGCGTGTGCCAGTTTCAACTCTTCCAGCAACCGTGAGGTCCGCACGTACAGCACAGACATGCCCTGCCTACATGCCTGATTGCCCAGCGCACACGCCAGCCAAGTTTTACCGCAGCCGGTTTTGCCGGTGAAGATCACATTCTGCGCCTGTCGAATCCAGTCACCGTCGATCAGACTAGCCATGACTGCCTTGTCGAGCCCACGCCCGGCACGGTAATCGATGTCCTCCACGCAAGCGCTATGTTTTAGGCGTGCGTTCTTCAGTAAGCGTCCCAGCCTTTGGTTATCGCGGTGGCTGGCTTCTCGGTCAACGATAAGTCCAAACCGATCAGTGAACGATAGCGATTGCGTGACCGGCTGAATGAGTTGTTCTTCAAATGCCGCCGCCATACCGGGCAGCTTGAGGGTCTTGAGGGTGGTCAAGGTATGTTGGTGCAACATGGTGAATCCTTGCTGAAGATGTGCGCGATCTCTTCACCCAGCGTGCTGATGAAGTTGGCGATGGTG
>VFSW01010083.1_pt1 | contig 13429 bp, 14 predicted proteins | sample 5358111 | NCBI WGS metagenome assembly VFSW01 (sample SAMN11554181, study PRJNA540505) | mine drainage metagenome | isolation source: sediment from site ElyBrook_90M | place: USA: Ely Copper Mine, Vershire, VT | collected 2017 | reverse complement strand
GGTATCCCAAGCTCCACCGCCTTTCTCCTGATCTTGTACTCGTCTTCCTGCATGTCGGCGAATTTCTCAAGGGCGATGCTGTTAGGAATATTGATGATCAGGTCTATCTTTCTCTCAGCAAGATAGTCGCTGACGTTAGGTTTTCTTTCCTTTTCGCTGATCTTGTAGAGAACCGTCACGTCCGAGAGCCCATGTTTGGTCATGAATTCTGCAGTGTGTTCGGTCGCGAATATCTTGTACCCGAGTTCCGAGAGTTTGCGAACAGCGTTCAGGATGCTCCTTTTGAGTTCTGTTCCGCCCACGCTGACAAAGACATTCCCTTGCATGGGAATCTTAAAGCCTGACGAACCAAGAGCCTTGCAGTAAGCGTCGAAAAAATTCTCTCCAAAGCAAGCTACTTCACCCGTGGACTGCATTTCGACACCCAGCAAGGGGTCCGCCCCTTCTAGCTGCATGAAGGAGAACTGGGGCACTTTTACTCCCACCTTGAAGACAGGTGGATATTGGCGGAGGTATTTTTCGATCGACTTACCGAGGACTGCGTCTGCACTTGCTTCCATCAGGTTAATCCCCTTCATTTTCGAGACAAATGGCATTGACCTTGAGGCCCTCAGATTGCATTCGATTACAAACACGTCGCTTCCCTTCACGATGTACTGAACGTTGAACGGACCATGAATACGAAGAGCCATTGCGATCCTCCTAGTGTAGTCAATTATTTTGTTCTGTGTCTCTTCTCCCAGCCCGCTTGCAGGGATTCGCATAGTCGCGTCCCCTGAGTGCACGCCGGCCTTTTCGACGTGCTCTATCACTGCCCCGATGAGCACATTCTCTCCGTCACACACCGCGTCCACCTCGGCCTCCTTGGCGTTTCGTATGAACTTGCTCAGCACCATGGGATGATCGGGTGAGACTTCAGCGGCACTCGCGAGGAAATCTTCAAGGTGTTTCTCAGTCCATATAACACGCATCGCGGCGCCGCTCAGGACATAGGAGGGGCGGGCGATGACTGGATAGTTTTCAAGAGCAAATTCGAGGGCCCTTTCCTTTGTAGTTACTTCAATCCACTTTGCCTGGGAGATTCCAAGCTGGTCCAGAAGATTTGAAAACTTTGCTCGGTTTTCCGAGCTGTCCAAATCTTCGCTTCTAGTTCCGAGAATCCTGACTCCGCATTTTGCGAGCTTGGGAATCAGGTTGTTTGCAACCTGGCCTCCCACACAGCATACGACGCCGTACGGGTCTTCGTTTTCGCAGATGTCAAGAACACGCTCGAGGCTCATTTCTTCAAAGTAGAGCCTGTCGCTCATGTCATAGTCTGTGGACACTGTTTCAGGATTGCAGTTGATCACGACGACTTCGAACCCATTTTTCTGCAAAGCCCAAACCATGTTCATGGTGCACCAATCAAATTCGACGGAGCTTCCGATCCGATAGCACCCTGCACCGAGGACGATGATCTTCCCGCCCTGCTCCTGCGTTGCTTTTTCGAAGTTGACGTTATGCTTTCGTCCGTCGTAGCTCATGTAGAGATAATTGGTCTTGGCGGGCCACTCTGCTGCGAGACTGTCCACTACTTTCACAAAAGGACCTCCTACCAACCGCTTGCGCATTTCTCGGACCGCGAACTGATCCTTGTCGATTCTCTTTCCGATCCATGCGTCCGAAAATCCCAATTTCTTCGCCTTCTCGAAAACCTCACGGCTTAGCTCTTGTCCCGAGAGCGATTTCAATTCGTTGTCGGTGTCCACAATGTTCTTAATTTTGGAAACAAACCATGTATCAATCCAAGTCAGCTTTGACACTTCTTCAATCGAGAAACCGGATGCGAGTGCCTCCGCGACATTGAAATAAATAGAGTCAGTGGGGTGAACGAGCGCGTTCTCTATTAGCTCGACAGATGCAAGCGGCTTGTAGTCCATGATGCCGTCGCGCCCGATGTCAAGCATCCGGATCGACTTTTGAATCGCTTCTTCAAAAGATCGCCCTATCCCCATCACTTCCCCTACCGACTTCATTTGACTGCCCAGTTCTCTTCTGACACGCTCAAATTTTCTGAAATCGAAGCGAGGCATCTTGACAACAACGTAGTCGAGCGACGGTTCAAAGCACGCAGAGGTCACTCCGGTCACCTTGTTGACGAGTTCGGGCAGGTCATAGCCGAGAGTTATCTTGGCTGCGACGTAAGCGATGGGGTACCCCGTGGCCTTCGAGGCAAGTGCAGAAGAACGCGATAATCTGGCGTTGATTTCTATAGCGTAGTACCGCTTTGACTTTGTGTCAAGAGCAAACTGGATGTTACATTCGCCGATGATATTGCACGTTCTTGCGGCCCGGATCGAGATCTCTCGAAGGAAGTGATACTCTTGATTGGAGATTGTTTGCGAAGGAGCAATAACCGTGTTGTCTCCCGTGTGAACGCGCATCGCCAGTGTGTTCTCCATGTTGCAAACAATTATGCAGTTGTCGCTCGCATCGCGCATGACCTCGTATTCAATTTGCTTCCAGTCTCCGACGTATTCTTCAATCAGGACTTGATGAACTATACTGTTAGCAAGTCCCTTCTCGACGATATTGTCAAGATCATACTCGTTGAAGGCAACGCCTCCTCCCCTGCCGCCTAGCGTGAACGCGACTCTAACGATTATTGGATAGCCTATTCTCTTCGCAGCTGTTCTTGCATCCTCGGGCGTGTAAACCGCGTCGCTGACAGGTACTTGGATCCCTGCTTCCAACATTGTTTTCTTGAACAGATCTCTGTCTTCGGTGAGTTCGATTCCTCGGATGGGAGTTCCAAGCACCCGAACATTGTATTTCGATAGAACACCTGCTTTCGCCAGCCCGATTCCGCAGTTCAGCGCAGTCTGACCACCGAAACTGAGCAAAATTGCGTCAGGCCGCTCTTGTGCAATGACCTGCTCAACGTACTCCACAGTCACAGGCAGAAAGTAAACGCGGTCCGCAAGTCTGGGGTCTGTTTGGATGGTAGCCACGTTAGGATTGACAAGTATGGTTTGAACACCTTCTTCGCGAAGCGCCTTGAGAGCCTGCGACCCCGAGTAGTCAAACTCGCCAGCCTCGCCTATCTTTATCGAGCCGCTGCCCAGAATCACGACTTTTTTTATTCCACCGTCCAACGGCATTTTCCTACTCACGCTCTTCGCATCTGTTCGGCAAAGACATCGAACACGTACGACGGATCAAGCGGGCCGGGCGAACCTTCAGGATGGAACTGGACAGAAATGCAAGGCTTTGTTTGGTGAAACAGGCCTTCCAGAGTGTGGTCGTCTGCATTCATGAACCATGGTTCAAGTTTAGTGCCTTTGAGAGAGGCCTCGTCAACAGTGTAACCATGGTTTTGGCTCGTCACCATGCATCGCCCAGTCTTAAGGTCTATGCAGGGCTTGTTTTGTCCTCGATGGCCGTACTTGAGTTTGAATGTGTCAGCGCCCTGGGAGAGGGCAATTATTTGGGTTCCAAGACAGATCCCGAGCATGGGCAACGAGTTCTCTATCAAGGATCGGGCTAGGTCGACCGCTGGCTGGCACATTTTTGGGTCTCCGGGACCATTACTAAATACCACGCCGTCCGGCTGCGAAGACATAACCTGCTCGAAAGTCGAGTCATAAGGCATCAATGTGACCTCGAAACCGCGGGTGACTAGGGAACGAATGATGTTGAGTTTTACCCCACAGTCCACAAGGGCCACTTTACCTCTCACATTCTTGCCAAAAGTCTTCTTCTCGTTTGTGCTGGCAGAGGAGTAGAAGTTCATGCTGGCATAACCCTGAGCCCTTTCCAGTTCCTCCTTCGCGGTCGAAACTTCAGAGCATATCGCGCCCAACATGACACCCCTTTCACGCAGATGGATGGTTAGTTCTCGCGTGTCAAGGCCTTCGATTCCAGGAATGCCTTCTTCCTGCATCCAAGTTCCTAGTGAGCGGCGGGACTGAAAATGGCTAGGGTCGTCAGCTACTCTGTTCGCGATAACGCCTCTTGCTTGGATTCTTGTCGATTCAAAGTTGACAAGAATATTGTCTGCGTCCTCGAGGTAGTCGGGTACCCCGTAATTTCACAGCAGCGGATAAGTAAAGCAAAGTATTTGCCCAATATACGACGGATCAGTCATTGCTTCCGTGTATCCAACCATTCCTGTGTTGAATACTACTTCGCCTATGACCGCCGAAGAATGAAAGGAACCAAAAGAATAACCGTCAAAAACTTCACCGTCTTCAAGCACAAGCTTGAGCGACTTCGAAGTGGATTTCGAAACGAGAACCCTCAACCATTGAGTTTAGAATTCTATTTAAGTCTTGACTTGTCGCTCCGAAATTTATTTTGACCCATTTCGATCGCTCTACCCTCTGGCCTAAAAAATTAACTAACTTTTCTCCTCGGTCGAGACAAAACCCTTTGCGAGCTTCAGAATCAGCTCCTTGTCCTTTTCGGGATCAAGCTCTGCCCAAACAGTGCCGTCCTCTTCATTCCTCGTAAATGTAAATTCCGCAATCTTAGGAGATTGCCTTTGCGTCTCTTCCTTATCTTGTTCGTCGTGCAGGACAAGCACAACTGCCAGACTCCACTTGTGCTTGAAAATAAACCGCGTGCTGCCGTGGAAGGAATAAGAAACATATGACTCGATGTTTATTGCGTCATATCCCGTCTCTTCTCCAAACCCGAGAGCGAGAAGCTTTTTCCGAAGGTCACCAAGTAGAGTCTTCTTTGGCTCGACAAGGGTGTTGATCAGAGTCTCGGCATCTCTATTCCCGATAGAGCCAGTCCTCAAGAGATACACTTGTTATACCCACGGATTCCCTACTGTATTATCTATTTCCGCAAACGGCGACAGTGTACAAGGTGCGAACATTTTTCAAACTAGATTACTTTCTCATGACACGTTGAAATCGTGCATGCAGACGCCGATGTTCGGGATGAAATTGCTCATAACGTCGATTTTAACGACCATGCAGGCTGACCGTTCGAGAGTGTTTTGAGGGAGTCGAAGAACACAATGCCAACAGCAATCCATCTCTTTGACCTATACCGTAGCCCGAACATCGGGATTTTTTTGAAGGCTAACGATAACTTCTGCCTAGTCCCCCGAGGTTTGGCGCTTACAAAGTGCGAAAAGATTTCAGAGCTGCTGCGCGCCGAAACAATTCAGATTTCCATCGCAGGATCCCGACTCATCGGACCTCTGGCCGTATTTAATGACAAGGGAATCATTGTCTCAAGGCTTGCTGAGGACGAGGAGATCGACACTTTGAAGCGGCTGACTCACCTCGACGTGGTGAGACTCAACTCAAGATTCACATCGGTGGGCAATCTGATCGCAGCGAATGACCGGGGAGCAATTGTTTCTGATGTCATCGGCGAAGAATCTGTCCGGACAATTGAGCAAACTCTTGCGGTGCCAGTGACACAGCTACGCATAGCGTCACACGTTCAGCTAGGCTCGATGGTCTCGACGACCAATCTCGGAGCAATTGTTCATCCAGCAGGGAACGAGGCTGAGCTCGAGGCGATTCGAAGGACATTGAAAGTGGAACCTGAGGCGGCGACGGTAAACGGAGGCGTTCCTTTCGTGAGTTCTGGATTCGTTGGCAACTCTAAAGCCGTGCTTCTTGGAAACCTGACCCGTGGAGGGGAGCTCGTCATTATCGGAAGAGCCTTCAACTCCTAATAACCCATAAATCTGTTTCAATCAGAACTCGATTCAACACATTTCCTTGCGATTATCAGAGCGTGCATAATAGTTTTTGTCCAACAGAACCAGAAAGATTCCGGGAGAAGCGAATCAGCCACTGGGTGCGAATGTTCCGACTCAAGAACAAGCACAGGAAAGATTCAATCAGCTTGTGCAGGAAGTGAGACTTCTAGAGGCGTATTACCAGGAGGTCATTTCACGCCAGCAGGCAATGTCCGCTGGTATTTCGGAAACTAGAGCCGCTTTGGAAGCCCTGGACGGACTCTCAAAGTCTGAAAAAACGGAACTGCTGGTACCTGTTGGCGGTGGAACACTGCTGCCCGTGAGCGCGGCTCCTGTCGACAAGCTTGTTGTGAGCGTGGGAGCGGGAGTCGCAGTCGAGAAGGACTTGACGTCCGCCAAAGCATTTCTCACTTCAAGAAGGCAAGAGCTCGAAAAAGCAGTTTCCACACTGGAAGAGCAGCGCAAGGAGATCGGTTCGCGCTTGGAAGCCCAGAAGGCGACACTGCAAAGAATGACCCAGTGACAAGTTACTCTTTGAACAATGTTTCTGTAACTTCCAATGCTTGACCTGAGTAGAAAGCTGACGGAGATGGTATGAAACCAGCATGTTTGACAAGCTAAAGTCTGCCTTCGGTTCTCTTTCTCGCCTTGCTACGCATACTGCACTTTCGGAGAAGGATGTCGACTCTGCCATTTCGGACCTCGAAATGTCAATGATAGAGAGCGATGTAGCCTCGGAAGTGGTGGAAAACGTCGTACACGCGCTGAAGCAAAACCTAGTTGATCTGAAGATACCCAGATCGGAAGACAAGGAGCAGCTCGTAGTTTCAAAGCTAAAGGAATCCATACGGTCGTTATTTGCATCTACACCCAAAGTGGATCTTTTGCTTCTTATCAAGTCCAAGTTGCAAAAGAACGTGGCTGGAGAGTTTCAGCCGTTCGTGGTCCTCTTTTTGGGAATAAACGGTACGGGAAAAACTACCACGGTTTCAAAGGTAGCTTATCTACTGAAGAACCAAGGCTTTTCCTTGGTCTTGGCAGCAGGAGACACCCACAGAGCGGGGGCTATTGAGCAACTTAGTGAACATGCAAGTAGGCTGAAAATAAAAGTCGTTGCACAATCCTACGGTTCAGACCCTGCGGCCGTTGCAAAAGATGCACAGCTATACGCCATCGCACACAAAGTCGATGTAGCCCTAATAGATTCGGCAGGGAGAATGCAAACTAGCAAGAACCTGATGGAGGAGATGGAAAAGATTGTGCGAGTTGTGAAGCCGGATCTAAAAATATTCGTTGCTGACTCGCTAGCTGGCAATGACGCGTTGTCGCAAGCTAAGGAGTTCAAGAGATTCACTGACTTTGACGCTGCCATCCTGACAAAGGCTGACGCAGATGTGAGAGGAGGAGCAGCGCTTTCGATAGCGTACGTGACTCAGAGGCCCATAATTTACCTTGGAGTGGGCCAGGAGTATGGAGACCTTGAACAGTTCGACATAGAAGGATTCATCGAGTCTCTTCTCGGGAATTGATAGAGCCAAAGTCGTCAAAGAATAACTTGTTGAAATCCTGAACAATACCATCGTGAACCCTCACCCCTTCGCTTGCAAGTAGCCTGATCTTCTTAGGACTGCCATCTTTGCCGCCGTACCCGCCGAGGCTTCCGTCAGAGCGAACAACTCTGTGGCAAGGCACCTTGACCGGCCATGGGTTGACTCGCAATATTCCTCCCACGGCTCTAGATGCGCCTTCTCTTTCGATTGCTCTAGCGATTGCCCCATAAGTCGAGACCCTCCCTCTCGGAATCATTGAAGTAGCGTCGTATACCTTTCTTGCAACAGGGCTAACTTTCTGTTGTTTCTTGAACGGAGACTTTGCGGGCCGCATGCTCAAACTCTTATCATCTCCAGTCCAAATTCACTTACAAGCTTTACTACTTTCTCTTTGTGAGAGGACAAACCTTTCATGTCAATCACAGCGTGGGTGATCTTCTGCTCTCCTTTCTGTGTAAGTTGCTCCATCAGGCTTCGGTCGAGAAGCCCGAGTGCGTATTTTGGGACTATCGGACCTAGAGCATACTCGCTTTCGAGGATGAACCTGTTGAATTTTTCCGAATAGTGCATGCCTCCAAGAGCAATGGCGCATTTCTCAAAGACACCCTTTTGCTCTATGCTCTTGACCAACGCCTTGGCAATGCAATAGGCCGCGGTGTAATCTCGCCACTGCTGAGGCCCGGAGCCCAGTTCGACAAACAGCACTGGGTTCTTCAGTGACGTGGGTCCGTGATGAGTAGCTTCCAAGGTCAAATTGTACAAAGCAGGGATCTCGTCTCTAACTGAATGTAGTGACAAGAAATAATGTTTCAACGCAGAAGGTGAGAACTTTGCTATTTGACCAGGGTTTCCCCCAAACTCGTTTCTTCCAAAGTTTCCCGGAAAATGGGCAGTCAGACTCGGGATTCCGCTTTCGGCCCGATGCCTTGAAATGAATACGCATGCAGCGTCAGGGAAACAGCTGTCCAGATCGTCAACAAAAACGATCTCCTTCTTCGAAGTAATGAGAAGACATGAGCCGTCTTCATACACTGGCAGACCATCATACTCGTCCGAAGTTTTCTTGAAATCGAAGCTTTCGGCGAGCCTGTCGTGAATATTACTTCCGGCCGGGTCGCTGGCAGAATTGATTATGATTGTTTTCATAGTGCGTCAATTGCCAATTTCTCCCACTTGGCGACGAGTTGCGCCCTAACATGCAGGGCCTCTGAGTCGATTCTCTTCCTGGATAGCGAGCAATAGCTTCCCTCGAGGTCCAGTCCTACGAATCTTCGCGAAAGAAACTTCGCCGCTTTCCCGGTCTGCCCACTTCCAAGGAAGGGATCCAAAACCAGATCTTGCCTGTTGCTGTAGAGGGTTATGAGCCTGAGAGGAATCTCTTCGGGGAAGGGACAGGGGTGGTTGATGTATCTGGGCGGCACGGGCGCGACATTCCACACGGAGTTGCTGACGTCCTTTTTCATTATCTCGTCTATCCTGATTCTGCTACGCGCGTCCTTCGTGTGTTTGAGATCTCCCTTGCGCAAGACAAGAATGTGTTCGTGCATGACATTCGCTCGATAATAGGTGGGAAATGGGCTTTGAATCGTCACCCCGAAACGATCCAGCCCTCCAGTCACCTTGTTCCAGATAATCTCTTCGTGAAAGACCCAACGATGATCCTCAGAACAAAGGAGCTGCGCCAACATATGCGGGAGAGGTATCATCTTCCCCTTCAACAACTCATTTCCTATCACTATGCAACAGAACCCGCTTTCGCGTGTCACTCTATATACCTCGTCGAAGATTAAGGTCATTTCTCGAAAGTAAGAGTGAAGGTCTGACCCGAGATTGCCGCGATACCACAAGTTCTGCTGCAATGCGTGCTTGCTGTAGTCAATCGCGTTGTGGTACGGTGGAGATGTAACAGTAAGTGAAACAGTGTCTGAAGCAAGAGGCAATCTGCTTGAATTCCCTCTCAAAACCTCGGGATATTGCGCAGATCGCTTCAATGCAATCGATTCAAGCCTCCTGAGCTTATAAGAAAATAGCCGCGAGCGAACCCTGCAGGTCATCTGCATCCAGAACGGGAAGAGAACGGGCTTTTTCCTTGTTTTTCTTGATCCATTTTCTACGCGAGTCTTCCTTTCATCGAATTAACAACCTCATGAGAGGCGAGTCGATGGAGCCCCGTCAAACCACACATACGACTAACCGAACGCAGATAATTCAACCGAGGGTATATATTGAGCCTGTGCAAACCTTAAAGCAAGGAATCTTCAAAGGGAATTTTGTATCGGTGAACGAGGATGGGTGTGAAAAAGGCTCTTTCGTCAGTGTATCGAGTGCTGAAACTTACTCGAAAGTCCGACAGGGCGGAGTTCATGCTCTACCTGAAATTAGTGCTTCTTGGTGCTGGCATCGTAGGAGCCATTGGTTTCGTCATATACTTTCTCGCGTCCGAGGTGATGCTGGTGTATGGGATTCCAGCAACCCCGTCCGGCACCCCATGAGAAACGCTTTCCGACAAATGGGGATGTTATCCTTATTTCCAGTCATTGATTTGGCTTATCCAGTTCATGGTAGCTGATCAAGCCATAGCAGTATAGAGTTGAGAGCAATAATGTCACAAACAATAGCACCTAGAATATTTGCGGTAAAGACTACCGGAGGACAGGAAAAGACTGTAGCCAAATTCGTCGGAGACAGACTCGAAAGACGAAAACAAGAAGGAAAGGATCCTCAGGTATATTCGATTCTGGTTCTCGAAGCACAAAAGAGTTACGTGTTTTTCGAAGCGCCAAACGCGCAGGCAGTGTCTGACAGCATTTCAGGGTTCAAGCATGTCAAGGGAATGGTTCCAGGATACATTCAGTTCGGGGACATCGAGAAATTCCTTGTGGAAAAGTCCATGATCTCTGACCTCAATGTGAACGACGTTATTGAGATAATAGCAGGTCCTTTCAAGGGGATGAAGGCGAGGATAAACAGGGTCGAAACTCAAAGGTCCGACGTCACGGTGATGTTGCTCGATGCACCTTATCAGCTTCCTGTGACTGTTGATGTTGGCGCCATAAAGATTGTGAGCCGGGCAACCTCCTCCGCGGTTGCGAGTCCGAGTCTCTAGGCTTGTTTGTGGAAGAGTCGTGCTCTGAAATTATGAGGCAAGAGAGGCCTCATTCGAGCAGTAAGTCTCTCTTTTCTTGCGCCTTTTCTTTCGGTTGAGGTTTTCTCTGGGGCGAAGATATGAGAGTTCAACAATTGCTTTGAAAATATGAAAAACAGTTACACAGCCAGAGCACGCAGAAGATAAAATACTTGCAATTAGAACTCCGAAGATCTGCGAATTGTCCATGTTTTGTGAGTTTCAGTGGGATTCTCTTTCGCGCCTTCGCTTTTTATATTCGCTTATCTCTATGCGTTTCAACCGAGAGGGAGTGCCGCTCGAACGCGCCTGTATTGCGGCGAAATCTCGCGAGTAGGCGCAAGTGGTACGCCCTATAGTCTGGTGTTTCCTTTTACATCAAAACTGATCGCACCTGCGTCGAAATAGCCCAACCCATTTTTCGCCCTCATGAACCAAGGGCGATGCTTTCATCGACTCGTACGAGTCTGCACTTCAAGGAGACGGGATAGAAGAAAAGCACTAGCTAGAAGCAATACTCGTCAAATGTTCATCGGCAGGAGATTGAGGATCTTAATGCTTCACAAGTAATTTCTTGTCATACGTGGTTGAAGCATTTATACAGATTCAAATCGTTTCAGGGCAGCTCTCGGGAAACCCAATATATTTTTAAGCGCACAAGTGCAAGCGGAATCCCTTACTCGTGATTTTTGCGTTGCCAGAGACCAAAACTGTTTCTGCACTTGTTGTGGGCGGAGAAGCCAACGCCGGCCCTCCCCTTGGTCCCGCATTAGGCCCATTGGGAGTCAATGTCATGGCGATAGTCAAGCAGATCAACGACCTGACGAAGGATTATGTGGGAATGCGCGTCCCAGTCAAGGTCGTCGTAGACTCAGAGACAAAACAATTTTCAGTGGAGGTCGGGATCCCATCCGCATCTGCCCTGATTGTGAAAGAGTCAGGAATCGCGAAAGGCTCCGGCACCCCGAAAGCGACAGTCGCTGGAAATCTCACAGTCGAGAGCCTAGTTAAAATTGCCTCCCGGAAGAAGGAGCAGTCTTATGGTGCCACTGTAAAGGCAGTGGCCAAGGAAGTCGCGGGCTCATGCCTTAGTATGGGTGTTACGGTCGAAGGGAAACCAGCAAAGGAGTTTATTGAAGAAGTGGATCAGGGCAAATGGGACGAAGCCCTGTCCGGCTGAGCAGTTTAAATTTGGATTGAGTGTTGCAGTATGTTGACAAAGTCTCAGATAGAAGAGCAGATTAGCAAAGCCAGATCGTCTGATTATTCAAAGCGAAATTTTGCCCAGTCATTCGAGCTGATTCTCAAGCTCAAGGATGTCGATGTAAAAAAGAGCGACCTGAACATCAACGAGATAGTGTTTCTCCCGAACAAACTTTCGGAACTCGCCAAGATTTGCATATTTGCCGCAGGCGACAACGCCGTTCGGGCGCAAAAGGCCGGCGCTGACAGAGTGATCGAAGGCGCGGAACTTGACAGACTGGCCTCGGAAAAGAGATCAGCGAAGAAGCTTGCCCGGGAGTACCAGTTCTTTCTTGCTGACACGTCTATGATGCCGAAAATTGGTAAAATACTGGGACAGTTTTTGGGTCCCAAGGGAAGAATGCCCGCTCCTGTTCCTCCCAACGCACCTTTGGAAACCATGCTTACTAGATACAGGGCTGCGATTAGAGTAAAATCGAGAGGCTCACTGAGCGTCGCAGGGAAGGTGGGAGACGAGTCCTTGGAGGACTCCAAGGTGGCAGATAACGCGCTTGCGGTAATCTCGCAGGTGGAGAAGAAACTACCCAATGGGGAGAAAAATATCCAGTCCATGATGGTGAAGAAGACCATGGGGAAGCTGTCCAAAATAAACATGGTCGTCGGGAGCTGAGAACTAGGCATGCCTAAGCAACAGCTCGTCACGGAGCAAAAGCGTTCGATCTATCCACAAAAGAAGGTGGAAATGCTGGACCAGGTGGAAAAGCTCGCAAAACAATACAACACCGTAATCGTGTCAAAACTCTACAAAGTTCGTGCAGGACAGCTGATGCTTCTTCGCAAAAACCTTCGCGTGGAGCTCGTGATGCTTGTTGCAAAAAACAAGATCGCTGCACTTGCCTTGCAGAAAGTAGGCCTCAAGAACGCAGACCAATTTGTAGAGAATCTCACCGGGCAGAATGGGCTAATTTTTACAAACATGAATCCGTTCAAGCTCTACCTTTCGCTGGAGAAAAGCAAGGTGAACCTTCCTGCAAGAGCTGGAGACATTGCAACGGACGACATTATGGTTCCTGCTGGAAACACTGGTATTGCTCCCGGCCCGGTCCTTTCAGAGTTCAAGGAAGCGGGAGTCCAGACGAGAATCGAATCTGGAAGTATCTACGTGTCGAGAGATTCCCTTGTCGCGCACCCTGGGGACGTCATTTCGCCCAAGCTGGCTGGTCTCCTTTCGAGGCTCAACATAAAGCCGATCAAGGCAGGGCTTTCGATTTTCATGGCCACGTCCGAGGGCTTGCTTCTGCTTCAGAAAGACATCAGCATAGACCTATCCCAATACAGGGCTGAAGTGGCGCTTGCCGCTGCTGAAGCAATTGGGCTGGCGCTTGAAACAGCGTACACCACACCCGAAACCGTTCCTCTGCTGATTGCAAAGGCTTCTCGGGGAGCCCGGAGAGTTGCCATGGAATCTGGATACGTAACTGCCGAGAACGCAGAGTCAGTCCTAGGATATGCTGAGACTCAGGCAAGAGCCGTACTCCACATGGCATCGCAAAAGGGTTACACAGCTTCCTGAGATTACCGCCATAATCGTCACCAGGAGGTTACTCGGACGTAGAGGGGAGCGTACCAGACTTAATCTCGGGCCGCGCCCTTTGGTTTGACGGCCAATTACTCAGACAGCCAACGGCGCAGGGTACTTCTATATCTATGGCTCGAGAGCCTGCAAGTAGAGGATTCGCGATATTTGAAAATAGCTTCGCTTCGGGCATTGTCCAGCGGATACATCTTTCGAATTGCGCCTCTCTACTTCTCAGTTTTCATAATGCGATTTAGCTTTTCATTTAC
>VFSW01010082.1_pt1 | contig 13430 bp, 8 predicted proteins | sample 5358111 | NCBI WGS metagenome assembly VFSW01 (sample SAMN11554181, study PRJNA540505) | mine drainage metagenome | isolation source: sediment from site ElyBrook_90M | place: USA: Ely Copper Mine, Vershire, VT | collected 2017 | reverse complement strand
GGAGACGGTCGAACAGTGCCATGATCTCGTTGCCGGTCTGGGTGTCGATGTTGCCGGGTGGTTCATCGGCGAGGATGAGGGCTGGCTTGTTGACCAGAGCGCGGGCGATGGCTACGCGTTGACGCTGTCCACCGGAGAGTTCGTTGGGCTTGTGGCTCATGCGGTCTACCATGCCGACCGCAGTCAGTGCCGCCTTGGCGCGTTCGGTGCGCTCCTCCGAGGGAACGCCGGCATAGATCAGTGGCAGTTCCACGTTGTGCAGGGAAGTGGCGCGGGCCAGCAGATTGAACGTCTGAAAAACGAATCCGATTTCCTTGTTGCGGATGCGCGCCAGTTCGTCGTCGTCGAGTTCGCTGACGAGTTGTCCGTTGAGCCAGTATTGGCCTTTCGAAGGCGAGTCCAGGCAGCCGATCAGGTTCATGAGCGTCGATTTGCCGGATCCCGAGGGGCCCATAATGGCGACGTATTCATTGCGCTGGATCCGCAGGTTGATGCCGCGCAGGGCATGCACCTGCTCCGAGCCCATGTCGTAGGTCTTCCACAGATCCTCGGTGGAAATCATGTAGGAGTTCGGTGCCGCCGAGTTCGTGGGACCATTGATTGGCAATACTTCCGCTGTCGCCATCTTGTTCTCCTTCGCCGGATCGGGCTCGCGCACGCACGCTCCTATAGCCGTTCTGTGTTGGACGTTCTAACCTGGCGGACGTTAGATGCTTGGATGCAAACGTCGGGTAACCACCGCGTTTGCACCTAACTGCTTTCGTCCTCTTTTTTTGGGGCCGAGTTATCTATTTTGACACTCGTTCCCGGTTTCAGTGTACGCAAAACCTTATAGCTGCCGGTGATCACTTCGTCACCCTCTTGCAGTCCCTTGAGTACCTCAATGTCTGTCGTGCCGCTGATGCCGGTATCCACCGGGACGAATTCGGCTTTCTTGTTGCGGATCACGAACACGCCCTGAATTTCCTCTTTCATCTTCGCAGTGTCGGACGGGGCTGTGGTGGCTGCCTCCACGCTCTTCGTAGAATCTTTCTGCTCGAGGTCCGCCGGCGTGCGCACGGTCAACGCTTGAATGGGAATGCTCAGCACACTGGTGCGAGTCGCGGTTGTGATCTTTGCCGTCGAGGAAAGCCCGGGGCGTAGGTCAGATGGCGGGTCTGTGAGCGTTACGACGACTTTGAAATCCTTGGCTTCCTGACTCGTCGACGTGGCCTGTGAGGTAGCGACGCCGGTCGAACGCACGATGGCGTTGTCTCCAATTTCGCTAACCACGCCGTGAAACACCTTGTGCGGGATCGCGTCGATCGTCACGTCCGCGGACTGGCCAAGATGCACATTGACGATGTCGGTCTCGTCCACTTTAACCTCCGACGTGATCACCGACATGTCCGCAATCGTCATCAGAGTGCTGCCCGGGGAATTTTGGATCCCGATGACCACCGTTTCACCCTCCCGCACTGGAAGAATGGTGATCACGCCGTCAAAGGGTGCTTCGTAGGTCGTTTTTTGCAGCACGTCGTTGAACCGGGTCAGGTTGGCCTGGTTTTGCGTGATGTGCTTGTCGGCCGAATCTTTTTGCGCTTGCGCCTGGGCGACCTTAGCTTCGGCTTGGGCTAGTCCGGCGTCGGCAGTCTCCCACGCCGCTTTCTTTACGTCATAATCCTGCTTGGCGATGAGCGCCGCGTTGTATAGACCCTGAGCGCGGTCCCAGTCGAGTTTGGCATGGACGGCGTCGGATTTGGCGCGATTCAAATCGGCGAGGGAGGTCTTCAGGGCGGCATCGGCAGCGACCGCATCGGTAATAGCCGCTTGCACTCCAGCTCGAGTGGCATTGACGTCAGCCGAGGATTGCACGTTCTCGAGTTGCGCCAGCAGTTGCCCCTTCTTTACGTGGTCGCCTTCCTTGACATGGAGCTTGATGATTTTGCCAAAGGCATTGGCTCCGATGTTTACATAGGTTTTAGGCTTAATCTCTCCCGAAGCGCTGACCACCGAAGCCAGATTCTGCTTCTGCACTTTTCCACTTTGTACCTTCACCACGTTTTTCTGGCTCTGGTAAACGGTCACGGCTACAAGGATGCCCAGCACCAGGACTGCGCCAACGCCGATGAGTACTTTTTTCCAGGTCTTCATGAATGAACAAGCTGCGGGAAATTTGGTTTCGTATCAGGCTATGCTTTTAGAACCCACAAATCTTTCTGGATCAATGCCCTTCGACGGGCTCGGTTCCGTTTATAGAACGCCCTGAACGCACCATGGTTGCGCATGATTATCTACGTTTAAACGCGAAGAAAAGTTCCGAGTTCCTGCGAAACCGGTCTCCCCCCTGACGCCGTCAGGGCTTGCTTATGATAAGGAGACACAAATTGCTCACCAATTATATCGTGCCGACGACCGACCGTGGCATTGGTTTCCCTCCGAGCTAGCCGCAAGGCATGGATTCTTAAGGGATTTACAATTGCGTCCCCGCCCAGGAAATCTTTTCCGGACAGGCCACTTCTTCTTGCCTTGTTGTATCCAATGAACATAGAATTAGGCAACTGACGTCTTTCGTGAGGTAGGCCTTTCTATGCTCTCCGCAGGTTATCGGAACAAATGCTCGGGTGGGTTGCTGGCTGTGGTTTTGGCGCTGGGTTTGCCTGTCGCTTCGCTAGCGCAAGAAGAAAAGGACTCGAAGGGCTCCGATGCGGCCCAGACCGACCCCTTGAAGCGGCCGATCCCGGAAAAGCAAAGAAAGGCGAATGCTAAAGCACTCAAGATCGAGTTGAGCAAAACCTACCGCAAGTGGCTGGACGAGGATGTCCGCTGGATTATCACCGACCAAGAGCGCTCCGCCTTCATGCAACTCTCGAACGACGAAGAGCGCGATCAGTTCATCGAAGCTTTCTGGCAGCGTCGCGATCCGCCGCCGGATACCGAAGAAAACGAGTTCAAAGAAGAACACTACCGCCGTATCGCGTATGCCAATGAGCATTTCGCGGCGGGCATCCCCGGCTGGAAGAGCGACCGAGGCCGCATCTACATCGTGTTTGGACCGGCCGACGAAGTTGAGTCGCATCCCTCCGGCGGCAGCTACGAGCGCCCCATGGAAGAAGGCGGCGGCGAGACCTCCACCTTCCCGTTCGAGCAATGGCGGTATCGCTATCTCGAAGGAATCGGACAGGAAGTTATCATCGAATTCGTCGATAGCTGCATGTGCGGCGACTATCACATGACGATGGATCGCTCGGAAAAAGATGCCTTGAAATACACGCCTAATGCCGGTTTGACCATGTACGAACAGATGGGAATGGCGAGCAAGGCAAGCCGCTTCACGGGCGGTAACGGCATCGAGCAGTTGGGTCAATCACCGTTTAATAATGATCTTCAAACCAAGGAATTCGACCGCCTTGAGCAGTTTGCCAAACTCCAGGCCGCGCCGGCCGTGAAGTTCAAGGACCTCGAAGAAGTCGTCAGCCACAAGATCAGCGTCAACCTGATGCCGTTCGACGTGCGCGCCGATTTCGTGAAGGTTACGAGCGACACGGTGCTGGTCCCGGTCACCATCCAGATCAAGAATCGCGACGTGACTTTCCAGAATAAAGACGGCGTGGAACGCGGCACCGTCAATATCTTCGGACGCGTAACCACGCTCGCCGGAAAGATCGTACAGACTTTTGAAGACACGGTGCAGGTCGATGTGCCGGTGGAACTGCTCCCCAAGACTGCCGAAAACTCCTCGGTCTACTGGAAGGCACTTCCCTTGCGTATCAGCTTTAACCGATACCGTCTCGACATCGTGGTAAAGGATGTGAATGGAGATCGGACAGGAAGTTGGAGTCATGCCATTGAAATCCCGGACTTCAGCGAGGACAAGCTCAGCAGTTCGACGCTGATCATCGCCGACCAGATGGAACCGGTGGCGACCAAGAACGTCGGCACGGGCAACTTCGTGATCGGGACCACCAAAGTCCGGCCGCGTGTGGCCCCGTCCGATGGCAAGCCGATCCTGTTCAAACGCAACCAGAAGCTCAATTTCTGGATGCAGGTTTACAACCTCAGCGTTGATGAAAAGACGCACAAACCTTCGGCCACATTCGAGTACAATGTCACGGACGCGAACCACAAGGCGGTCATCCATACCGTCGAATCGACCGACACGATGGGCAATGTCGGCGATCAGGTGACGCTACAGAAAACGCTCTCGGCCGCCAATCTGCCGCCAGGGCTGTATAAGATCGAAATCAAAGTGAACGATAACCTTTCCAAGCAGACGGTGGATCCAACGGCGACCTTCGCCGTGGAGTAAGCCGTTTTGCCTGGTTTCCCAGAGGTGGTGGGCGAGATGTTCCGAAAGCTCGGGTTTCTCGTAGTCATCGTAGCCGGCGTGACGGCCATGGCGCTCCCGGCTTGGTCGGGAACTGCGTCCGGCGCGATCTCGGGTGGAATCTCCGGATACGTTCGCGATAACACCGGCGCACCGCAAATGGGCGCGGTGGTCGAGATCCTTGGCTCCGCCGCTCAGGCCATGAAAGTCTTCACCGACGATCATGGCTTCTATTCCGTCGCCCGTCTGCTGCCTGGTACCTATAGCGTCAAGGTGAGTGCGCCGTCGTTCCTGCCGACATTGCGCGAGAAGATTGGCGTTCGCGCCGGCGCCAAAATGATGGTCAATGTCACGTTGACCACGCTGTTTGAAGCGATCCAGTTGGTCCCGTTGCTAACTCCGGTTGACGATGACGACTGGAAGTGGACGCTGCGCTCGGTGGCCAACCGTCCCATTTTGCGCGTCCTGGAAGACGGCACAACAGTCGTTACTCAAAGCGGAGAATCCGCCGACCATGATTTGAAAGGTATGTTGACGCTCCTGGCAGGATCGCCCAGCCAGGGTTTTGGCAGCCCGGATATGAGCGCGGGTTTTGCCGTGGAGCGGTCGCTCTCTTCCGCCGGAACTCTGCGTCTCAACGGCAACCTCGGGTATGGCAACGATGGTCAGGTCATTCCCGCGGCTGTGCTGCGTACTTCTTATACGGGCCACTATAACGGCGTTTTCGAGCCTTCGATTTCGATCACCGCCCTTCGGCTGAATGCACCGGACCCCAACTCGATGCCCGGCGGTCCGCTGCAAGCGCTGTCGGTCACAAGTTCCGATCGGGTCGTCGTCGGCGACAAGCTGGAGATGAAGTTCGGCAGCGAATTGCAGACGATCCAATTCATGGGGCGAGTCAATGCCTTCCGGCCTTTTGCGTCCGCCGATCTTCACCTGACGCCGAACACGGTCCTCGAATATCAATATACGAGTTCGGTCCCTAACGATGGACCGGAAGATCGCATGGGAGACGATCGCCTGGATACGATGGCCTCCGACCTGAGCGAGACCGCGCCGCGCATGAGCATCGCCGGGTTTTCTCCGGCCGTCGAAAAGGCCCATCACCAGGAAGTGTCGCTCTCCCAGCGCATCGGCAAGAACAATCTTCAGGTGGCGTTCTTTTCCGACGGCATCGCCGATCCCGTGCTCACCGGTATGGGCGAGGTGACGGGCGAACCGGGCGATGTCCTGCCCAACGTTTACTCGGGAACATTCAGCTATCAGGGAAACGATTTCTCGACGCGCGGGATGCGCGTGGTCCTGCAAAGGAAGCTCCTATCGGACCTGACCGCAACATTAGACTATGCCTACGGAGGCGTCCTCGACTTGTCGCGCCCCGACGTGGAATTGCAGGACGCGCGCCAGTGGATTCGCACCGAGCGGCGCCATGCCATGGCGGTCAAGTTCAGCGGTACCCTGCCGAAGTCGAAGACCCACTGGATCGCTTCCTATCGTTACAGCAGCGGACGTGCGCTGACCCCCGTCGACTTGTTCAATACCTCGGCGGGCCAGTCCGATCCTTATTTCAACCTCTTAATCCGGCAGCCCATTCCCGCCAGCTTCCTCGCCGGGCACATGGAAATACTGATGGACCTGCGCAACCTTCTCGCCGAGGGTTATGTGCCTGTGATGGGCCGCGATGGACATACTCTTTATCTGTTGCAATCGGCCCGCTCGGTTCGCGGCGGCGTAGCCTTTAATTTCTAGAATCCATAGATATAATCTGTGATTATGTAGGTTGCCTGCGATCACAGGCGGCCGGATGGCTTTAATCGCGAGCCTTCCACCTTTCAATCCATTCCTCTGCAGCTACCTAATTCCCGCGCCATTGTCTGCACATCACACTTGCTGGGTAAGTTCGTCACTGTTCTTTTGCACATCCTCGTTTATAATTCCGCGATCTTGAGTGGAAGTCTAGTTGCAGTTCGCGGAGCGTGGGTCTGTTCCCCTGCCCGCGATTAAGGAGAACCGGCAATGAAACTGCGTTTCGTAGTGCTGTGTGTTCTGCTTTCGACGGCCATGCTTGTAGGCCAAACCTTTCGTGGAACGATCCTCGGCTCAGTAACCGATTCCTCTGGCGCCTTCGTGTCTGGAGCAACCGTCAAAGTGAAAAACCTGGGCACCGGTCTGGAACGCACAACGACCACGAGCGCGAATGGCAGTTACTCCGTGCCAGAGCTGCCGATTGGTACCTATTCCGTCACAGTATCGCAGACTGGCTTCCAGACGTTTGTGGCGAGTGGAGTGGCTGTTGACGTGGCCACGGAGCGTCGCGTTGATGTCGCTCTCAAGACCGGATCAGTAACGACCCAGGTCGAAGTCTCCGCTGAAGATTTGCCCATGGTGGAGACAACCTCAAACGAACTAGGGGGCGTCATCACTGCCCAGACTGCCGAGGACATGCCCGTCAACGGACGCGACTACACCAAACTCATCTATCTCAATCCAGGTGTGGCCGGTTCCCCTGACCAGATTTCCGACTCGCCCGGTTCCTTCGGCGAGTTCTCGATGAACGGTGCGCGCGGACGCTCGAACAACTATCTGCTCGACGGCACCGACATGAACGACGGTTACCGGAATGACCCGGCCATCAATCAGGCAGGTGTTTTCGGCACGCCTTCGACCATTCTTCCGATCGACGCGGTTGCCGAGGTCAACGTCCTCTCCAACTTCGAGCCCGAGTATGGGCGCAACGCCGGTGCGGTCGTCAACATTGTCACCAAGAGCGGCGCCAACAAAATCCACGGATCTGCCGGAGAATATTTCCGCAACAGCGCGCTGGATGCGCGCAACTACTTCGATCCCGTCGGCACCCCAAAGGCTCCGTTCCACAACAATCAGTACGGCGCCTCTTTGGGCGGCCCGATCATCAAAGACAAGACTTTCTTCTACATTGACTATGAAGGCCAGCAGGAACCCGTGGGAGTCGTGACCATCGCCACTGTTCCCACCGGCAGCGCCGCCGATGGATCGCTCCAACCGAGCGACGCCACTGATCCCTCAGGAGTAATTCAAAAGCTTCTCGCCAGGCACCCATGGCCCGCGCCAAACTTGGTAAAGGGTGCTCAATTTGGATATGCCGGCACCGCCTCGGTCATTTCCCCCTCTTACAACAAGCTCACCAGCTTCATCGCAAAGATTGACCAGAACTTCAACGCCAACAATAACCTTACCGGCCGGTATTTCTTCGGCGACAGCATACAGTCATTCCCGCTCGCCCTCACCGCCAGCGGCGGCCAGTTGCCCGGGTTTAATACCTTCACACCCACCCGCGTTCAGTTGGTCTCTCTTTCGTACACGCACACTTTCGGAGCAAACAAGGTCAACGAACTTCGCTACGGCTGGAATCGGTTCGCGGAAGGATTCTTTCCCGCCGACCAGAACTTTAACCCCAGTTCGATCGGCCTCTGCGACGCCACCACCACCGCGGGTTGCAGCGGGGGACTCAACGATCAGGGTCTGCCCATTATTCTGGTAGGGGGCGTGCCGGCACCAACCTCAGCCAATCCGAACGCCACCGCCAACCTGGCGCAACTCGGCGCGACCAGCAGCGTCCCACGTCACCGTTTCGATAGCAACAACCAGATCCTCGACAATTTTTCCTGGAAGATCAATAAGCACAGTTTGAAGGTCGGGGTGGACTTCCACCGCACCAGCGTTCAGCAGTATTTCGACAAGTACTTCCGTGGGAGGCTTAGTTTCTCAAGCCTTACGGATTTTCTGGCGGGTAACGTCGGTGGCGGTTTCCAGTATTTCGGTGACTCAACCCGGCGCACGTTTGAGAACAACTTCGGTCTCTATGCCCAAGACAGTTACCAACTGACGCAGCGGTTGACTTTTAACTACGGGTTCCGTTGGGACTACTTCGGTGTTGTCCGCGAAAAGAATAATCTTCTGAGCAACATCACGAATCTTGATTCGGTCAACAACACCTTCACCCTTACACAAGTCGGTCAGCCCGGCTTGAGCAGCCTTTACAATCCGGACAAAAAGGATTTCGCCCCACGCGTTAGCCTTGCCTGGGACGTGACCGGAAAAGGGAAGACGGTGATCCGCACCGGCTTCGGCATGTTCTACGATGCCTTCTCCCAGGACATGGTGATGGGTCACCTTCCTTATTCACCCTACTTTGATCCTGGCCCCGCCTACAACAACATTGGTCCCGCCCCGATCCTTTCGACCGGCGCGGTGAAAGGACCCATCGGCGTTTCCGGCAACCCATTGTTTCAGCCCACATCCGGCTGCGGTTACGAATGCGACGCGTTCGCCTTTGATCGCAACATCAAGACGCCCTACATGGAGAACTACAACCTCAACATCCAGCAGCAACTCAGCAGCCACACCGTAGTGCAAGTTGGTTACGTCGGCTCCCAAGGGCATCGTCTGTGGCGCTTCTTCGACATTAGCCAGCCTGGGCAGGCGCAAATTACGGCCGCTGATATTGCGTACGCGCAAACCCACAACAACACCGTCGACAATAGTCCCTGTTATCCCGCAGGCGGTCCAGGTTGTATTCCCGGCTACGGAGTGCCTAGAAATTATGGCAGCAACCCGTATGGCGCCTTCTACATTATGAAACAGAACTCGACCGGCAAATCGAATTACAACGCTTTGCAGACCAGTTTTCGAGTGAATAGCTGGCATGGCGTGACCTCGGTTTTGAACTTTGTCTGGTCGCGTTCCATGGACAACTCCAGTGATGGCGAAGATTTTGTGCCCAACGCTGCTCAGCCCAACGACAGCACGAATCCTCAACTCGAATACGGACCGTCGAACTTTAATATCCCCCGCCGCCTCACTTGGAACTTCGCTTACGATCTCCCGAAGATGGGCGGCAATTGGAAGCGTCTGAAGAACGGATGGGGAGTGAATAGTGTGCTCAGCCTGCAGGACGGCCAGCCCTTCCACTTCAATTACAACTTTGAAGGTGATTTCAGCGGCAGCGGTAACGGTTTTGACCGGCCTGACGTGGTTGGCCCGATCGTTTACCATCCGAACAATCCCGCCAAGTTCGTCGACGTGAGTGCGTTCGCCATACCCTGCACTCTGACAATCTATGCCCACACCAACCCGACCGGAACGGAACAGGACTGTGTCCCCGGTACTCGTCATTTCGGCAACATGCGGAGGAATTCCCTGCACGGTCCGTCCTTCAAGGAGCTGAATTTCGCAATCTACAAAACCACAAACATCACCGAGCGCCTTAACATGCAATTCCGGACCGATTTCTTCAACCTGTTCAATCATCCTAACTTTGCCAATCCATACCTGCCCGCATTCATCGCCGATCCCGCCTCGAGCAGTGGCGTCATTACCGCCACCGGCGACGTTGGCATCGGCAACCCGTTCATCGGCGGCGGCGGTCCGCGTGGCATCCAGTTGGCGGTCAAGTTCACCTTCTAGTTTCGTAGATTTGTTTTCTTCCTCAACTCCTCTCAGTATGTCTGAGAGGAGTTTTTTTCGTTTTGCGGCGAGCGCATGGGCTGTCCCATGCCGAGCAGAGCTCGATGACGGCATGGCAGGTCCCGACCTTCACTAAGAATGTCCGTGTTCTCGCGCCCCTCCCCCTTTGAACTCCCTGCTAGAATCGAGGTTCTACAGGAAGGTCGCCATGACCATGAATACTCCTGAACGACGCCGCCAGAATCGCATGCCGGTTAGCGTACCGGTGAAGGTCCGTCCCCAGAGCGGCGTAGGCTCCGAGCAAACCGGCGTGACTCGGGATCTGAGTTCTTCGGGGATCTTTCTCTACTCCGAGTCAGAAATAAAGGCGGGGGCGAAGCTGGAGCTGGTGATCATGCTGCCTCCCGGCCTCGGATTGGGTCCCGGTGGATGGGCTCTCTGCCAGGCTTCGGTAGTCCGGGTGGAGGAGTCCAATGACCAGGGCATCGGCATTGCCGCTACCTTCGACCGCGTCGAATTGCTGCCCGAGTTGACCTGACTACACTCGGTTTTTCTCAAATTGAGTCAAGCCATCGAAATGATTAGTGCGTTTGGATAAAAAGATGCTTCCCAATGCCCAGTCCGTGGTGCAATAATGCCCGCTTTAACGCAGCGGTGAATTGGCCGCTGTTCTATGGGGTGGTTGGTCCATGTGGATTGAAAAACTTACCGGCGGCGTTCTTGAACTGGACACGCCGATCGGACCTCGATACGTACAACCAAGTTTTCTGCAGCGCGCCTATCTGATCTGGACTTTCCGAAATTTTTTCTCGCTGCCGCAGCAGGTGTTGCTTCCGTGGGAGATCCGATTGATTGATCGGCTTTGCAACGAGAACCGATTTGTATCATTGACCACAGCCGGTGCGCACGACCGTCCGGTGATCGGCAGAGTTGAGCGGCGAGCGCCATCTCAAGCCGAGGTCCTGCCGATACGCAAACCCGCATCGAGCGCGCAGACTGCTGTGGCCGATCAGAGCCGAGAGGCCGCCTCCGCATAAACGAAACCGCGCGATGTCACTCGCGCGGTTGCCGGCATTCAATCTCGCCCACAGGTTCATTCTGAGTTCGAAAACGCCACCACCAGTCTAATTGGGCTTGGGGGCGCCATTCGGCGGCAGGTCGTTTTCTTCTTGTTCATGCATGGGATGCGAATTGTGCCCGGCCGAAATTTCACCGCAGGGACCACCTCCACCGCCAGCATGTCCACCGCCGGCGTGCCCGCCGTTCCCGCGGCTTTCCTGACAAGACCGCATCGCTTCCCGCTGGGCCGGCGTAATGATGGCATCAATCTGCTGCCGTTCTCGCGCATGAATCTGCTGGATCTCTTGCCGCTTCTGCTGGATCGAAAGCGATGAGTTGGCGCAGACCGACTCGACCTCCGACCGTGCCTTCTGCGCGAGCGAACGACGCTCGCGGATTGCCGATGGAGAAACGCCGGCAACCTGCCAGCAGGGTTCTTGGCGAGGTCGAGGAGCCGGTTGGGTTCCAGTCGGGGCCGGGTGACGCACGGGAACCTGCGCGCCAACGCTCACGGCAAGCGTCCCCGAAACAATCATCCCGCCAAGAACGGTTGATAATGCAGATCTGTTCCATTGCATCGCGTGTTCTCCTCCGGACACCCAAACTCGGCAACGATTGAAAAGTTGCAACGATTGTAAAAGAGGATGCGGGTTGGGTCATGCAAGATCGGGCCTGCGAACTCCGCGGGTTGAGAGGGTGGCATCGATCAGACGGCAGGTGGCAGGAAAAAAAGGCCAAGATCCGACTGCGCCCCGCACAGGACGGCGCAAAGCGGATGGTATAATCAAAGTTTGTCCCCACCTTGCCGCAAGCAGTGGGCGCGTAGCTCAATTGGCAGAGCAACTGACTCTTAATCAGTAGGTTGTAGGTTCGATTCCTACCGCGCTCACCACTTCTTTTCAAGGACTTGCCATCCATCGCCTTCTGTTTACTTACTCGTAACTGTGGCTGTTTTTGTGGCTGTTGCTACATCCCGTACTTCTGCTGATTCAGCCGATCGATCACGATTTTGATCTGCGCCGTTTCCGGATGCAGATAGCCCATCGTCGTCGAGAGACTTTCATGCCCCATGACTTCTTTCACCAGTCCCGGGTTTTTGGTCTCCGCCATTGCGACTGTGCCGAACGTGTGCCGCGCGCAGTACAGTTTCAGGGCATCCGGAATTTCGAGCTTTCGAGCAACATCTCTGAACGCGTGCTCGAGTCCGCTCAGCCCGATGTGGCCTGCGCGAGACTTCTTCGAAGAAAAGACCCAACCCTCGCGTAGGCCCAACTGTTCAAGCTGAATTGTCCTGAGAAGTGCAATCACGCGCTCACTCAACGGCACTGGCCGACGAGCTCTACGCGTCTTACCCCTGGGGTTGAAATAGAAGGCGTCTTCCCAGTTGATCGTTTCCCAGCGCATTCTGATGACTTCCCCATTTCTCAATCCGGAGTCCAGCATGATGGTCAGGACATCTTTCAAGGGTCGTCTGCATGCTGCCAAGAGTCGTTTCTCATCCTCGACAGTGACCATTCGGTCCCTGGGGAAGACTTTGACCGTCTTGATCCTTGGCACTTCACGAAGCACTTTCCAATCACGGGCTTTACCCAACATACGGCGCAGCGTCCGAATGGCACAGTTCCGACTGTGGGGCGATTCGTGAAATTTTGTGGTCTCAACGTCATCGGCCGTGATTTGATCGATTCGCATCCCGGACAACGGGGTCTTCAGGATCAAACGCCGGCCGTTTTTGTAATCGGCCTTTGTGTTCTCGGCGAGCGTCGTTTTGTCGAGCCACTCAACGAAGTGCTTGCCGAACTCGCGCACCAGCGGTACTCGTTTGGGTCGCAAAGACTCTCCTGCCTCTGCCGCAACCCGTTTTCTAGCCTCGACTCGCTCTGCTTGCTTCTGGTTCTTGGTTTTGGTGCTGCCGCGGTAACGCCTTCCATTGATATAGAAGAGGTAGTACCAGACATCACCCCGTGGGTAGATAGACATTCCGTTCCTCCCTGCTTGCGCGCACAGAGGAAACACGGACGCTAGATTGGATGAACTCATCCAGATCGGCTATATCATACAGCGCGCGTCCACGGGGTTTGTAGAATCTCGGTCCTCCACCTTGGGATCTCCACACCCGCAGCGTGCTGGCTGGAATGCCTGAATACTCGGCCGCCGCCTTTGTGCCCAAGAATCGCTTCTCGTTGTTTCCGGTTTTCGCTATCACAACGGACCTCCATATGCACCGCTTGTAGAGCAAATCGAGAATTCGGTCAAAACTTGCATGAGGGCTGCAGCAGCTTTCCTCGGGCGAGGATCCACGCCGATTTGACCGAAATTTCGTTCGGCCTTAGCTTCTTCACGGTCAGGGCCGGAATTGAGGTCGGACAGAACGGAGCAGGAGTGTTTTCATCTCTCGAAGAACTCGCCGAAAGGCTCCACGCTGCCGGCTATATTGCCGATTCGATCGCTACGACTACGGTGTATCTGGCAGCGAGACTCCAAAAGCCATTGCTGCTGGAAGGCCCCGCCGGCAGCGGAAAGACTCAGCTGGCATACGCTGTCGCGGATGCGGCGGAAACCGAAGTCGAACGCCTGCAGTGCTACGAGGGCATCAACGAAGAGAAGGCCATCGGCAAGT
>VFSW01010081.1_pt1 | contig 13430 bp, 8 predicted proteins | sample 5358111 | NCBI WGS metagenome assembly VFSW01 (sample SAMN11554181, study PRJNA540505) | mine drainage metagenome | isolation source: sediment from site ElyBrook_90M | place: USA: Ely Copper Mine, Vershire, VT | collected 2017 | reverse complement strand
GTTCTGGGGCCTGGGGCTCGGCGGCGTGTATACGTTTTTCATGAATACTTTTCAATTCTGGACGCCGCAGCCGGATTACCAGCCGAAATGGCTGCCGGGGGCCTCGTTTCGCGCGGCGATCACTTCGGAATATCTGGGGGTGGGCTACATCATCGGGCCGCGCGTGGCGGGGACAATATTCGCGGGAGGGGTATTTTCGTGGCTGGTGCTGATGCCGGCGATCAAATTTTTCGGTTCCTTGGCGCCGGGGCTGGCGCTTTACCCGAGCACGATACCGATTCCGCAGATGACGCCGGACGATTTGTGGGCGAGCTACATCCGGCCGATGGGAGCGGGAGCGGTGGCCGCGGCGGGGCTGATCACGCTGATGAAGACCACACCGACGATCTGGGCGGCGCTCTCCTCCGGACTGCGCGACATGAGGGCGCAGAGGAAGGGGGAGGAACAATCGACGCGGACGGAGCGGGACATACCGATGAAGTATGTGATTTTCGGTTCGGGGCTGATCGTGTTTCTGGTGTGGGCGCTGCTGACCTTCAAGCCGATTCCCGGGGCGAAGACGGGCCTGGGAGCGAACCTGATTGCGGCGCTCTTTGTGGTGGTATTTGGATTTCTTTTTGTGACGGTGGCGGCGCGGATCAGCGGGCTGCTGGGCAATTCGTCGAATCCGATCAGCGGGATGACGATAGCGACGCTGATGGCGACGTGCGCGGCATTTTTGCTGGTGGGATGGACGCAGGGTTCCTATGCCGTGCTGGCGCTGACGATAGGAGGGGTGGTGTGCATCGCGAGCGCGATAGCGGGCGCGACATCGCAGGATCTGAAGACGGGGTATCTGGTGGGAGCGACACCGCGCTCGCAGCAGCTGGCGTTGATTGTGGGTGTGATGGTTTCTTCGCTGGCGGTGGGAGGCACGCTGATCCTGATGAACAAGGGCCTGGAGAAATATGTGCCGATGAAGATGCCGCTGGCGATCGCGCAATTGCCGGATGGGGTGAAGATCGAACAACAAAGCTACGAGCACCTGGGGAAGAATTACGTGCTGGTGAATGCGCTGGGATCGCGGACGGTTCCGGACGGAAAATATCTGTATGATCCGGGGACGGGAGAAGTGGAAGTGCAGTGGATTCAGGGGATCGGGAGCGAACGGGCGGCGGCGCCGCAGGCGCGGCTGATGGCTACGGTGATCAGCGGGATACTGAACCAGCGGCTGCCGTGGAGGCTGGTGCTGCTGGGGGTGTTTTTGGTGATTGTGGTGGAGCTGCTGGGCATCCGGTCGCTGGCGTTTGCGGTGGGCTCCTACCTATCGATCGCCACGACGCTGGCGATCTTTGTAGGGGGAGCGGTGAGGTGGCTTTCGGAACGAGGGCGGGAGAAGAAGGCAGGGATCTCGGACGAGGTGAGCTCCGGATCGCTCTATGCCAGCGGGCTGATAGCGGCCGGTGGGGTGTTTGGGCTGCTGGGCATATTCATCAATCTGCTGCAGGACCCTGAGATAGCGCTTCATGTGCCGCGGTGGCTTGGTTTCCTGCATCTGCCGATCCGCTCAGACCTTTTTGCGTTTGGGCCGAAGTGGATGCCGTATCTGAGCCAGGCGCCGATTGTGGGCGTGATCATGTTTGCGCTGCTGGCGTTTTCGCTGCTGCATTTTGCGCGGAAGCAGATGAGCTAGGAGAGGCGACCCGCGCGGCGGCAGAGGCACGACGCGAGCTTCGATTGAGAAAGCTGCGGAACGATTCGGATTCCCGGCAGGAAATGGGCCGTGGGTACCGCACCAGCGTGCGAGAAGGCGCCGGCGGAGGCGCTTTTGACTGCGCGCCCGGCCAACCGTAAACTCGTAGAAGAATGAGCCCGATGAGCAATCCGCCACGGTACCGATTTAACTGGCGAGGATTTCTGCCGCCCGCGATACGGGATATCGTGCTGATTTGCAGTGGTGTGTTTGTGGTGCAGACGATCATCGGGATGTTTGGGGGAGCGGAATCGGCGCAGGATTTTATTGAATGGTTTGGGCTGGTGCCGCGTGCGGTGACACACGCGCTGCGGCTCTGGCAGCCCTTTACCTATCTTTTTCTACACGGCGGATTATGGCACCTGCTGATCAATATGCTGGTGCTGTGGATGTTTGGGGCGGATCTGGAGCGGGCATGGGGGACCAGGCGTTTCTGGCTCTACTTTTTCATTACGGGAGCGGGAGCGGGGCTGATCAATGTGCTGGTGAAGACCATACTGGATCCGCGAGGCATCGGAACATCGCTGATACCGACGATTGGGGCCTCCGGGGCGATCTACGGTGTGCTGCTGGCCGCGGCGATCGTGTTTCCCGATCGCCAGGTGTGGCTGATTCCTTTTCCGGTGACGATTCCGATGCGTGTGTATGTGGTGGTGATGGGGGCGATCGAATTTTTCAGCACGCTGGGCTCTTCCGGGGATAACGTCAGCCACGTGTGCCACCTGGGCGGGATGCTTGTCGGCTATCTCTATTTGCGGAGGGGTTCGTATCTCTTTCGGGTGAGGAATGGATGGTCGGATTGGCGGCGGGAACGGATGAAGAGGAAATTTGAGGTGTACAAGCGAAAGCACAGGGATGAACCGCCGAGCCGGCCGGACGACTGGGTGAATTGAGCGCGGGGAGAAGGCGGGGCGAGGCGAAGCAGAGGCCCGCAGGAAACCCCATTTGGGGCCAGCAGGAAAGAGAGCCTGGAATAGCGCGCGGCGAAAGAGCTAGAGCGTGCCCACTTCATGCAGTTTCATGATGTTTGTGGTGCCGGGAACGCCCAGCGGCGTGCCGGCGACGATGCCGATGACGTCTCCGCGGAGGACGAGGCCCTCCTCGACCAGGCGTTTTTCGGCCAGGCGAGTGAGCTGGTCAATATTCGTCACGCGGTCAATGGTACGAGGCATGACGCCCCAGCAGAGGCTGAGGCGGCGGCGCGTCTCGAAATTGGGCGAGAAGGCGATGATGGGAGCGGCGGGCCGGTATTTGGAGACGAGCTGGGCGGAGGAGCCGGATTCCGTAAAGACGGCGACGACCTTCATGCGCAGGGCATCGGCCGCGTGGCAGACGGCCTCAGCGATGGATTCGTTGACGCGAAGGTTGTGGCGCTGGGCGGGGACGGGAGGATGGAGGGAGCTGGCCTCTGCGACGCGGATGATGCGATCCATCATGGCGACCGATTCGAGAGGGTAGCGGCCCACCGCGGTTTCACCGGAGAGCATGAGGGCATCGGTGCCATCGAAGATGGCGTTGGCGACGTCGGAGGCTTCGGCGCGTGTGGGGCGTGGATTTTCCTTCATGGAATCGAGCATCTGTGTGGCGGTGATGACGGGCCGGAGAAAATCCCGCGCGCGGGAGATAATTTTTTTCTGGATGACGGGAACCTCTTCGGGGCTCATCTCGACACCGAGGTCGCCGCGAGCCACCATGACGCCATCGGCGGCCTGGAGGATGGAATCCAGATTGTCGATGGCTTCGGGCTTTTCGAGCTTGGCGATGACCGGCGTATCGAAGCCGTGGCGGGAGATGGCGGCCTTGACGGCCTTGACGTCGGCGGCGCTGCGGACAAAGCTGATGGCGATGTAATTGACGCCGAGCTTGAGGGCGAGGCCGAGGTCGCGGCGGTCTTTGACGGTGAGGGAGGGGATATTGAGGTGGGCGCCGGGCAGGTTGATGCCCTGGTGCTCACCGAGCTGGCCGCCATTGACGACTTCGCAAATGACGTCGCGATCGCGGATGCGCAGGACATGGAGTTCGATCTGGCCGTCGCTGAGAAGGATGCGGCCGCCGCGGCGGACAGAATGAGGGAGGGGGAGGAAATCTGTGCCGATGACGGCGCTATTGCCCTCGACGGGCCTGGTGGTGATGACCAGGCGCTGGCCCTGTTCGAGCCTGACGGGCGCGCCGCTTTCGAGCGTAGCGGTGCGGATTTTGGGACCCTGTAGGTCCGCGATGATGGCCACGGGCTGGCGGAGGGAACCGGAAGCGGAGCGCAGCAGCTTCACGCGGTGGGCGTGTTCACCGGGTGCGCCGTGGGAGAAATTGAGGCGCGCGGCATCCATGCCGGCCTGGAGCATGCGCTCGACCATGGCGGGGCTGGAGGAAGCGGGGCCGAGGGTGCAGAGGATCTTAGCGCGGCGGAGGGAGGCCTGGGACTGAGGGCGGAGGGGGGTCATTGTGCGGTGACGAAGCCGCGCGTGAGGGCAGAGAGGAAATCCACGCCCTGGCGGAAGCTATCGAGTGGGATGCGCTCGTCATTGCCGTGCATGCGGGCGACATCCTCGACAGTCAAGGGGAAAGGAAGGAGGCCATAGGCGGCGACGCTGCGGAGGCGCAGGAGGGCGGAATCGGTGCCGCCGGTGGACATGAAGGGCAGGGTGATGGCGCCTGGAAACTGCTTTCGGCTGGCCTGCTCGAGGTAGTGATAGAAGAGGCCATCGAGAGGCGAGGAGGGAGCGGGCTGGCCGATATCGGGAGCGGGCTCGAGCCGCACCAGTGGATCATCCACGAGCTTGGCCAGAGTATCGAGCAGGGGCTGGAGGAGGTTGCCGGGGAGCAGGCGGATATTGAGAGTGGCGCGGGCTTCGGAGGGGATGACGTTGGCGCGAATGCCTGCCTGGAGGATGGTTGGCGTGACGGTATCGCGCAGCATGGAATTCCAGGCCGGATTTTGGGCGGAGAGGAAGCGAGCGGCGTGATCCTGGCGGTCGGGAGTTTCGAGAGCGCGAAGCCATTTGGCGGTTTCGTCGTCTGAAATCTGTGGAAGCTGTTCGAAATAGGAGCGGGTGACGGAATTGAACTGGACGGGAGCCTGGTAGGAGCCGAGCTTGGCGACGGCGGCGGCCAGATGGACGACGGGATTATCGGCAAGCGGGATGGAAGCATGCCCACTGGTGCCCGTGGCGATGACCTGGACGTTGTAGGGAACCTTTTCGCTGGCCTGAATGGCGACGGCGACCACTTTTCCGTCGCGCAGGATTACGCGGCCGCCCTCGTTGATGGCATAGGCGGCTGCAATCTGGTCCCAATAATTCTGCACGGCCACCTGCATGCCGGCGGCGCCGCCCTCTTCCTCGTCGCCTTCGGCGAGAAAGATGAGGTCGCGGGTGAGGCGCGCGCCGCTGCGCTTGAGGCTGACGAGGGCGGCCATCTCGGCGGCCAACATGCCTTTATCGTCAATTGCGCCGCGGCCGTAGAGGTAGCCATCGCGAATGGTGGCGGCGAAAGGGCCGGCTGTCCAATGGGAGCGGTCGACGCCCACGACATCGAGGTGGGCCATGAGGAGCAGGGCGTGAGAGGGATCGGGGACCGCAGAGGCGTTCAGGCGTGCGACCAAAAAGCCGCGGCCCGGAGTGGTGGGGAAGATCTGGCAGGGGATGCCCTCATGATTGAGCACGCCGGCAATATATTTCGCGGCAAGCAGCTCATTGCCGGGAGGATTTGTGGTGTCTATGCGGAGCAGGGCCTGGAGCCACCCCAGGGCTTCCGTGGAGATTGCGGCCGGATCGCCGGGCGCGGAGGGCGGGGCAGCGGAGGCCTGCGCGATGGCCGGGCGGGCGGAGGCGGCAGGCCCCAGCAGGGCGGCTAGAATCAATAAGATCAGGGGGTGGCGCAGATTCAAGGTGACCTCCAAAAGCTCCGCGGCAAGCCGTGGCAGCGTGAAACACCTATACTAACACGCCGCCGCGGGGCGCATGGCGGGCCTCCGGCGGCAGGTTGGCGAGGGCGCGCATGCTGACCGGGTTGACCATCCGCTGGCGGCGTGGCAGCATCTGAGGGAATGGAGAGTGAGGGATGGCAAGGAAAGCAGGGGTGGTACGTGCGATGGTGCTGGGGGCAATCGCGGCGGGATTGATCCTGCCGCCGATGGTGGTGAAGGGAATGGCGGCGCAGCAGGAAACGGGGCCGCAGAAATTGCCGGACAAGCAACCACCGGCGGCAGCGACGGCGGCAAAGCCGACGCCGCAGACGCAGCAGCCGCAATATTCGATCTCCGTAGCGACGAACACCGTGAATCTGGATCTGGTGGTGACCGATCAAGCGGGGGACGTGCTGACGGGCCTGAGAAAAGAGAATTTCAAAGTGTTTGACGATGGGCAGGGGCAAACCATCACCAATTTCACGCCCACGGAAGCGCCGATAACGATCGTGGTGCTGATGGAATTCAGCCAGATTGCATTCAATTTCTTTTATTTTTCGGGCACAGGAGACGCCTCCTTCTGGTCGTATGAGTTTCTGAACAGCCTGGGACCGAAGGACTGGGTGGCACTGGTCACCTACGATCTGAAGACGACGCTGCAGAATGATTTCACGCAAAACAAGCAGGAGGTGCAGGACACGCTGCGGCACCTTTACCTGCCGACCTTCAATGAATCGGACACCTTCGACGCGCTCTACCAGACCGTGGACAAGCTGCGCGACGTGCAGGGGAAGAAATCGATACTGCTGCTGGCGACGGGGTTCGATACTTTCAGCAAACACACGCTGGATCAGACCTACAAGAGGCTGCGCTCGACCGACGTGACGATTTTTTGCATTGGCGTGGCGGAAACCTACTACACATTGAACACGCAGACGGTGGATTACCTGCAGGCGAAGAACGAGCTAAACACCTTCGCGCAGATGACCGGGGGCTATGCCTGGTTTCCGCGCTTTGACGGGGAATTGCCCTCGATCGCGCATTCCCTGGTGGCCTTTCTGCGGAACCAATACACGCTTGGCTACCAGCCCAGCCACGGGATGCAGGACGGGAAATACCACAAGGTAAAAGTGGAAGCCGTGGATGAGAGCGGGCAGCCGATGCTGATCGCCAACAAGAAGGGGAAGAAGCAGAAGGTGATCGTATACGTGCGGCAAGGCTATATGGCCGTGAGTCCCGGAGCGGTGCAGTAGGAGAGCGAGGCGCCCGGGAGCCTCAATAGCCTGCGAGAAGGTTTACGCGATTGAGCAGCTCGGCCCCTGAAAACCATCTTTCCAGATTATTTTCGAGCAGCTCCGCCTGGCGCTGCCAGAGGGCTTCGCTTGCGGCGCTGAGGTGAGGCGTGAGAAACACGCCGGGGAGGCTCCAGAGGGGGCTTTCGGGAGGCAATGGTTCGAGGGAAGCCACGTCCAGCGCCGCGCCAGCGATGCGGCGATTTTTGAGGGCGGCAATCAGGGCAGGCTCGTCCACCAGGGTGCCGCGCGCGACATTGAGCAGGCAGGCGGAAGGCTTCATGCGCGCCAATTGCGCCGCGCCCATCATGCCGATGGTGGAGGGAGTCTCGGGAGCGGCGAGCAGGACGTAATCGGCTTCGGGGAGGGCCGAATCGAAAGCCGAAGTGGGGAGGATGCGCTCGGCAAGAAGAGTGTCTCCGCCGCCGGAAAGCGTGGTGGCCCACACGCGCATGCCGAGAGGGCGCACCAAGCGCGCCACGGCCTGGCCCACGGCGCCAAAACCAGCCATGAGCAGGAGGCTGCCGCGCAGTTCGCGAGGAGGAGGCGCGGCATCCCAGATTTGCTGCTGAGCCCAGCGGCGCTGCGCCTGCCAGCGCATGGCATCGGGGAAACGCCGGGCCAAAGCCAGCAGCATTCCGAGGATGTGCTCGGCCATGGGCCCGGCATGAACACCACGGGCATTGGTGACCACGATGCCGCGCTGGCGAATTTCAGGGTAGGTGAGCTGGGCGATGCCGGCGGCGGTGGAATGGATCCAAGCGAGGCGCGGGGCGCGCGCCAGTTGCTCCGGGCGAATGGAAAAGCCGACGAAGATCTCCGCGGCGGGCAGCTCTGGATCGAGAGCCTGGTAGCTATGCGCGTGGGCCACGCGCATTTCCGGCCAGCGCTGGCGCAGCCGCGGGGCCAGCCAATCGGGAGCTTGCCAGAGCGAGAAGCGATGAAGAGCGCAGATGACCAGACGGGTGCTCCGCGGGGAGGGAGGCGGGGAAAGCGAAGGGAGTTCAGCCATGGGGAAGGATGCGGAGGTCGCCGCCGGTCATTTCAATCGGCTCATTGACGCCGAGGGCGGCGAGAATGGTGGGGGCGATGTCGCGGAGGGAGCCGCCGGCGCGGAGGCGGAGGCCGCGGTCATTTGAGGCATACAGGAACGGCACGGGATTGGTGGTGTGGTAGGTGTGCGGGCCGCCGGTGAGAGGGTCAATCATGGTCTCGGCGTTGCCGTGGTCTGCGGTGATGAGCCATGCGGCATTGCGAGACGAGAGCGCCTGGTGAATGCTGCCGAGGCCTGCGTCCACAGCCTCGACGGCCTGGATGGCGGCCTCGAGCTTGCCCGAGTGGCCCACCATGTCTGCATTGGCGTAATTCATGATGATGGCGTCGAAATCGCCCTTTTCGATGGCCTTCACCACCGCGCCGGTGACCCCGGCGGCATTCATTTGGGGCATGAGATCGTAGGTGGGCACTTTGGGGGAAGGGACGAGGACGCGCTCCTCGCCGGGGAAGGCTTTTTCGACGCCGCCATTGAAGAAGTAAGTGACGTGGGCGTATTTTTCGGTTTCGGCGACGCGGAGGTTGCGGAAGCCCAATTCGGCAAAGACCTGGGCGAGGATGTGTTCCAATTTTTCGGGAGGGAGGACGAAGCGGAGCCAGGGCCAGGTCTTTTCGTATTGGGTCATGGCGACGAGGAAAACATTTTTGGCAGGAGCGGGGTCGGGATCGGGGAATTTATCGAAGTCTGGCTCGGCGAGGGCGCGAGTGAGCTGGCGTGCGCGGTCTGCGCGGAAATTGAAGAAGATAACGGCATCGCCATCGCGGAGGGTGGCCACCGGGCGCGTGGCGGGGGGCTGGCCCTCAGTGATGACCACGGGCAGGAGGAATTCATCAGTGACGCCGCGCTGGTAGCTGGCCTGGATGGCGGCGAGGGGGTCCGCGGAGCGAAGCTCGGCCTGGCCGTGGACGATGGCGCGATAGGCCAGCTGGACGCGTTCCCAGCGGTTGTCGCGGTCCATGGCGTAGTAGCGGCCGCAGAGGGTGGCGATTCTGCCGCAATGGTATTCCTGCATTTTTTGCAGGAGCTGGCGGAGATATTCCGCGCCGCTTTCCGGCGGGGTATCGCGGCCATCCATGAAGCAATGGAGGAAGACGCGCTCGAGATGATTTTCGCGTGCCATGCGGAGCAGGGCGAAGAGGTGCTGGAGGTGGGAATGCACGCCGCCGTCGCTGAGCAGACCGATGAGATGCAATTGCCTGGCGCGGCCGACCTTCATGGCCTCGAGGAGCAGAGGCTGGCGGAAAAAATCGCCGGAAGCGATCATCTGCTCGAGGCGTGTGATGTCCATATGGACGACGCGGCCCGCGCCCATATTCATATGGCCCACTTCGCTGTTTCCCATCTGGCCTTCGGGCAGGCCGACGAAGGGTCCGCTGGTATGAATGAGCGTGGAGGGGAATTTTTTCATGAGCGCGTCGTAGGAAGGCTTGCGGGCAAGAGCGATGGCGTTGCCGGCCACCACGGGCGAATATCCCCATCCATCGAGCACGGTGAGTACAATTGGTTTTGGTCGCATGGCCAGGCGAAAGGATACACGGTTTGCGGCCGCGGTTGAAGAGAGGCGGCGAGGCGGGTTAGGAAGCCGGGGGCGGAGGGGCAAGGGCCGGCGCGGAGCCGGAGACCTGCGAGCGGCTGACGGCGCGGGCCTGCTGATGGCGAAGTATGGCCGTCTTGGGGAAATCGAGCAGAGCGAGCCATGCCGCGGAGGCGGCAAAAATCGAGAGGATAAGCCAGAGCGGTAGCGGGGCCATGAGAATCCCGCGCCAGGCGAGCAGGCTGACTACCACGATATCGGCGAGGGAACTGCCGAGCAGCCAGGCGCTGGGCCTGGTCCGCCAGAAATGGCCGCGCTCGCGGACCAGATACACGGTGCCCTGGCCGGTGAAGACCAGGGTGAGGAACACGAGGGTCTGCAATGCGGCGAGGGGCAGGCGGAGCCAGGAGCGAGCCCACAAGAACAGGCCGAAAGAAAAGAGAAGGACCATGGAGCCGAGGGCGAAGCCGGACTCCATCAGCGGGCGCACCTTCCAGCGGTCTGGCTGCTGGGACCAGGAAACACGGTCTGTGGCGATGGACATGGTGACGAAATCGTTGGTGAAAAGCAGGAGGACGATGAGCAGGGGGGTGATGATGAAGGCTTTGGTGAAGATGACGCCGGCGGTGAGGAACACGGCGATCTCGATGGTCTTGATGATTTTATTGAGGGTGTAGGTGAGCATGCGCTGGTAGATTCGGCGGCTGGTCTGTACGGCGGCGAGGACGTTGCCGAGGCCCGGGGTGGTGAGCACGATGCTTGCGGCGGCTTTGGCGACGTCTGTGGCGTTGGCCACGGCGATGCCCACCTCGGCCTGCTTGAGCGCGGGAGCGTCATTGACGCCGTCGCCCGTCATGCCGACGACGTGGCCGCCGGCCTGGAGCGATTGCACCAGATGGAATTTATCCTCGGGATAGACACCGGCGAAGACATTGCAATGAAGGGAGCCCTGGCGGGTGCCTGGCTGGCGCAGGGCGTCTGCGGGGCAGGAATCCCCAAGGATGCCCACGGTCTGGGCGACGGCCTGCGCGGTGGCGAGTCCGTCACCTGTGACCATGACCACGCGGACACCGAGCTGCTGCAGATTTGCGATGAGGGCGGGGGAATCCGGCCAGGGAGGATCCTCGATGGCGATGAGTCCGGCGATGGTGAGAGCATCACGCGGACCGGAGGCCACCGCCAGGACGCGGTAACCTTTCTGCGACATTTGCCCGACTACCGCAGCGAGGTCGGCTGGGTGGGGGCAGCGCGCCGCCACCGCCAGCGGAGCACCCTTGACCACGGTGAGCGGGCCGGCGGGGGAAGTCAGCTCGGCTTCGGAGGTCTTGGTGGCCGGGGTGAAGGGGACAAATTTTGAGCGTGGAAGAGCGGCCTCCTGGGGGAAGCGGGATTTCAGGGCGAGCAGGATGGCCAGGTCAATGGGGTCCTGGCTGGCCTCATCACTGGCGGCCGCGGCGAGCAGGAGCACGTCCTTTTCGGCGGCCGGGGCCAGAGGGGCGAGCTCGGCGACGGCGAGCTTGTTTTGCGTGATGGTGCCGGTCTTATCGGAGCAGAGGACGTCCATCGCCGCGGCCTCTTCGATGGCCGAAAGTCTGGTGGTGAGCACGCCTTTGGAGGCGAGCTCGAGCGAGCCGAGGGCGCCGGCGAGGGTGAAAGTGGCGGGGAGCGCCACGGGGATGGAGGCCACCAGGAGGATGAGGGCGAAGGGGAGCACGTCGAGCAAGGGTAGGCCAGCCCAATGCGAATCGGCGACCAGGATCACGAGGAGGACCGCATCCATGGCCACAAGATACTTGACAATACGGAAGATGAGTTCCTGGAGGTGGCTAGCGGTGGCCGCGGTGCGCACCAGCTCCGCGGTCTTGCCGAAATTCGTCCGGGCGCCGGTGGCCTTCACCTCTCCGCTGGCTTCGCCGCGCTTCACCACGGCACCCGCATAGGCCAGGTGGCCCGGCCCGGCATCCACGGGAAGCGATTCACCTGTGAGTGTGGATTGGTCGAGGAGGAGATCGCCCTCTGCCAGCAGGACATCGGCGGGGGAGAGGTCGCCCATGCGCAGGTGGACGTAATCGCCGGGAACGAGGTCGGCGCCGGGGACGGTCTGCCACCTGGCATCGCGGAGCACACGGGCGCGGAGGGGCAAGCGGGAGCGCAGTAGTTCGAGGGCATTTGCGGCGCGCCTTTCCTGCACCAGGCTCAGGCCGGCGTTGAAGACCAGCAACAAAGCAATGATCAGGGCTTCAGGAAATTTTCGGAGCAGGCATTCCAGCAGGATGGCGGCCTCGAGCATCCAGGGCACGGGGGCCCAGAATTTTTTGAGGAATGCGAGGAGCGGGCGGGGCCTGGCTTCGGCCACGGCGTTGGGGCCGAATTTTTGGAGGAGCTGGCGCGCCTCCTGCGAACTGAGCCCGCGAGCAGCCACGGCGGACACCGCTAGGCCGCACGCGAGCCGCGCCGTGCGGCAAACACCGGCGATATTGCGGGGAGGCTCATCGCGCCGCCCCAGCCACCAGGGCAGTGCGCCCGGGGAAGATGGCGCGTGCTCCCAATTCCTCTTCGATTCTCAGGAGCTGATTATATTTTGCGATGCGGTCGGTGCGCGAAGCCGAACCGGTCTTGATCTGGCCGGCACCCATGGCGACGGCAAAATCGGCGATATAGGGATCCTCTGTCTCGCCGGAGCGGTGGCTGATGATGGAAGCAAAGCCGGCGGCGCGGGCCATCTGGATGGCGTCGATTGTTTCGCTGACGGTGCCAATCTGATTCAGTTTGATGAGGATGGCGTTTGCCGCCTTTTCGCGAATGCCGCGCTGGAGTCTGGTGGTATTGGTCACGAAGAGGTCGTCGCCCACCAGTTGAATCCTGCCGCCGAGCAGGGCGGTCATTTCCTTCCAACCTTCCCAGTCATCCTCGGCGAGGCCGTCTTCAATGGAGACAATGGGATAGTGCTTCACCCAATCGGCCCAAAAGGCGATCATTTCCGATGAGGTTCGCTGGGACCTGTCCGATTTCCGGAAGAGGTACTTTCCGCTTGAGCGGTCGTAGAGCTCGCTTGCGGCGGGGTCCAGGGCGATGGCTACCTGGGCGCCCGGCTGGTAACCCGCCGCGGTAATAGCCTCGACGACCAGGGCGATGGCTTCCTCGTTGGATTTCAGATTTGGAGCGAAGCCACCCTCATCTCCGACGGAGGTGGAATATCCTTTCTTTTTCAGCACGGCCTTGAGGGCGTGAAACACTTCCACTCCCCAGCGCAAGGCTTCGTGGAAGCTCGGCGCTCCCAACGGCATGACCATGAATTCCTGAGGGTCGACGGAGTTATCGGCGTGAGCGCCTCCATTGAGGATGTTCATCATGGGGACGGGGAGCGTGGCGCCACCGCGTCCCTGGGAAAACCTGGCGAGGTACTGGTAGAGCGGCTCGTGGAGTTCCGTGGCGGCGGCGCGGCTGGCGGCCATGGAGACGGCGAGGATGGCATTGGCTCCCAGGCGGCTTTTGTTTGGGGTGCCGTCTGCGGCGATCAAGAGTTGGTCGAGAGCGCGCTGGTTGGTGGCGTCCTGGCCAGCGAGCGCGCGGGCGATTTCGCCATTCACGTGGCCGACGGCGCGGAGCACGCCTTTGCCCAGGTAGCGGGCGCGGTCTGCATCGCGCAATTCCACGGCCTCGTGCTCGCCGGTGGAGGCTCCCGAGGGCACGGCCGCGCGGCCAAAGGCACCGCCCTCGAGCAGGACTTCGCCTTCGAGGGTGGGGTTTCCGCGGGAATCCAAAATCTCACGTCCGCGGACTTCAAGAATTTTAGAAGACATTGGAATTTCTCCTGGCGGCCGCGGCCCGGGCAGCGGCGCGGCAAAAAAAATTCTAGCATGGCGGGGGGGGGGGGGGGGGGGGGGGGGGGGGGGGGGGGGGGGGGGGGGGGG
>VFSW01010080.1_pt1 | contig 13433 bp, 12 predicted proteins | sample 5358111 | NCBI WGS metagenome assembly VFSW01 (sample SAMN11554181, study PRJNA540505) | mine drainage metagenome | isolation source: sediment from site ElyBrook_90M | place: USA: Ely Copper Mine, Vershire, VT | collected 2017 | reverse complement strand
GTCAAGATCGCTATTGTGGGGAAACCCAATGTAGGGAAATCCAGCCTGCTCAACAAGCTGGCCGGCGCGGAACGGGTGCTCGTCGACCCGGTCGCGGGCACCACCAGGGACCCGGTCGACGAGCTGATCGAACTAGGCGGCCAGACCTGGCGGTTCGTCGACACGGCGGGGATCCGGCGGCGCGCGCTCCAGGTGCAGGGAGCCGACTATTTCGCGGCGCTGCGGACCGAACGGGCGCTGGAGCGGGCCGAGGTGGCCGTGGTCCTGGTCGACGCCAGCGAGCCGCTCGCCGAGCAGGACCTGCGGATCATATCGATGGTGATCGAGGCCGGGCGGGCACTGGTGATCGCGTACAACAAATGGGACCTGGTCGAGGCGGACCGGCGGGTGCAACTGGACCGCGAGATCGACCGGCAACTGCACACGGCGCGCTGGGCGCCCAGGGTTAACCTGTCTGCCGCCACCGGCTGGCACGTCGACCGGCTGGTTCCGGCGCTGCGGACGGCACTGGAAGGCTGGGAGACGCGGGTCCCGACCGGGAGGCTCAACGCCTGGCTGGCGGCGCTGATCGCGGCGACTCCGCCACCGATGCGCGGCGGGAAGCAACCCAAGATCATGTTCGCGACCCAGGCCGGCATCCAGCCACCCAGCATTGTCCTTTTCACCTCGGGTTTCCTGCAAGCCGGGTACCGGCGCTTCATCGAGCGCCGCCTTCGCGAGGAGTTCGGGTTCGCAGGGCCGCCGCTCCGGCGCGCGCCGCGACGGCGCGCGAAGCGGGCCGCGCCGGCGGCCGGCGGTACCCGCCGGAGCCGCGGGTTACCGCCAGCCGGACCGGCGCGGACCGGCTGGCTACCATTGCCGATAGGGGATAAGCCGGGCGGGCTGGCACGCGGGGCGGGGTAATGCGATACAGGGCACTTGGCGATTCCGGGCTTGTGGTCTCCGTCGTGGGACTCGGCTGCAACAACTTCGGCGGCAGACTCGATCCGGCCGGGGCGCGTGCGGTCGTGGACGCGGCGATCGGCACCGGGATCACGCTGCTAGACACCGCCGATACCTATGGCGGCACCGGCCGGTCCGAGGAGATCATCGGCGAGATCCTGACCGGGCGCCGTGATCAGGTGGTGCTGGCGACCAAGTTCGGGCACCAGGGCTACGACCTCGGCTACGGCCAGGCCGCCGGCGCGAAGGGCGGTCGCGCCTACATCCGGCGCGCGGTCGAGGCTTCGCTGCGGCGGCTGCGGACCGACTACATAGATCTCTACCAGATCCACACGCCCGATCCCGTCACGCCGATCGAGGAGACGCTCGCGGCCCTCGGCGAGCTGGTAACCGCCGGCAAGGTCAGGTACCTGGGAAACTCCAACTTCTCTGGATGGCAGATCGCCGAGGCGTCGGCAGTGGCGCAGCGCCGGGGCGGCCCTGGATTCATCTCGGCGCAGAATCACTGGTCGCTGCTTGAGCGCGCGGTCGAGGCCGAGGTCGTCCCCGCTGCCCGGCACTTCGGCCTGGGCGTGCTGCCCTATTTCCCGCTGGCCAACGGGCTCCTGACCGGCAAGGTCCGGCGCGACCAGCCCGCCGCGCCCGGTACCCGGCTGGCCGCCAGGGATGGCTACGTCACCGAGGCCAAGCTTGACGGGGTCGAGGCGCTGGCGGCCTGGGGCGCCAAGAATGGCGTCTCGATGCCACACATCGCGATCGGGGCGCTGGCCGCCCAGCCGGGCTGCGGGCCGGTGATCGCCGGCGCGATGACCCCGGAGCAGGTGACCGGGAACGCGGCCGCCGGTGACTGGATCCCGTCGCCGGCGGAGCTGGCCGAGATCGATGCGATCACCCTGGGCGATCAGGACCGCTAGGGCGAGGTAGCGATCTTGTAGAGCGCCGCCACGTTGTCGAGGAACTCACTTGAGTAGGTGACCATCGGCGTGAAGCCACCCTGCTGATACCCGCCGATCACGCCGATGACCGTGCCATCGCCGGTAGCCGGGTCGACGTTGATCAGGAACGGCCCGCCGCTGGTGCCCGTGGTGTATCCGTTGCAGGTGAATTGCAGCTGGCGCAGGCCCCCGATCTGATAGGGCACGGCGGGCGCGACGCAGGTTACCGGCTGCTCGCTACCGTCCGGGTAGCCGATCACTTCGGCCTGAGTCGGCACGGTGATGACGTCGCTGAGCTGCTCAGCGCCGGCGGCCTGCTCGACGGTGACACTGGAGTTAGCCGCGTTGGCGACGGTCAGGAACGCGACGTCGTCGTTTGGATCCTGCTGCGCGGTCCAGCGGGACGTGACGTAGATCGCGGTCACGATCCACTCGCCGAGCGGGAACTTGCCGTCGTGGTAACCCGGCGCGAACACCACGCCGTTCGGCGCCCGCAGGCTCAGGCCGGCCATGCAGTGAGCGGCCGTGATCAGCAGGTTGCCCTTCGCGCTGTGCACCACGCTGGCCGAGCAGAAGTGCGAGCCCAGGCTGGAGCCGTTCTTGGTAAACAGCGCCCCGACCGCGTTCGTGCCCTCGAAGGCCGTGGAGCTGGCGATCTTGGCCAGTGCTCCGATACCCGCCGGCGGGCTCTTCCGGCCAGCCTCGTCCGTCACCGTGGTGCCGGGGAAGCTGAGCCGGACCGCGATGATGACAGCGGCGATGACCAGGCATGCCGGGATGGCCACTCGGAACGCTGGCCAGAGCCGGCGCCCTCTAGGCCGCGGCCGGGCGTGCTTCAACATCTCCCCCGGGAGTTGGAACGTACGGGCAGCGCGTGTCTACTCCCCACCTAATTGTGAGGTTTCGCAGCCGAAACGTCCAGGCCAGGCCTCTAGTCGGCTAAGCGTGATCTGCTAGCGGACGTCCGAATCGGTACGCAGCGGTGCATGGATCCCCGCAGGCTCGCCCGGCTACCCCGTGGTGGCGCCGGCCGGGGAAGGCCGCCGCACCGCCCGCCAGGGCCACCCCGGCCGCGATCCCGAGCAGGCCGACCAGGTGCGCGGCGGTCAAGGGCAGCGGACCCGAATCGCCGGAAGGTGACGGCCACGCCGCCGTGCCCGCGCAGGTGCTTGACCAGCGTCAGCCGGGGGCTGCGCCACGTTGACCGCCGTGCAGGCCCCATGGGTGCCGATCGGCACCTTGATGCCGCCACTCGCCCCGCCGGAGTCCTCCTGACCGCTCCTGCCTCCGGCCAGGACGACGCATTTCCGGCCGAGGCCCGGCCCGCGAGCCGAGTCTCATGGGATCCGGCTGGCGGGGCGCATGGCGAACGGCCGCTGGCGCTGATCTCGCCTTTTCCGCTGTATGGTTCTGGTTATTCCGAGATCAGCCGTCGCCGTGGCCGGCCTGACAGGGGAGCACCGCGGCGGTCGTTCTAGCGGGCAGGCCGGAGGTGGTGGTGAGCATGGAGGCTGACCGGCGCGAGAACGCGCCCGTGGCCGGTGTCCGGCTGCCGGACTGGCGGCTGCAGCCGCTCGATCCCTCGGCGCCGGACGATCAGACCACGTCCGGTTGCACCGAGCTGCGCTGCCATGGCGTTTCCGGACCGCTGCCCGGATCGGTGCTCAGGTATCCGGAGGAACTGGTCACCCTGGTGGACGGGAATCCGGATTCGGGATTCTGGCGCCGCTGGCGGCTGGGCGGCCCGGACCAGGATCTGCCTGGCGAGCGGAGGATCGAGGCTTTCTGCTGGGGCGGCCTGACCTCCAGGGCGTCGATACAGGCGCTGTGGCTGCTGCTGATCCCGTTCGCGCTGGTGAACCTGGCGCACTGGATGCTCCTGCCGTGGGCGGGGCGGGGTGCGGCCCGGGCGGCCAGGGTCGCGGTCGTGCTGCTCCGCGTCCTCGCGCTGTCGCTGACGCTGACCATGCTGCTGGCCGGCGCCGAAATGACGATGGACATCAGCGCCTGGCAGTGCGGGGCGGTCTCGTCTTGCCGGAGCCAGCTCGGCGTACTGGGCCTGATTGGCATGAGAAGCGCTCAGCCAGGGGTCAGGCTCGGGGTAGCGGCACTGGTTCTGACCGTGATCCTGCTGCTGCTGTGGCGGGCCGGGCTGGCGCGATTCCGGCCGCTTGAGGAGCCGGCTAACGCGACCAGGCCGGTCGTGGCCGCGGTTCGGCGCCGGGATGTCGCCGAGTTCAAGCCGGTGCTCGGGGATCCGGCGTTCTGGGCCGTCGATAGATCCACCCAGTGGCTGCGCGGGCTGCACGTGCTGGCCTGGTGCGCGGGCACCGCCGCGATCCTGGCCGCCGTGCTGCGATCGCAGCTGCCGGCCGGCGGGGCGGCGGGAGAGGCCGCCCGGGTGCTGCTCGTGATCAGCCTGGTCACGCTCGGGGTTATCTTCGCGCTGGTGCTGTTGCCAGAGCGATTCGGCCGCGGCGGTGCCGGGCCGATCCGCACCACGGGCCTCGGGGTGCTCGTCGGATTCGGGCTGATCCTGCTGGTAGCCGCGATCGTCTTGATGATGGTGGCGATGCCGGCCACGGCCGACCCTGGCGGGGCCAGGCTGCCCTGGCTGCAGGGCGCACTCGGGCGGCTGATCGCCGGCCAGGCGGTGGTGCTGCTGCTGCTGGCCGGCTGTACCGGCTGGCTTGCCGTGGCGGGACGCAGACACGACCGGCGTCAGCCGGGGTACCGGCCGATGCTCGGCGGTCTGCTCGCGCTAGTGACCGGATACCTGGCCTGGCTCGTCGGGCTGGTCCTGAGTGCCGGGGTCGGCCTGGTGGCGGCTGGCGGCCTGGGCGAGGCGACCAGCGCGCTTTCGGCCGGCCCGGCACGACCGGGCGGACCGATCCGGCTGCTGGTGCCCCCGGTCTACTCCTGGATCGAGGCGGGCGCCGTAGCGGCGGTTGCGATACTGGTGGCCGGGATCATCGTGCTGGTTTTCGTGGTGGCGGCGCGGGCTCGCGCGGCCAGGACCGCCGTGGCGGCCGACGAGGAGCTGGCTCCCGGCGGACCGGGCACGGTAGCCACGCCTGGTGGTCTGGCCACGCCGGGCTCGGGTCAGGCAGCGGCGAAGGCGTTGCGATCGGCTGGCCGCGCTGTCGCCGTCGCGCAGTCGATCGACTCCCTGCCGGTGCTGCTAGGCGCCGTGACCGCGGCGACGTTCGCGGTCCTCGTAATCGGCGTCCTTCGCTATCCGGCGGCCGGCCGTGGCATGGCCGGCTGGTTCCCTGCCTCCTTCGCCACCGTGACTACCGCCGGGGCATGGCTGGCAACGGCCGGGACGACCGCGCTGATCGGGTTCGCATACGCCGCCTACCGGAGCCAGACCACCCGGCGGACCGCCGGGATCATCTGGGACATCACCACGTTCTGGCCCAAGGCCAATCACCCGCTGGTTCCGGCCTGCACCGCCGAGCGATCGGTACCGCAACTCGCGGACCGGATCGGCCAACTGACCCCTGGCGGGCGGGATCGCGTGGTGCTGTCCGGGCACAGCCAGGGCAGCGTACTCAGCGCTGCGGCGATGCTCCGCCTGGGGCAGGATCCTCCGATGCGCTCCCGCCTGAGCCAGGTGGCACTGCTGACCTATGGCGCGCCGCTGCGCAGGCTCTATGCCCGCTGCTTCCCGGCCTACTTCTCAGCTGACGTGTTCGAGCAGGTGGCCGAGGACGTTGGCGGGAGCTGGCTGAACCTGTGGGCGCGCAGCGATCCGATCGGCGGCTGGATCCGTACCAGCGGCGCGACTGGCTCCGGCGGCGCGGCTGGCAGCCCGCTGCCGGGACCGAACGACTGGCGGATGAGCCCGGAGCCGCTGACGCTGGGCGTCGATCTCAGGACGGGCGAGCAGCCGGGTGTCTGCGGCCACAGCGGGTATCTGAGCCGGCCCGAGTATCCGGCCGCGATCGGCTGGTTGCGCCGGCTATCCGGTTCCGCCACCCTGGACGAAGGGCGGATCACGCGGCCGCGTGAATCGCGGGAGGCACTGCCAGAGCGGCAGTCCAGCGGCGGCCCTGCGCTATGATCGGATGCGTCCGATAGGGCGACGGGACGTGGCCCAGCTTGGTTAAGGCGCTGGTCTGGGGGACCAGAGAGCCCGGGTTCAAATCCCGGCGTCCCGACTCCATCATCCGTGTGCCCCTGCCGACGTAAGCCCGCTAACGCGTTTGGCAAGTCCCTGGCCAGCTGAGGCACTTTCCGCTGGTTCGGGACGTTGTGGTTCTGGTAGTGGGAGTTAGGCCCGGTATCTCCGGCCGGGCAGGACTGGGGCGGGCCGGGACGAGCATGGCACGGCCGGAACTTGGCGCTGAGCGCCGTCGCGCGAGGCGGGTGAAGCATGCGGGCGATCCTGCGCCACCAATGCCGAAGCTCAGGCTCTGGATCCGCCGCCTGGTGGTAGTCGCCAGTTCGTTCCTCGCCGCCCTAGCCCTGGCCCTGGCGGTGCTGCTGATGATCACGCCCTCGGTCGGTGGCGCGCAGTCGATCGCACGGGCACAGGCCAGGGCGCATCGCGCGCCGTTCCCTGGGCCGCCGGTCCCTTATCGCTTCGCTGCCGCGCTGATAGCGACCGAGGATCACCGGTTCTATGGCGAGCCGGGTATCGATCCGATCGCGATCGGCCGGGTCGTGCTAGCCGGACTGTCCCGCAGCGGCGACCAGGGCGGTGCCACGCTCTATCAGCAACTCGCCAAGCAGCTGTATACGCCGGGCAGGGGCGGACTGGGGATCGAAGCCGAGCAGGTAGCCCTTGCGATCAAGCTGAAGTTTGGATATAGCGCGGCCGAGATCCTGCGGATCTACTCCGCTGTCGAGTACTTCGGTCACGATTACTATGGCCTGGCCCAGGCGAGTTGCGGCTACTTCGGGCTGCCGCCGTCCGCGATGTCGTGGCCGCAGGCGGCACTGCTCGCCGGACTCGTGCAGGCGCCGTCGGCTTATGACCCGCTGGTCCACCCGGACCTGGCCCGGGCCAGGCAACTGCATGTCGTTGCCAGGCTGGTCGCTACCGGTGTGCTGACCAGTGCCAAGTCCCGTCAGGTCCTGGCGGCGCCGGTAAGCCAGCTGGTCAGGAACGCGGGCCGGGGTTGCCGGGCCTGACCCGGTTTGGCGCGGTGGGCGCAAGGTCCGGGTAGGTCGGCGTCGGCATCGGCATGTCGGGCGCCCAGTGCTGTGCGGCCGGACCAGGCGGCTGGTACGCCGGCGGCTGGTACGCCGTCGGCCGGTACGCCGTCGGCTGGTGCACCGTCGGCTGGTGCCCCGGCGGGAAATGCCGCACGGCCGGACCCGCTGGCTGGTATCCCGGTGCCGGGAAGTCGGCCGGCGGGAAGTCGGCCGGCGGGAAGTCGGGTGGCTGCCCGTATTCGGGCGGCGGGTAGCCGGTCTTCTGATATCCGGGCGACCGGCGGTCCGGTCCAGGTCCATGCGGGCCGGAGGCGGCTGCCCGGCCCCGCACGCGGCCACTCCGGCTCGGCATGTCTTCCCGGTCGTGTGTGACGTCGGCCCAGATCGGTGCGGCTCCACGATCGAGCGAGCCTCCCCAGCCGACCTCGCCATCCCATTCTGGCGTGCCTCCCCGGCCTGGGACCGCGCCCCGGCCTGGGACCGCGCCCCGGCCTGGGACCGCGCCCCGGCCTGGCGCTGAAGCCGGAGCCGGCGCCGAAGCCGGAACCGGTGCCCCCACCGGGACTCGCGATCCGGCGCGCGCGGCGGCCGCGAGATCGGCCGGGGATGGGACGGGGGCAGTCCGCCCCATGCGGTGCCGGCCTCGCCGGAGCCGCGCCAGGCGCTCCTCTGCGCTCACCCAGACCCACTTGCGGTAGGACCAGAACCGGAACAGCGTGCCGATCCCGATTCCGAGGTTCAGCATGATCTGGTTCTCGACCTTGCCGGTCATGCCCAGGACGTAGTTGCTGAATCCGAGCACCGCGTACTGGATCAGCATCCCGACGCCGTTCAGGATGAAGAACGTCACGCCTTCCTTGCCGGTGCCCGAACCCTCGCGGTGCCGGAAACTCCAGTACCGGTTGCCGAGGAACGTGACGACCGTGGCGACTATCGTGGCGATCGTGACCGAAGGGATAACGCCGAGCTTCAGCTCGTTATGCAGCGGGGCGAACACGATGTTCGTGACGACTATGCCGATGAGCCCGACTATGCCGAACTTCGCACCCTCATGGATCAGGTGCCGGGACCGCTCGTACAGCTCGCGGGCACTACTCAACGGGAGCTTCCGGCCTCATCCTGGGGCAGATACTCGCCGCTCGCCGACGGCGAGAGTACGGGCTGGAGCGCCTCGTGGCCGACCGGCGCGTCAGCCGGGGCGAGGAAAACCCACTTGCGGTAGGACCACCAGCGGAAGATCGTGCCGAGCACGATGCCCAGGCCGTTGGCGAAGGTATACAGCAGCTTCCCTGAGAGCCCGAATCCGTGGATGAGCGCCCACACAGTGCCGGCCTGGATTACGATACCGACCCCGTTGAGCACGGCGAAGATCAGGGTCTCGCGCCCGAGCCCGGTGCGAGCCCGGTGCTTGAAGCTCCAATACCGGTTGGCCAGGTAGCTTGTGATCGTCGTCACGACAGCCCCGACGATCGCGGCGGCGGTAGCCCCGACCCCGACCGCGTAGTGCATCCAGTCCGAGATGGCTAGGTTCACGAAGACGCCGACAATCCCGACGATGCCGAACTTCGCGGCCTCGTGGATAAGCAGCCGGAACCGTTCGTAGAGCCTGCGGGCTTCGCCCACGGACCTGGCCTCCCTTCCCGGAGTCAACGCGCGTCGTCCCGCCCACCGGCAGGTGCACTTCAAGATCAGGTGCTCGCCAGGATCAAGTGCTACCCGAATACGGCGGCGGCAAGCACCGCCTCGCCAGACTACCGCTCCGCGCTAAGCGAATTGGCCTACCTGGGCAAATCGCCACGCCGTGGTCAAGATTTCGCTGGCGGCTCCCGGTAGTCTCGCAGAGTGGGTGACGCCGGCGTCCTGATCTGGGCCAGGGGCCTGACCAAGCGATTCGGCGATTTCACCGCCGTGGACGGGGTCGACTTCGAGCTGAGCCGGGGCGAAGCGTTCGGCTTCCTGGGTCCGAACGGGGCCGGCAAATCATCGACCATGCGGATGATCGGCTGCGTCTCGCCCCCGTCCGGCGGGGAACTGCGGATCCTCGGCCTGGATCCGGTCCGGGACGGCCCGGCGATCCGGGCCCGGCTCGGCGTGGTGCCGCAGGAGGACACCCTCGACGTCGAGCTGACGGTCCGCGAGAACCTGATCATCTACGGCCGGTATTTCGGCCTGAAACGGGACGTGGTCCGGGAGCGGGCCGACCAGCTTCTGGACTTCGTCCAGCTCTCCGAACGAGCCTGCGATCAGGTCGAGCCGCTGTCGGGGGGCATGAAGCGGCGGCTTACGATCGCCAGGTCGCTGATCAACGCGCCGGACATCCTGCTGCTCGACGAGCCGACCACCGGGCTGGACCCGCAGGCCAGGCACCTGGTCTGGGACCGGCTCTACCGGCTCAAGCACCAGGGCGTCACGCTCGTGCTGACCACGCACTATATGGACGAGGCCGAGCAGCTCTGCGACCGCCTGGTCGTGATGGACCGCGGCAGGTTCGTCGCCGTGGGATCGCCCAGGGAGCTGATCGAGCGCTACTCCACGCCCGAGGTCCTGGAGCTGCGCTTCCAGCTCGCCGAGCATGAGGCGGCCGGCGGCAAGCTGGTCGCGGCGGCCGGCGATACCGGCGATACCGGCGGGATCGGCGAGCGGATCGAAGTGCTCGCGGACCGGATCCTGATTTACACGGCGGACGGCGAAGCGGCGCTGGCGGCGGTCCACGACAGCGGCCTGCGGCCGATGACCTCGCTGGTCAGGCGGTCCACGCTCGAGGACGTCTTCCTGCGGCTGACCGGACGGCGCCTGGAGGACTGATGGCGTTCGCCTACGCCTTCCGGCAGCTGCGATTCTGGCTGACCGACTACCGCCGGACCTGGCAGGGCTCGCTCTACTCGGGCATCCTGAACCCGGTCCTCTACCTGGGCGCCATGGGGCTTGGCCTCGGCACGCTGGTGAACGCCAGGTCCGCCGCCAGCCTGGGCGGCGTGAGCTACCTGACCTTCCTGGCACCCGGGCTCATGGCGGCCTCGGCGATGCAGATCGCGATGGCCGACTCGACCTACCCGGTCTTCGGCTCAGTGAAGTGGCTGAAGACCTACCAGGCCGCGATCGCCTCGCCGCTGCGGCCCGGCGATCTCTTCCACGGGCATCTGGCGTTCACTACGCTACGGCTGCTCGCCAACTCGACAATTTTCGCGATAGTAATGGTTTTTTTCGGGGCGGTGAGCTCAGCGTGGGTGATCGCCGCGGTGCCCGCCGCCGTGCTGACCGGTCTGGCCTTCGCCGCCCCGATCGAGGCCTTCGCGGTGGTGGCTAAGCAGGACACGTCCTTCTCGCTGCTGTTCCGGTTCGGGATGATCCCGCTCTTCCTGTTCTCGGGGACGTTCTTCCCGGTGCGCCAACTGCCCGCGGTGATTCGGCCGCTGGCCTACGCCACGCCGCTCTGGCACGGCGTGGAGCTGTGCCGGTCGCTCACCCTGGGGACCGCCACGGCGGCGGCCTGCGCGGTCCACGTGGGATATCTGGCCGCGGTGACGGCCGGGGGCATCTGGGCCGGCAACGTGACCTACCGGCGGCGGCTCTATGCCTGACTCCGCCCCGCCTCCATCCACACTGCCCGGATCCGCGCTGCGCCAGCTGCGGATCGTGCCGCTGGCCTGGTTCAGCGGCCTGGGCGGGCGGGGCAGCGCGGCCCTGATCGAACGGCACTACCGCTTCTACCGGCACACCTGGACGCTGCTGATCTCCGGATTCTTCGAGCCGCTCTTCTAACTGCTCTCGATCGGCGTCGGCATCGGGCACCTGGTGGGGACCATCACCGGCCCGGGCGGCACGCGGGTGAGCTTCACCGCTTTCGTGGCGCCGGCGCTGCTGGCCAGCTCGGCCATGAACGGCGCCGTGCTCGACTCAACCTTTAATGTCTTTTTTAGACTGAAATATGCGAAATTGTATGATTCGATCCTGGTAACGCCGATCCGGCCGGGGGAACTTGCCATGGGCGAGATCGGGTGGGCGCTGATCCGGGGCGGCGGGTACGGGATCGCGTTCATGATCGTAATGCTGGCGATGGGGCTGGCCGGGTCGGCGTGGGCCGTGCTCGACGTGCCAGTGGCGCTGCTGATCGGATTCGCGTTCGCCGGGGCCGGGATGGCCGCGACCACTTACATGCGGAGCTGGCAGAACTTCGAGTTCGTCACGCTGGCGACACTGCCGATGTTCTTGTTCTCGGCAACGTTCTACCCGCTCGCCGTGTACCCGCGGCCGCTCCAGATCCTGGTCGAGTGCACGCCGCTCTACCAGGGCGTGGCCCTGCTGCGCGGCCTGACGCTTGGCGCGGTCGGACCCGGCCTGCTGCTTAACGCCGTCTACCTGGCCCTGATGGGCCTGGCCGGCCTGGCGATCGCGGGCCGCCGGATCGGCTCGCTGCTGCTGCGGTAGCGGTCGCGGTACCGATTAGAGCCGGGCCAGGGCGTCCCGCAGCGGGTCCAGGCCGAGCGCGCCGAGGTCGAGCGCCTGCCGGTGGAACGTCTTCAGCTCGAACTTGGCGCCCTGGCGCTGCCGGGCCTCGTCCCTGGCCTGGAGCCAGATCCGCTCGCCCAGCTTGTAGGAGGGGGCCTGGCCGGGCCAGCCCAGGTACCGGTTGAGCTCGAAGCGGAGCATCTGGTCCTCGAACTGCACCCGTGATCGCAGGAACTCCCAGGCCAGGTCGGCGTCCCAGGTCTCGCCCGGATGCCAGGACGAGTCGGCCGGGATCGGCAGCCCGAGGTGGACGCCGAGGTCCACGACCACGCGGGCAGCGCGGAGCAGCTGGCCGTCGAGCATGCCGAGCCGGTTGCCGGGATCTGAGAGGTAGCCGAGTTCGTCCATCAGCCGCTCGGCGTAGAGCGCCCAGCCCTCGCCATGCCCGGAGATCCAGCACATCAGCCGCTGCCAGCGATTCAGGCGGTCCCTGGCGAAGACCGCCTGGGAGACCTGGAGGTGATGGCCGGGCACCCCCTCGTGATAGATGGTGGTGACCTCCTTCCAGGTCGAGAACTCCTCGACGCCGTCGGGGACCGACCACCACATCCGGCCCGGCCGGGACCAGTCCTCACTCGGGCCGGTGTAGTAGATGCCGCCGGAGTTCGTCGGGGCGAGCATGCATTCGATCCGCAGCGCGGGCGCGGGGATGTCGAAATGCTTTCCGTTCAGCTCGGCGATCGTCTGATCGGCGAAGTCCTGCATCCAGCTCCGGAGATTCTCCCGGCCGTGGATCTGGCGGTCCGGCTGGCTGTTGAGCGCCGCCGCCGCCTCGGCGACCGTCGCGCCGGGCTGGATCTGGTCGGCGACCCGCGCCATCTCTGCCTCGATCCGGCGCACCTCGGCCCAGCCCCAGGAGTAGGCGTCGTCGAGGTCGATGGTGGCGCCGAGGAAGGTGCGGGAGGCGCGGGCGTACCGCTCCCGGCCGACGGCGTCGCGCTCCGGAGCCAGCGGCAGCAGGTCGTCGCGGAGGAACCGGCCGAACTCGGCGGTGGCGGCCCGCGCGGCCGCGGCGCCCCGCTCCAGTCCCGCCCCGACGTGGTCGGTCGCACCGGCCCCGGCGATCCGCCGGGCCAGGCCGCCGTAGAAGTCGGTGGCCCGCGCCGACCACTGCTCGCATTGCTTCGCGCACTCGATGACCTGCCGGCGGGCCGCTACCCGGCCTGAGCCGGCGGCCCTGGCCAGGGTCACCCGCAGGCCGGCGTAGGCGGCGGGTACGGCCGTCATCCGGGCCGCGATCGCGCTCTGCTGCTCCGGCGTCTGCGCTGGCATCAGGTCGAAGACCTCACGGACGGCCTGCAGCCAGCTCGCGATGACGTTCAGTTCGCCGGTCGTGTCCCCGGCCTCGTATAGTTCCATGGCGCAGCCGAGCCGTTCCAGCATCGCCTCGCGGGCGACCCGCTCCCGCTCCCGCTCCCGCTCCCGCTCCCGCTCGTCCGCGGCCGCGGTCCCGAGCAGCTCGGCCACGGTGGTCCGGTCCAGCTCGGCCCTGGCCGCGAACCCGTCAGGTCCCAGGTCTGGCAGCCGGTCGTCGTATCCGGCGATCCCCGCGCTGGTGGCGGTGACCGGGTCAAGCTCGGCGGCCCGCTCCACGTACCGCTCGGCGATCTCATCGACCTTTCCCATGGCCGGAACGCTATCGGGTCACCATCGCCGCTGCCACACCGCTGGCGTCCGCCGCCCGAGGCGCTGGACGGTGCCCGGCATAGCCAGCGCATCGCGGAAGCCCTAACCTACTGGCGAGTATCGCGATTGGGCGCCGGGGACCGGAAGCCACGGGAAAGGGATGACGCAGATGACTGAACTCGCCCAGCGGGTCGCTGTGGTGACAGGCTCGGCGCGCGGCATTGGCGCGGCGGTAGCCAGGCGTTTCGCCGCCGACGG
>VFSW01010079.1_pt1 | contig 13433 bp, 12 predicted proteins | sample 5358111 | NCBI WGS metagenome assembly VFSW01 (sample SAMN11554181, study PRJNA540505) | mine drainage metagenome | isolation source: sediment from site ElyBrook_90M | place: USA: Ely Copper Mine, Vershire, VT | collected 2017 | reverse complement strand
CACCTGGCATCGTCTACTGCCTTGCCGATTACCCTCCATTCCCGGAGCGAGCCGCTTTTCAGCCGGCTCGTTACACCCGGCACGCCCGGTTTTGAATGGAACCTTATCGCGCGCTCATTAAATTTCGCCTGCGTGAAATAGAGCAACAACTGGTTGCTGAATTACAGACTGCAAGCAACAACTCCGCGGTGCGTCCACAGAGGAAGAGAAACGTCGTCGTCTGGAATCCCACCTCTCTGCATTGAAGCGATTTTCAGAATTTGCGGGCAAGGGCATCGTCCCAAGAGATCTTCTTCGGCCATAACTTGGCGGACGAATCTGAGCTGGACTAGGGACAGCAAACATCGGCGACAGAGTGCTCGCAAACGCAGCCTCCGAAGTTAATCCAATGCACCCCCTAGTAGCCGACAGGGGATCGCCCAAAGTTTGGAAGGCAACCGGCGCGATGAGTTATTGTTCGCGCTGGAGCAGAATTTGGCCTTGTATGTATCTATCGGCTGAAGATCGCTGAATGCGATGGACGGATTGCCAACTGAAGACCATGGAGCCCAAGAACTGGTAGTGATATTGGCTTCGGCTACAGGGTGAAGATTGAACAAGCTTCATTGTTCAGACGGAATCTGAAAGCCGGCCTGCAACGTCTAATTGGATGTGAGCGCTATTGCTGAGATAACCCGCGAGGACATTGTCCTTGCACTGGACGAAGCTAACGCGAGGTTCGCGCGCGCCGATGCTGCCCTGAAAGGTTTCAGGTTTTCTTGCCCTGCCAAGACCGAGGAGTTTGAAAAGTGGAAACAACTGCGGGAATCCTGGGACCAGCGCGACGAGGAACTCCAAGCGGCGTGGGAGGACCTAAAGGACTTTGATCGAGGAAAGCTCACTGTGTCAGATCGATAGCTCGCGATTCGAATGAAGGCTTTTTCGTTCTTCCGGCCAAGGGACCGATATTGCGCAATTATTGCGCGTTTTGGCCAGAAATTCGGGTGCAGGGCATCCGAGCCGCCATGCGCAAGCCTGCGAATGCCCGTTTGGACCGAGCAAACCACATGCTTACGCGTGGGTGCGCCAGGATAAGCCACCGAGTTCCTGCGGCGTTTCCTGCAACATGAGGCGACCCATTCTGGAGAGCCGGATGCAAGAAATCCGTCGTCCGGTTCGAGGAGGGGAGGGGCACTTCGGTCCTCTCCTACTCTACCGGCTCGGATGCGCTGCACCCGAATTTTTGGTTGAACGAACTTTCTAGTAGTGAAAAGACGACGAGATCGCGCGATTGGAAGAGTCCACCAGCGCCTGCGCGCCAAACGGGAACCGCCAGTCCCGCACCTCGACATCGTGCGCGCCTTCCGGATTGTCCAATGGAGTGACCGACCATAGCGGATACTGCGCAAACCGTAAGAACACCGCCACCGGCGAAGACTGGCGAGCGGCTTCCATGGCTGGACTCGGCGCCGGCTTAAAGATGATTGTGCCGGCGGTAGGATCGAACTGTTTCAGCACGTTCACATCGAAGCGCATCACAAACTCCGGCCGCTCGATCCAGCCTTGCCATTCCAACGGATCCACGGCCCCGGCTGGAAATGCTGCGGCCCGTAGAGGCGGCCCGTCCCGGTAATCGCGCGAGTTCAAGATCTCGACTGCCCGCTGGTGCGACAGGAAGCGGCCGAAATCATAGACTAGAAAAAACGAAAGAGCGAATATCGCCAAGCCGCGTCCGCTGCCGGGTTGCGCTCCGATCTCTCCGCTCACCAGTTTTCCCACCATGGGTCCCAGCCAGCCCAGCAGCAAAACCGCCCAGACCAGCAGGTCGAAGAGATTAATCAGATCCAGATGAAACCACTGCGGCGAGAAGGGAAGCAGCAGTCGGATTCCGTAAGCGTTCGTCCAATCCAGCAACAGATGGCTGGTAACGCCGACAATGGCGATCGCCCACGCCACCGCCCAGCCTCGCATGGTCCGCCCCATCGCGCAAGCCACCAGCACCGACAAAAACGCCATCACCGGCATGGCGGCGATGGAGTGCGTAATTCCGCGATGCTGCTCGAAATAGTACAGCGGGCCACGCGCGATCGCGATAAAATCGATGTCCGGGATGTTCGCAGAAACGATCAGCAACAAAGTGGCGCGCGGATAAAACCGGTTAAAGCCGGCTCGGCTCAGCATCAGCCCGGTTAGCGAGTGGGTGAGGTTGTCCATGCGGCGGCATTGACACTGGTGGGTACGCTGGCAGGCCGCTTGGCGCGAAAACCTGGCGGGACCAGGAGAGTTAGGGCGTTGGGAACAATCTCCACGCGCGCCGGCGCCAAGCCTGCGTACTCACCATCCACCTGCAGATGGATCTTGCAATCCGCGGGCGCTGAGAATACCGCCTCGCGGGTTCGCAAGATGGTGATCCCTTGCATGGTCCGCTGCTGGTGAACCACTACGGCCAGCATGTATTTCAGAAAGCCGAGCGAACTCTCGCCTTCAAACAACACCATCTCAAACTCGTCGTCCAACAGCGAAATAGTGGGCGCAATTTCGAGATCGCCGCCATAGTTGCGGACCCGGCTCAACAGCGCAAAGCTAGCGCGATACTCGCGCCCGTTAGCCTGCACCGTAAACTCTGGAATGCGGCGGCCCACCTTCGAGAATCCGCCGATCCAGTACGCCGCTTTGCCGACGGCTTGCTTTACTCGCGGATTCAAGTGATAAACGATATCGGCGTCCAAGCCGGCGCCAGCCATCAGAAGGAAATGCCGCCGCTGGTTCCCGCTTTCACTCGAGCCGGTTTCACTCGATATCAGTCCTAGCGCCACGCGCTCCTGCACGGAATCGGCGAGAACCTCCGCCGCGCGTTCCATGGTCTTCCCGGCACCCAGTTCGCGGGCGAGCACGTTCGCGGTGCCGGCGGGAAGAATGCCCAAGGGAACATCCGAATGAACCATCCCGTTGACTGCTTCGTTGATAGTCCCGTCGCCGCCCGCTACCAGAATCAGACCGGCTCCGCGATCCACGGCGCGGCGGGCAATCTCGCTGGCGTGGCCCGGCCCGCTGGTGGCAATGGAATCGACAGCGATACCTCGCGCGTTGAGCAGCTCGACGCATCGCCGCAGCTCATGGCTTCGCCGTCTGAGTCCGCCCGCGTAAGGATTATAAATAAGTACGGTCTGACGGTAGGTGTCGATAGCACCCTAATTATAATCGATGTGACCAAAGCGAGTCGGGAATTTCCCCTAATCGCAATCCGTCCGTAAGGGCAGCGGGCAATTGTGGCGCACGCGCTCCGCGTGCTGCGTTCACACTGGTATGAACGGTTTCGGTACTTCCGCACAAGTGCTGGCATGAGTGCCAACACGGCACGCAGCGTGCGTGTGCCACGAAGATTCCAAACCCAGGTGTCTCTTACGGCTCCGCCCAAGTCTCCTACGGCTCCGCCCAGGCCGGTCTTAACGGCTGTTGCGCCGGTTGGCCTTTGCCGGCGGAATACGGCCTAATCGGAGAGCTGAAGCCACCGTTGCGCTCGCCCCGTTGCAGTAGACTTGGTACGGAGCCGAACCGCGACTGGGAAAAATCATCCAAACCAAGATTATCCCCACCTTAGTTTCCTGGGGTCCCGGCGGCGTCTTCCTGCTGGCAATGGCCGATTCCACCGGCGTTCCGATGGTCGGCGGAGTGGACGCTTTCATCGTCCTGGTTGCGATCGTGAATCGCTCGCAAGCCTATCTGGCCGCGGCGACCGCGATCCTGGGTTCCTTACTCGGAAGCTTAATCCTGTTTCTGATCGCGCGCAAAGGCGGCGAAGAATATCATCGCCGCCATACCTCCAGCGTCAGAGCAAGCAGACTCCGCGCCTGGTTCGACGAATACGGACTGTTGACCGTCTTCGTGCCCGCGTTCGTGCCGATTATCCCGCTGCCGCTAAAGATTTTCATCATTTCCGCGGGCGCCTTGGAAGAAAGCCCCATGACTTTCTCCGCGGTGCTGCTGGCCGCCCGTATTCCCCGCTATCTGTTCCTGGCATGGCTTGGCTTGCGCCTCGGCAATGATACCCTCCCTTTCCTGCGCCACCATATTTGGGAATTGGTTCTTCTGGCTTGCGCTCTATTTGTCGTCCTTTACTTCCTGGTGCGCATCTTGCACGATCGTCGAGTTGGTAAGTCGCCCGCTACGGCCCCAGAGTGAAGCTTACTTCGATCGGCGCGATCACTTCCACGGGATTGCCATTCAACAAGGTGGGTTTGTAAACCCATTGCTGCACCGCTTCGAGCGCTGCGCGCGCCAACATGGGGTGACCGCTGACGAGTTGTAGATTTCGAATAGCTCCATCCTTGCCGATGGTGCCGATCAGGCGCACGATGCCTGAGATCCGGGCTGCTCTCGCGATGGCCGGATACTCGGGAATCACCTTCCGCACCAGCTTCGCCATTTGAACGTCGCCTCCCACGGGAATGGGCGGGGAAACCGGATTGTGCGTCTCCACTGGGGGTTTGGGAGGAGGAGGCGGGGCCACCACGTTCGGAATGAATTTTCCGAGCATGTTTGTTTCGCCCGCGAGCGCCCCGGTTGCAATTCCGGGCGGAGTGTCTACCGCGAAATCGATCGTCGCATGTTGCTCATAACTTGTCGCCTTGCGATCGAAATCAAACCGGAAGGGCCGAGGCAGCGAGCGCGCCTGAGTTGGGCTGGTTCGGCCAGAAGCTGGCTGCATGGGGAGGGGCTCGGGCAGCGGCGCCGGTCCAACGATGATGTCCTTCCAATGAACCGCGGGCAGGTGGTCGCGATAAAGCAGTGGAATTAACAGCGCCAAACTGACAACCAGTAACTCGGCGCCCAGAGACGCAAGGAAATTCCACGGCCTTTTGCTGGCCTGATTGAGAAGTAACGATTGTTCAAACACGCTTCTATAGACACCAAACGTTGTCGAGAGTTCCGGCTTGCCTTTCCCGCCGACCTGTCGGCCTGCGCCGCTATTTCGGCAATGCAAGTTCGGCACTGGTGCGCAATCACCTGAAAACGCCGCGGGAAACAATGGCACTGGATCTGCCTCTAAGGAGGGAGGTACGAGCAATGCTACGAATCACGATGCACGACAGCAGTGAGTCAGTGACGTTCCTGGTGGAAGGGAAGTTGGTTGGCGACTGGGCTAAGGAATTGGAGCAGTGCTGCAAGCAGAACTCCTCCGTTCGAGGTCACCGCGCGCTGATCATTGATCTCTCCGAAACGCTCTTTATCGACCAGGAAGGCCGCCGCGTATTGGCGGCGCTTTTCCACGAGGGTGCATTTTTTCGCACCGCTTGCCCAATGACGGAATCTATTGTGTCGGAGATTACCAGAAAACGAAACGGGGCTAGGCGCGGCGTGCTGTTGCAGTGCGTCGTCTTGCTTCTGCTCGTGGCTGGGGCGAAGGCCGCGCAACCCCCTACGCAACCCCCGGCGCAACTAATCACACAACCCACGCCGCTACGCTTGACGCTGCGCGATGCGGTGGGAATGGCGCTAAAGCAGAATCCCCAGGTGCAGATTGCGAATCTAAACATCGCAGTGACGCAGGAAAATCAGATTGTGGCGCGTTCCGCGCTCTTGCCGCAGGCGAATTTTGCGGCCTCGGAAACGGTGCAGCGCGACAACCTGGAGGCCTTCCTGGGAATGCGAGTTCGAGGTTTTCCGCAACATTCCGGACCGTTCTGGCTGTTCCAGGGCGGCGCCAACGGATCAGTGCCATTGTTCGATCTGGCGGCCTGGCATCGCTGGCGTCAATCCCAGGAAACCACTACCGGCGCGCGCGCTGAACAGCTCACGGTCCGCGAGCTGAATGTGCAATTGGTGGTTTCGCAATATTTAGGAAGCCTGCGGGCTTCGGCCGACGTGAGCGCGGCCCAATCGCGGGTTGAACTGGCCAAAGCGCTTTTCGATCAAGCCTCCGATGTCCAGAAGAACGGCGTCGGCACTGGCATCGATACGTTGCGCGCCAACGTGCAATATCAGAATGAGCAGCAACGGCTGATTGAGTCGCGCACCGCGCTGGCTACGTCACTTTTCGCGCTGGCGCGCTTGCTCAACGTCGACCCTCACCAGCCGGTGGAGCTTGCGGATTTGTCGGAGTTCTTTCACACTCCGGCTTTCTCGGCCGATGAGACCATGGAGCGGGCCTTCGCCGAGAGGCCTGAGATGAAAGCCCTCGCGTCGCAGATTCGCGCCACCGAACTGGAAAGAAAAACCGCACAAGACGCCCGAGTTCCGCGGCTGGCGTTGAACGGTTTGTGGAGTGAAGAGGGGACTTCACCTGCGTCCCCCATCCCTGTTTACAATTTCGCGGTCAGCTTGGACGTCCCGCTCTATACCGGCGGACGCATCAAGGCGCAGATGGCCATTGAAGACATCGAGCTGAAAAAGCTGGGCCAGCAGCAGACCGACCTTCGCAATCAGATCGCTCAAGAAGTGCGGACCGCCAGCGCGCAATTGGACGCCGCCAAGAGCGAAGTGGACGTCGCCAATTTGGGGATCGACCTGGCGCGCGAGGAAGTAACGCAGGCGCGCGACCGCTTCCAGGCCGGCGTTGCGAACAATATCGAAGTGATCACCGCGCAGGACGAATTGGCCCGCGCCAACGACAATCAGATTGCAGCCCTGTATCGCTATAACCAGGCACGCGCGGATCTGGCGCACGCCACTGGACAAATGGAGTCTTTGTACACCAAATGAGCCGCGACGCACGCGAAATGAGCCGCGACCGTAAGGAAGCGGTCTGAGGAGGCAAGAGAGAATGGAATCAACCACTGTGGATCAGGGAAAAGAGCTGGGAGCAACCACCCCCGAGCCGCGCATCACCGAGGCGCGGGCGTTGCCTCCGCCGAAAAGCTCATCGCGAAAGCTCATCATATTCGGGGCGTTGGTGGTGCTGGCCGCGATCGGCGCTTACCTGTGGGTTCATTCCCTGAATCGCGTTTCCACCGATGACGCGCAAGTGGATGGGCACATCATTCCCATCTCTCCGAAGATCTACGGCAAGGTCCTCGAAGTTCTGGTGGACGACAACCAGCAGGTGAAGCAGGGACAAGTGCTGGTGCGCATCGATCCCCGGGATTACCAAGCCAAGGTGGACCAGGCGCAGGCCGCCGTGGCCGTCGCCGAAAGCCAGGCGCAGGGAGCCAGCGCCGGTGTGCCCCTCATCCGCGACACAACCGGCAGCAGCGTTACCGCGGCCGAAGCGCAGTTGAGCGCCGCGCGAGCCGATTACGATCAAGCCCTGGTGGAATCCCAGCGCGCCGCCACCGCCGACATCGCCGTGGCCCGCGCCAATGTGGAAACCGCGCAGGCTACCGCGGATCACGCGCAAACGGATCTCACCCGCATGAAGACACTCGTGGACAAAGAAGAAATCTCGCGCCTGGAATACGATTCTTACGCCTCGTCCACGCGTGTAGCCCTCAGTCAATTGCAGGCGGCTAAGGACAAGCTGGACGCGGTAACCAAGGACGCCGAAACAAAGAAGGCCGCCCTGTTATCGGCGCAAGCCCGGATCGCACAGGCGCAAGCCGGTATCCTGCAGGCCAAGGCTACTCAAAGGCAAGTGCCCGTCCGGGTGGCGGATGCTTCGTCCGCCATGGCGAGCATCGCGCAGGCGCATGCCAACCTGGAAGCCGCCAAGCTGGATCTTAGCTACACAACGATTGTGGCGCCCGTGGACGGCGTAGTGACCAAGAAAAGTGTCGAAGTAGGGCAAGTGGTGCAGCAAGGCCAGGGTCTGCTGATGCTGGTGCCGCTGCAGGATGTGTGGGTAACCGCCAACTTCAAAGAGACGCAACTGGCGGACGTTCGAAACGGCCAAAGGGCGGAAGTGAAGGCGGACCTGAGCGGCAAGACTTATCCCGGCCACGTGGATTCGATCGCCGCGGCCACCGGCGCCCGCATGAGCTTGTTGCCGCCTGAGAATGCCACCGGCAACTACGTCAAAGTGGTTCAAAGAATTCCCGTGAAGATCGTGCTCGATCCCATTCAGGGCGGCAATCAAGTGCTGCGTCCCGGAATGAACATCGAAGCGACTATTTTCACCAAGTAGCGCTCGCTAGGCGCAGTGACTGCGGCCGAGGCCCCCGGTCGGCGTCGGTTTTGACGGTGTTACAAGGAGCCGGACCAGAGGGCCGCAGCGATCGCGGGTCCGGCGTGGACGAAGGCGTCCGCCCCACCGTGAGTTGTTTGGCTAACTTCTGACTCAGGACCCTAGGAATTGCATTATGCCGAGCGTTCTACAAACCAAAGTAGTGGATGTGCGCATGCCCGTGCCGGCCATCGGTTCCGGCATAAACCCCTGGGTGATCGCGGGAACGGTGATGCTGGCCACGTTCATGGAAGTGCTGGACACTAGCGTGGCCAACGTCGCGCTGCCGCACATCGCGGGCAGCCTATCCTCCAGCGTGGACGAAGCCACCTGGGTACTCACCGCTTACCTGGGCGCGAACGCTGTGGTGCTTCCGCTCAGCGGATGGTTCTCCACGCTTTTCGGCCGCAAGCGATTCTATATGGCGTGCGTGCTGCTGTTCACGGCCAGTTCCGCGATGTGCGGCCTGGCGCCCAGCCTTCCTATATTGATCTTGTGCCGCGTGCTGCAAGGTCTGGGCGGCGGCGCGCTGCAGCCGGTGTCGCAGGCTATTCTGCGCGAAACATTTCCGCGCGAAAAGCAGGGCATCGCGATGGCGGTGTATGGCATGGGCGTGGTGTTCGCGCCCGTGGTGGGGCCGACGCTGGGAGGTTGGATCACCGACAACTACACCTGGCGCTGGATTTTTCTGATTAATATTCCAGTCGGCGTTTGTTCCTTGCTGCTCACCTCGCTGCTCATTTTCGATCCGCCGTATTTATTCCGCAAGACGCTGCGCGACGGCCTGAAGATCGATTACATGGGACTGGGGTTGCTCGCCACTGGGCTTGGCGCGCTCGAAATCATGCTGGATGAAGGCCAGCGCAACGATTGGTTCTCATCGCACGGGATCGTAGCCGCAGCCATCGTCGCCGTTATCGGATTGGTTGGCGTGGTGGTGTGGGAACTGCGCCAGAAAGAGCCGGTGGTGGATTTTCGTTTGCTAAAGGACCGCACCTTCGCCATTTCCACCGCCAGCATGTTCATTCTCGGCTTTGTGCTGTATGGCAGCACCATGGCGCTGCCGCTGTTCCTGCAAACGTTGCTCGGCTATACCGCCATGCAGAGCGGCATGGCGTTGTCCCCGGGAGGGCTGATGATCATGATCATGATGCCCGTCGTCGGCATTCTACTTTCCAGGATCGAAGCGCGCTGGCTGATTATTTTTGGCCTGGTCACGTCCTCTGTGGGTCTGTTCGAGATGTCGCACTGGAATACCCAAATCAACTTTGGACACGCCGTGAGCGCGCGCGTGGTGCAAAGCTTCGGTCTGGCGTTTTTGTTCGTGCCCATCAACACCGTCGCGTTTTCGTTCATCGCGCGGGCCAAGACCGGCTACGCCACGGGTTTGATAAATCTGGCGCGCAACATGGGCGGCAGCAGCGGCATCGCAATTTGCACCACGCTCATCGCGCGGCGCGAGCAATTCCATCAGCAGCGGCTGGTGGAGCGTCTCTCGCCGCTCGATGCGCCCTATCAGGCTAGTCTGCATAGTGCGACGCAGTTGTTTATCACCCAGGGATCCGACCCCGCGCAGGCTGCCGCGCAAGCGCACGGGCTGATCTACAACATGGTGCAGCAACAAGCCGCCATGCTTTCATTCAATGAAGTTTTCTGGTCTCTGGGAGTCTTGTTTCTCGCGGTGATCCCGCTGATGTTCCTGATGAAAAAAACCGGGCCGGTGAAGGGCGTTGTTGCAGTCGAATAGGCCACAGATAAACACGGATTAACACCGATAAATCTTGCCGTCCCAGTATCTGCGTTCATCCGTGTTCATCTGTGGCCGAATTACCCGAGCTGTTCGTCTTTTTCGACTTTGCCGTCTCGCACGTGAATCACGCGCCGCGCGCGATTGGCGATGTCGGCCTCATGCGTCACCAGGACAATCGTGTTGCCCTGCTGCCACAGCCGCTCGAACAGGATCATGATCTCATTGCCGGTGGCGGTGTCCAGCGCGCCCGTCGGCTCATCGGCCAGCAAAATCGAGGGATTGTTCACCAACGCCCGCGCCACCGCCACGCGCTGCCTCTGGCCTCCCGACAGCTCGTTCGGCCGGTGATTCATGCGCGATTCCAGATCCACCGCGCGCAACGCCGCTTTGGCGCGCTCGGCCCGCTCTTGTTTGGCAACACCGGCGTAAATCAGCGGCAGCTCCACGTTGTGCAGCGCCGAAGCGCGCGCCAGCAAGTTGAAGGTCTGGAACACGAATCCGATTTCCTTGTTACGGATGTGCGCCAACTCGTCGTCCTGCATGTCGCTCACTAAGTTTCCGTTGAGATAGTACAGGCCGCGCGTGGGCGAATCCAGACAGCCGATCAGATTCATCAGCGTCGACTTGCCGGACCCGGAAGGACCCATGATCGCCACATACTCGCCGCGCCGGATCTCGATGTCCACGCCCGAAACGGCGTGGATTTCCTGGTCGCCCATCACGTACGTCTTCCACAGATCGTAAGTGCGGATGACGATCCCATCGCGCTTCAGGGTCTCGCCACGATCGACTAAGTCCTGTGTCGCAGTCGCCATGTTCTAGCCTTCCGGCTGCGTGTTAGTCGCCACTGTGTTGTTGACTTTTACCTTGGCAAGGTTTCGGAGCGTGCGGATGATCTTGTAAGAGCCGGTGATGATCTGGTCGCCTTCCTTCAAGCCGCTCACCACTTCGATATCGGTCGCGCCAGTGATCCCCGTGGTTACCGGCAGGAATTCCGCCTTACCGTTTTTCACGACGAAGACGCCCTGCAGCTCTGCTTTGGTGGGCTTGTCCACAACCGGATCGCTGTTTGCCTCTACGCTGTCACTCTTTTTCACCGGATCGAGATCGCCGCGCTTGCGCACGGTCAGAGCCTGGATCGGAATGGTCAGCACATTGTGCTTGGTCGCGGTTACGATCTTACCGGTGCAAGACAGTCCGGGGCGGATATCGTCTGGCGGATCGTCCAACGCTACTACTACTTTGAAATCCTTGGCTTCCTGATCGGAAGTATTGCTCTGCGAGGCAGCCACGCCGCTGGATCGCAAAATCGCCGTGTCGCCGATCTCGGTCACATGCCCGTGAAAAGTCCGGTTGGGCATGGCGTCGATAGTCACCTCGGCCTTTTGGTTCAGGCTGACATTCACGATGTCCGTCTCATCCACTTTCACCTCGGCCGTGATCACGGACATGTCCGCGATGGTCATGATGGTGCTGGCCGCCGAGTTCTGAACGCCCGGCACCACCGTCTCGCCGGCCCGAACCGGCAAATTGGTCACGATGCCATCGATGGGTGAAGTGACGTAATACTGGGACAAGATGTCCTTGTAGCGATCCAGGTTTGCCTGTAATTGCCCGATGCGCTTTTGCGCGGAAGTAAGCTGCTGCCTGGCTTGCGCCACCTGCGACTTGGCTTGAGCGAGCCTGGCCTCTGCCTCACCCATCGCGGCAATCGCCGTATCGTACTCGGCCTTCTTCTGATCGAAATCCTGCTTGGCCAGGAGTTTTTCCTTGTACAGTTCCGCGGACCGGTCGTAATTGGATTTGGTGCGGTCTAACTCGGCTCTGTTTTTCTCTAAGGTGGCCTGCGCGGTGGTCACGCCGTCTTCCTGGGACTTTAAGCCCGCTTCGGACGCCGCCGAGTCCGCCAAAGAGGTCGCGATGCTCGCGTTCTGCGCCACCACGTCCGCGTTGGCCTGCACCGACTGCATCTTCGCGACCACTTGGCCCTTCCGGACGTGGTCGCCTTCCTTCACCATAATTTCGGTGATGGGCGCCGGGCCCAGCGTGTTCGCGCCGAGATTAATGTAATTCTTCGGCTTGATTTCGCCGGAAGCGGTAACTGTAGCCACCAGGTCTTGCCGCACCACGCGGCCAGTCTGAACATCCACGATGCCGCGCTGGTTGTACTTGATGCTGGCAAAGACACCACCGGTCACCACCACAAGCAAGCCGATTGTCAGAAGAATCTTAGAGTTTGCCTTCACTTGGGATAGGTCTCCCCAGCAGGTTTAGACGTAAGAATCGAAATTTTGTTCGATTTAAATTTATTTTAGCATGCACTCCGCACCCCGAGGCTCGCACGCTTAACAGCCTGTGGTAGAAGTCCCGAGAAACCGCTTACTCACCTGCGGGCTCAGTAGATTCTGCGCGTTACAGAGCCGCGCGCCAGCAGCACACCCGGAGAGGACCGGAAGTCGTGCACTGGAGAACATCGACTCGAAGAACACCGGACGGGTGGCGCGTTAGCCAGCGGTCTTTTCCGACTTCTACCACAGGCTGTCAAGCCTTGGGGTGTGTTCTGTCATACACCGCCATCAGATCCGCCAGCGACACCTGCGTGTATTTTTGCGTCGTGGATAGCCGGGCATGGCCCAGCAACTCCTGGATGGCCCGAAGGTCGGCGCCATCGCTCAATAAATGCGTGGCATAAGCGTGCCGCAGGCTATGCGGATGGATGGAGGAATCGCCAGTGACCATTGCGGCATAAAACTTCACGATTCCGCGCGCGCCCCGATCGGTGAGCCGCCCCCCGCGATGGTTCAGGAACAACGCCGCCCCATTGCGGCTATCCGGTTGCCGCAGAGCGAGATAAGCTTCCAGCGCTACCGACGCTTTGCCGGCGTAGGGGACCTGCCTCTCCTTCTTGCCCTTGCCGCGCACGCGAATCCAGCGTTCGTTGAAATCGAAGTCCTCCAGATTCAGGCCAACCAGTTCGCTGATGCGGAGCCCGCAACCGTAGAGCAGTTCAAAAATCGCCAGATCGCGCGCCGGGTAGGGCCGTTCGAATTTGTCCGCCGCCGGAGTGACCCCGTCCACTAGGGCATTGGTCTGTTCGGCCGTCATCACCTCTGGAAGGGTCTTGGGTATCTTCGGGGTGCGCACCATGCGCGCCACGTTTTTTTCCACGAAACCTTCTCGTAACAGAAATTTAAAGAACGACCGTACGGCCGCCAGTTTCCGGCGCATGCTTACCGCGGTGAGCCGCTCCTCATACAAATGTCCCAACCATTCACGAACGGCTAGCGCGTCGATCTCCTTAGCCATTGGTTTTTCCTTGCCGGGAATGGTGAAATAAACCAGAAACTGATCCAGATCCGACGCGTAGTTTCGCAGCGTGTGCTCGGAGGCGTTCTGACGGCGCAGCTCGTCCAGAAACAACTGGATCTGTCCGGAAAGATCAGACATAGGACGGGTCGGGCATAAGCGACCGGTATTCGTCCAGCTTTTCGAGCGCCCGGCGGCAGACTTCGGCGTGGCGCGCCTGTTTGTCGTGCCGGAACCGGAGCCGAGTCGCTTCGTCCAGCGCGGGCAGCAGATCGAAGGTGATGTTAGCGGGCTGATAGT
>VFSW01010078.1_pt1 | contig 13433 bp, 13 predicted proteins | sample 5358111 | NCBI WGS metagenome assembly VFSW01 (sample SAMN11554181, study PRJNA540505) | mine drainage metagenome | isolation source: sediment from site ElyBrook_90M | place: USA: Ely Copper Mine, Vershire, VT | collected 2017 | reverse complement strand
TCTGGAGCTTTTCCAATGCGTTTACGTCAGCCTTCAAGCAACTCGAACCGATCCCGCGATTCAAGACGACGGCGAAGCTGGGCGAATTCCTGGAAGCCCAGTTCTCACGCTCGTTCTAGCCCTCGGGGCGTCGTCGGCCGGTCGTCTCTCCCCAACAAGTAATTCCACTTTGCTTTAGACGAACCCATGCGGGCGAGCCTCGCCAGCATGGGCTAAAGAGAGGAGTTCACCGTCATGTTTCCATTGTTCCCACTTGGGCAAATTGTGGCCACGCCCGGAGCGCTAGCTGCACTCGAGAGAGCGAAGCAGATGCCGACCCGCTTCCTGGCCCGTCATGCAATCGGGGACTGGGGCGAACTGGAGCCAACCGATGTCGCAGAGAATGAGTACAGCGTGGCGCATGGGTTTCGATTGCTAAGCAGCTACCAGACAGACGCCGGAGAGAGGCTGTGGATAATCACCGAAGCCGACCGTTCCGCAACCACGCTGCTTCTGCCAGAAGAGTACTGACGAGTTGCATGAATCGGGTCATTGGCCTGCGAAGATTCTTGGGACGGGAGTACAAAACGGCTATGCGAGAAGCCTTGACAGGGCTTGGTTAACCAAAAGAGCCGAGGAGTATGCAACGACGGTCATGTACGCAAATTGCACAATGGGCCACTTCCAGCTGTTGGTCTCGCGGTGCACGATCGCCAAGGTTCGACGTGCACTGCATGGCTAAATGGTCAACGGTGCCTGCCTCCCCGGCTTTGAGTTTGAGATTGATGAGCGCGACGCGTGGTTGGGCTACTTCTAGCTCCATTCGCTTTCTCCCTCGACAATCACGCTCCCCATTCCACATGACAACAGATTCTCCCGACTCAGCACTCGTATTCCGGCATGCTGGTTCAGCCTAAAAGACGAATTTGGCCGCCAACTGGACGAGTCTGGGGGCCTCCGCGCTCACCACCTGCCCGAAACTAGCACTGCTGATGTTGCCATTCACAGCAGAAGGACCGTAGAACTGGGCGTGGTTGAAAACATTGAACGCTTCCAACCGAAATTCCAGAGACTTCGATTCGGTCAGCCGCACGTTCTTCTCGAGCACCATATCAGAATTGTTGATCCCCGGCCCGTAGAAGAATCGCCGCCGGGCTGTACCGATTTCGCCTAGTGCCGGGAGGGTGAAGAGCGAAGAGTTAAAAATAGGTCTTAGGTTCCGTGGGTCAGTGTTGATCTCCAAGTTGCCGGATGAGAAGTTTGGCGTGTCGACGCCGTTGTTGTTGATGCCGTTCGGAATGGTGCCCAGCAGGGATGTGTCCTTGTTGTTGAAGAGGGTGACGGGGAACCCGGTGCTGAATCGGGTAATGCCGGAGACGACCCATCCCTTCGTCAGCCGCTCGTGATTTCCGAACAGACTGCCGAAGGGCAACTCGTAGCGGTAGCTGGCGACGAAGTTGTGAGTCATGTCAAACGCGGAGACCGCTCGACTAAGGTCAGGCCCAATCTGCTTGCCGGAAGCGTCAATTACCACGGGATAAACCGGTTCCGCCAAACCCGAAGACTGGTCGATCGACTTGCTGTAGGTGTATCCAACCATAAACTCCAGTGGACCACCGTTGTGGCGAACGCTGACTTCGAGCGCATTGTAATTGGAATTGCCGATGGTCTTCTGATAAGTGACGGCATCAAAATGCGAACTGAAGGGCCCTCTTACACCAGTTTCGCTGAACGGTCCGCATCCAGGCGTTCGGAGGCATAACTGCGGGTTGCCAGGATTTGCGGATTGGAGCACGAGAAGACGATGGGCCTGATTCCCGACGTAGCCGATGTTGAGACGGGTGCTCGGCGAAACCTGCCGTTGGACCGACAGAGTGTAGCTTTCCGTATAGGGCGACACATTCCCACGGAAAAAAGAAGGGACGCCTGTGATCGGGTCGTATTTGGACCAGTCCACCGTTGTATTGGGATGACTTGCGGAAGCTCCGTACGCGGGAATCGGCGACGGAAATGGCTGGCCTAAACTCTGGCCGGTTGCAGCCGCCACGAAGGGAGTAGCGAACAACGGCGGCCCGATGGTGCTGCTATCGTAGTCATAACCGTACGGCGGATTGGCGCTCATGATCCCGGCCGAAAGACCCTCGAAGGCCGTATAGAACACCCCATATCCTGCGCGCACGCTGGTGGTTCCAGAGGGGCCAAAGATCTTTTCCAGCAGGCCGTTCTGAAACGTTGGCGAGTATGCCAGCCCCAAGCGCGGAGCGAAGTTGGTATATCTCGTCGGAGCGAGCGTCCGCGGAATTCCGGGATCGCCTGGGAAAACCAGCCCCTCTGGCGCACCGGGGTAAACCACTGACTGCTGGCCCGGTGCAAGAGTTTGTAGTTGATTGTATTTTTCGGACCAGGGAGGAAGCACATCCCAACGCAGACCATAAGTCAGCGTGACATTCTTTTTCACTTGCCAACTGTCCTGAGCAAACAAGCCAACGTACTTATTGCGTAGATAGAAGCTCTTGGAATCGCCCTGCCGGTAGTAACTGGCGACGCCGAGTAAAAAGTCGGCAAAGTCCGATCCAGTCTCGGTTCCCTCGAACTGGAAGGAGCCGTTGAAAACGGCATCTGGGTTGATGTTGACCTGATCGAGATGCAATCCGCCGCCCACCTTGAGGCTGTGCTTCCCCATTACTTTGGAGAAGTTGTCCGTCCCCTGGTACGTGTTGTTGACCTGAGTCTCGCCAGTCGTATCCACGCCAAAGGTGAAGTCGTTGAACGAAACGTTCTCGATGCCTTCAATTGTCGGTGCCAAAGGGACGATGCCCAGCGTGCCGGGACCCTCAACGAATCCCTGGTCGCTTAGCTTCGGCCCGACGCCGCCTACCGGTTGACCGACGCGGTTCGCGAATCTCATATAGCTGAGGTTAAATTCATTGAGCGTATTCGAGCTCAGCGCCTTCGTGATGCCGAGGCTGAACAACTGCGCCCGTCCCAGCGAGGAGGCATTAAAGCCGGGGACGTCGGCGCCGCCCTGTCCGGTGGGGTAGGGATTGTCCTGAAAGAAGTCGTCGAGGGAGTAATACGCAGCGAGAGCTCCCCAACTCGTGTTGGCGTCAACTCTCAATGCTCCTTCGTTGTCTCGAAGCGTCTGATTGTAGGCCGAGGTGGAGAAGATGGACTCTCCTGGATTGGGTTGGGGAATGTATTGCAGTAAAGCTTTGGCTGGTTTTGACCACGCGCTCTGCGGAATGACTCCGTTCGGAAAAACGGAGGAGTAGGGTTCTCCCAAGGTGACAAAAGGGCCAAGCAAGGATGCAAAGTAAGAACCGCTCACCTTTCCAGTAAGCAGGTTCTCCTCCTTGTTCGTGATAGGGTCGAGAACGAGAAAATTGCCGTTGCGTTCGGCGGCGGTGGGAACGGCAATCTTCCCAGTGTCGACCCCCTGGGTCATCCGCGTACCCTGATAATCCGCAAAGAAGAAGATCTTGTCTTTCTTGAGGGGGCCTCCCACTGTGCCTCCAAACTGATGGCGATCAAACCTCGCACGCTGGTTGGAGAAGTAGTTGCGCGCGTCTAAGTTCGTGTTGCGTAGGAATTCAAAAACACTGCCGTGCAGCTGGTTAGTCCCGGACTTGGTGACCACGATGACTTGCCCACCACTGTAGTTGCCGTATTCGGCGTTAAAGTTGCTTGTCAGAACACGCAGATCTTGGATCGAGTCGAGATTAGGGACAATGGCCGTGCCCATGTTGAAGTCTTCTTCAACGCTGCTACCGTTGACCGCGAATCCGTTCGCAGTTTCGCGCTGCCCGCTCACCGACAGGTTCCCAGGATTCAGGTCGCCGGAAGGAGGAGTGGTCGCGGCTCCAGCCATCACCACTGCGTTCGGTTGCTGTGAACTGGCTGGAAGCACTCCCGGCTGAATCGCCAGCAGGTCGGTGAAGCTTCGGCCATTCAGCGGGATGCCGGCAATTTTAGTGCTGGCAATCGTTTCACCGATCTGAGCGGTTGATGCGTCGACTTGCAGCGTATCGGCGGATACTTCCACGGTCGTGCTCTCGGAATTCAGGACTAACGCAGCGTCAATCTTAAGAGCAACCGTTCCGCTCAGCTCTACACCAGCCCGAAGGTATGGCTTGAATCCAAGAGCATCGATCTCGATGTCGTAGTGGCCCGGGGAAAGTGCAGGGAAATCGTAAGCGCCACCATTGTCAGTAGTACGGCTCTGCTGTGCTCTGTGGTCTGAGTCGTGAATGATGACCGTGGCGCCTGCGACCACGGCGCCACTGGGGTCAACGACTGTACCTGAGATGCTCGCGGCGGGGTGTGCCAAGACGGAAAGGGACGAAACGAGTAAGGCCGTGCCCAACAAACTCAAGAACCTCGCCCGGCGACCTCGGCTGCGGCGGAGGAACTCTGTGCCTTGCTTCATAAGCATCTCCATAAATGCGACTGAGTCGCAACTGATACCCTAAAAGAAAGAAGGCCAGCACGCCTTCTCAGATGAAATTGAATTTCATTTTCAGAATGCCTGAAGGGCGATGGACTGCGCTGTGACTTCGGTCACACCTTCATGTGCGCCGTTCGCAACCCATCGATCCGCCTTGGCCGTCGGCGCATTCGACCTACCCGACATGCGATCCGTACTACCCCCACGTCCGTCGAGCAAAAGTAAAAACGAGGCGGGCAGGGTCGTCATCGCTTCTAACCACCTCCTGCATTCCGTGGGTTGGAATGTGTATCCTCGCCGGTGAGGGAACTTTCTCCCTCATTGTGCGACTTCTCCGGAGGGCCAAGCGACTTAAGGTAGGTCACAATCTGCCAGCGCTGCGGCTCGGGGAGCTTGGACCAAACGGGCATGCCGCGGCGGACCACTCCGTTGGTCAGAATCCAGAAAAGCGTGCCGGGCGTCGCCTGCTGGACTTCCTCGGCACGCAGACTCGGGGCCTTCCTTCCCCCTTCGGCTGTGTTTCCGTGACATTCTGCGCAATGTTGTTCGAATAGCTTCCTGCCTGCCACGGGAGCATCCGGATCTTCTGCGAGCGGATTGCTTTTGGCACGCGCCTTCCCGGGAACTTTCGCGAACTCCGCGTAGTGGTTGTGATGACGGTGCTGCGCCGAGCTAGTTGAGTCTTCGCTCTGCGCGAACCCCAGGAGGACGCCAGCAGCGAGCAGAGCTGCCATCGCAGACATCAGGAGCATGGAAGGATGTTTTCTCATCGGCGAACCCCGAAAAGCTTGCTAACCATCTCTCCAAAACCGGAGAACTCTCGGGACAAGCCCCAGCGCAAGAGCAAACGATGGCTGTTGTCGTTCAAGCCGAACCCGGGCGATAGGCGGAGCGTCCAGCCCGAAGGAAGATTCCAGGCCATTGCCGGTGCAAGGTAATGAGACGTCTCGTGTAGGCCGAAACTGGCGGTGTCACCCAAGCCACCGTACATTTCGACTCCGGCGATGAAATTTTCAGGACAGAAATTGCACCGGTTGGCCGAAGCCTTAAGCGCCAGCGGGCGGCTGGCGCCGATGGCGTAGCCGAACTCCCAGGGGACACTTGGCAACAGGTTCTTAGTGGCAAGAGGATTCACGGCAACATTCCAGCCTTTGAACGTCTTAGAGAGCAGCAGCTTGAACTCCAATTCATGGTTATGCCCCTGGCGAGCGAGGGCGTTGGGGATGCCATGGTCGGATTCGACGTCGTGTCCCTCGATCTCCTTTACGATCTTGTCGGCTTCGCTGATCTGTTCGTACTCGACATAGAGCACCGGGTTGACGAAATGCTCGCGCCGTAGCGGAGAAATGCGGTTTTCCCAGCGAAAGCCTGTGAAAATGGTGCTGTCGTTGAAGGTCGTCTGCCCATCCAGATACAGCTCGGTCGTCCACCACGCCTTGGCGCCGTATTCAAACTCGAGCCAGGCGGCATGAAAGTCGTTGCCGCCGCGCTGCGTCCCGAACGTAGAAAAGTATTCGATTTCGAGACTTCCAGGTTCCTCGAGATAATGGTCGTAGGTCACGATATAGGGACTCTCCTGTGCCTGGGCTGGCCGGAGAAAGAAGAGCACGACTAGGAAAGAATAGAGCGCGAATGAAGTGATCAGCGTTTTGATCTGACAAGACGTAAGACTGGGCCGCAGACTGAGCGACTGATCCTTGCCAACAGCGAAACCAGACGAACCTCTTCTTATCCCACAGAGGTCACAAAGACCAATACCCAAAGCCGACTGCATCCTTCGTAATACTCCTGTCGTGCTCTCGTGCAGTCCCATCTAGACTCCTTGCCTGTAAAATACTTGTTGCAACCGAGTCGCAACAAGAAGTACTATTTCAGCCTACGGTCTCCGGCTTCCGGCGTCAACACGGAGGACAAGATTCTGTCGCAGCCTGTTTGCGATCAGTTGCAACTCAGTTCAAGGAGGATGAGCTATGCCACTTCCGCAAACCGAGATTCCCGGCCGCCTGCAGGCCCAACTATCAGAGCGCGGAATCCGCATGACAGATCAGCGCCGTGCAATTCTGAGCGTGATTGAAACTGCCAACAAACATCTCGACGCGAGTCAACTCCTGCGCAAGGCACAGAAGGTGGACCCTTCTGTCGATCGCAGCACCGTCTACCGGACACTGGGATTGTTAAAGCGCCAAGGACTGATCGACGAACTCGACCTGATGCATCTGAATGGTGAAGGCCACTACTACGAACGCAAGCTGGGCCGAGATCACATACATATCGCCTGTCTGCGTTGCGGCAAGATCACCGAGTTTGTGAGCGAAAGGTTCGACTCGCTCAAGCGTCAGTTGGAGCAGGAATGTCGCTTTCACATTCTGGTCGCGCGACTGGAGGTCGGGGGATATTGCTCCGCTTGCCGACGCTAGGGCGGCGGGTCCAGCGGGCGGCTATCAACCGAAGAGAGGTGTTCAATGAGGCACGCGTCCTATAATTCGCAGTAATGGCGACATTTGACGAAGAACTAAGGTCCTCCGAACACAAGATGCGTCAAGCGTTCGAGGCACTGGTAAAATACCTTGACCGTCCAGACTCTGACCCACCCGATGTCAAGCTCCATCATCGGCTTGCGGACGATCTCACGCTCGCCACTGCTCGGTATGTGATGCATGTTTCCAAGTTGAAGCCCTCAAGCGACTAGCCTAGACTCGATGCACACGGTTGCGTGGAGGAGGAATGCAATGAAACGTGCCCACACACTGCCTGCCAAGGCCCAGACCCAAGATCATCGTTCTGAATGACACCGAAATCCGCGAAGCATTGAGTGAATGGGTGGCGACGCTCATGAACGCCATTCGTGTAGGCTTGGAACGCATACCGCCCGAGCTCTCGGCTGACATCAGCGACCGCGGCATCGTGCTAACCGGCGGTGGCGCGCTGCTGAAGGACCTGGACAGGCGTATCCGGGAAGAAACCGGACTTCCCATTTCCATTGCCGATGACCCACTGTGCTGCGTTGTTCTGGGGACTGGCAAAATGCTTGACGATTTCAGGCTGCTGCGGAAGCTCTCCATTGACTCCATGGCGGCCTAGTCACTGCGCGCCAGTCCAGCATGGATGATCCTTGTTCTTGAGCCCAAAGGCTTAGGTTAAACAACCTTACCCATCGCCTGCACTCCCGCAGAACGGCAGTGCCTCACGTGTCTGAAATAGACATTGCCGGCAATCTTCCTTCCGCACTGGCATGCCCTAATTACGAGTGCGTGCTTTTGCGCCCGCGGAACGCTGTTACCGTTAGCAGTTTCTGAAACACCGTACTCGCTCATCAGCCATTTTCTTGTCGCGGGATCGATGAGGGCCATGTTGATTTCGTTTCCGTGCTTCCGGCAAAACTCCTCGAAGGATCTGTCAGTGACGAACGCATCCGTCAGTCTCAACTGGCCTGCGGCGATCAGATTCTGTACATCTGCGATCTGAACATCTAAGACTTTGCCCGCTCGCTTCCACGAACATCCGCCATTCTCGGTAGTGGCAGTCTCGAGCATTCGAATCGCAACGGGATCTGTTGCTGGATGGCTCCTCTGAAACCAAGCAGCCAATGAGGTTGAGGTAATGCGCGGGTCACGAACTCGCAGCATACCGCTTGCAACGAGATACCGGAGTCTTGCTCGACTTACGCGCAGCAGTTTCCGCAAACCGCGCTGCGACCACCCGTCCTTGACTCTTGCGCTCATGCCGAGCGCTCCAAGCCGGAAGCGAACTGCGCGGACGGAACGGCTAAGGCGCTGGGCAATCTTCGTGACCGGTTCATACCCAGCTAAATCCAAGAGTTTGTCGTCATCCTCCGGAAGCCAGGGACGTGAGAACGGTCGATGACCCGAGCCGTTATTTCCGGGTTGCTCCGAGTCCTGGATCACCTTGGGAGTTGCCAGCGCAGCAGTCTTTCGCAGCTGCCGGATACGCCGCCAGCAATCTCCTCGCTTCCACTCCGGTACCAAGTGGAGGATCTTGTTAATTGCTTCGTGCTTTTTGTGGGGTCCGAGTTTGATACCCGCGATCAGCAGCTGATCAATCGCGGGCAGCAGGCGAGGGTTGATTGCCGACTGATTCCGAACGTGCTCGACTGCACCGGACATACAGAAAACTCACAGCGACTGGGCCAGAGATCGCTTCACAAATGGCGCTAACTGCCTGCTCTGCGATTTGTCCAAAAGGAACTACTTCAGGTGCGCAAGATGGCTTCAACAGATGCGTCGCAGGCTTTCCGTAACGCATAGGCCAATAGTGCCCTGAATATCCCCACAGCATCCTCAGGGATGCGAAGATGGGAGCCATCCTGACGCGCTTCTCCTGTTGATCGATTAGTTTTCTTCCCAGTGGTCGGGATTCCGGGCAGAGGCTCAAAACAGAGAACTTAGGATGCGCGCGCGCGGTCCGGATCAAAGTGGCTTTGCCCGGAAACCCGTGCACATAGCGGTGTTTGTGGTTTGTCCTAACCTAACGTTAACGTCCTTGGAGAGTTAGTCTCGACGACTCGGACTTAATTGCTCTTGTGCGGATCGACCTGAGGCAGGTCCTCTGAAACGGCGAGAATGCATGACTGGCCCTCGAACTGGATTCGATCCGCGGAATAGGCCGTAACCTTAATCTCTCCGGATTTCGTCCGCAGTCGGGTCATGACGTTTCGAATAGGGCCGCCTTTATTGAGCTGCGCGATCATGAACTCCCGATCCGCCGAGTCCTCCCAGATCCTCAGCTCATGGACAGTACGCCCGAGTACATCGGCACGGGAATAGCCGTATCTTCGCTCAAAGGCGGCGTTCACATCCAGGAACCGCCCCTCCTTCACTGTCGTGATGGAAAAAGGAATCGGACTCGAACGAAACACCTTCTGAAACTTCTCCTCAGAGATTCTCCGGCTGTCCTCCGATTCCATCAAAGCAGCTTCGGCTTGTTTGAGATCGGCCAAGCGCTTTTCAAGTTCCGACCCGTAGATGCGAGCGGTTTCGTAGAGCCGAGCATTCTGGATTGCCGCGGCTGCGGGAATAGCCAGCAATTCGGCGCGGCGGAGATGTTCCTGGGTATAGAGACATGGCTGGGTGTGGCCGACGGAGAGAAATCCCAAGAACTCCCCGGACGCAACCAAGGGGACGCACAGCCATGAGCGAAATTGTTTGTGTCCTTTGAAGGTTTGCCATTCTTCTTCCTGGTTCGTATCCGCGATCAGTACGCTCTTTTGTTCGACCGAAATCCGCTGCAAGAACGGAGACTTGTCCGCGATGAGAGTCAGAGGTGGTCGGAAAGATTTGTTCGCCGGCTCGGGATAGACCTTTTCACCCAGCGCCAGCCAGTGAGGTCCGCCTTCCGGAACCAGGACCCGCGCGCAGGTGTACGGAACCAGATCTGCCACGGATCTCAGCAATGCATCCATAACGAAATCCATTCGCAGGTCTTGGGTTAGCGAAAGAGTTGCCTTGCGCAGTGCCTCGGCTTCAGCCCATGCCGATTTCGCCAACGCAAGGTTGGTTGCGACCTGTTCTTCTGCTTCTTTCTGCGCCGTGATTTCCAGGGCAGTTCCCACCAGGCGGCGGATCTTGCCCCCGGCATCCCGCACAGGAAACCCGCGCACCCATACCCAGCGCACCTCATTGCCTGGTCGGACAATTCTGAACGCTTCATTGAACTGTCCGCTTCGAGTGGCTTCGTCGAGCTTGGTGAGCACACGAACGCGATCTTCGGGGTGGATCAACTCTTCATAAGACAAAGGACTGTCCCGCAGCGAATCGGGGGAGCGGCCGGTGATCGTCTCATAGGCCTGGTTCACGAACAGGGCCTGCTTCGTATCGGCGTCGATCATCCAGAAGATCTCCTGGATGTTCCTGGCCATTTGCTGAAACCGTTCTTCGCTTTCGAGGAGCGACAATTGGGCCCGTCGGCGTTCGGTGACGTCGCGGAGAATCATGACGTGCTGGCCGGGCAAGCAATCGGCCTTGGCCGTGAACTCCACGAAGACGGACGACTGGTCGCTTTTCACAAACTCTGCGTCGCTCTGCTGGAACTTCTGGGCGAGAAGGCGCTCCCAGTCTTTCTGGAATTGGTTGGAATTCTTATAAAAGCGGTCGATTGTCCCGCCAATCAGTTCCGGTCGCCTCATTCCGAAGAGCTGCTCTGCTGCGGGATTGGCTTCCCGACAAATTGCCTGATCATCAAGGATCAGAATGGCGTCCAGCGCATTTTCGAAGATTGATTGGAATTCGCGCTCGGTCGTATTGAGGGCACCCGTAGTCTGGCCCTGTTCTTTCTGTGCCCGAAACAGAAACTTGGACAGAAGCAGCACAACGGTAGCGAAGGCGGCTAGCAGGGCGAGGAGCAGAGCCGCAGGCAGTTCGGCTCCGCGGAGCCTGTACGCGAGGGTCACCGCAATGAGAGCAACTGAGACGAGGCTTACAGTGACGGAAGCCACTCGCCAAGCGAGTTGGTCGCCCTGAACGGGAAAGAGTGCCCGGCGGACTCGATCAACCTGCTCCATGGAAATGCCACGCATGGGAGCGCTCACTAAAACCGACAGGTCTGCGCCTTGGGCTATTTGGAAGCCTAATCGCGTATGGCCTGTCTCTGGCAGATGGTAGGCGGAGGCCGCGACATGGTCAAGTTTCGGACTCTTCACGATCGTACCAGCCTGGTTGCGGCAAGGTGCGCCAGCCTTCGATACGCACCTACCCACTTTCGGACTAGTAGCAAGTCAAACTGCAGTGGACCTTGGCTTTGAACTCGACTAACCTTTCTTCCCGGGCACCATCCTTGACACAATGCGTCCAATAACAGCCGCTTCATGCTCACCCGCGGTGCCTTCGAGCGCGTAGGAGCGCTCGAACGCATTCGGTCCAGTAATCTTCATCTCCCAGCGGTCATTGGCCTGTGAACCGATGATCGAGACCTGCCAATCGCCCGAACGATCACTGAGAGCATGCTCGATCATGGCCACGACCTCCACTCGTGCCGTTGGATTGCCTGTATTGTGCATCTCCACCACAACTGCCATGCAGCAAAGTTTACTCCTGTCTTTCGCGTTGACCTGTACGAAAGGGAAACGAGTGTCTGAGCGGTGTTGGAATGAGGGTGCTTCCCGAAACACAGTCGGAACTTGGTCAGCGCACGAACTGTGCTGCCGACTCTCAAGCGGAACCTACACGTTCCGCGATCCTGTCGATTTTGCCGAGGTCACGCGACCCAAAAGATTGGGTGACTTCATTCGGCGGCAGCATTCCTCAAAGTCCGGACGTGGTCCGTTCCAACGAAGATCATCGACCGCATCAAAAACGGGAACATCGAGCCGCAGGGTTGCGAGAGTACGAAACAGCAGGGCGTCGCTCCATGCGCTGAATAGCGATTCGGAAAGCACGCGGGCCCTTTTGATTGATGGATGCCATTCCCGCCAATCCTTCGGAATGTCTTCAAGATGGGGATATTGAGATAAGGTAAGAGCGGCAGCCTTAACTCCCCATCCCGGCACGCCTGGGAAACCGTCTGCGCTGTCCCCGACCACGGCCAAGTAGTCCGGAATCGATTGAGGCTTCACCCCGAACTTGGCCACAACGCCGGTTTCATCGCGCAAGATGTTGCTCCTGCGGTCGAGTTGAACGACTCGCGTACCCACGACACACTGACTGAGATCCTTGTCGGGGGTGCAAATGAACACCCGTTTCACGCGGTCATCCTGTGATGACTTAGAAGCCGCGGAAGCGAGCGCATCATCCGCCTCGAAGCGGACCATGGGCCATACCGTCACTCCCATTGCCTCCAGCGCTTCCTCCAGAACAGGAAACTGAGAGAGCAGTTCCGGAGCTACGCCTTCGCTGGTCTTGTATCCGGGATACAGATCGTTGCGGAACGATTCGACAACATGATCGGTTGCAACCCCGATGTGGGTTGCTCCGCTTTCGATCATGGACAGAACAGAAGTGAGGACACCGCGTACGGCGCCAACTTCCTGGCCGTTGATATCCGCCGAAGCGGGTACGGCGAAAAAGTGGCGGAACAATTCATATGTTCCATCAATCAGGTGCACGTCCATGTGGCTCCGATCAGCTTGCTGCCACCGATGTTAAAGGATCGAGCAAGCGATTCGGAGAGACTATCCTGCCAAAATGTGTGGCTAAAATATACTTGCAAGGAATGGTGAGCCACTCCTGGGCACGGTATGCGGAGAACTGCATATGGCTGATTGTGCCAATCATGTTGGTCAACCTTCTTCTCCTACGTCGACTACCAAAGGCATATCAGGCAGATGTTTTCGACCACGACATTCCTAGGTGGATCCGAATAGGCGAGAGCATCACCCGGACAATTGTCTTCGCTCTGCCCCTCTTTATGCCTCTGAAGATTGGCACGTACGGCCAGAAAACCGGGTTCGCGCTCTATCTGATCGGCACAGTCCTATATTGTCTCTCTTGGGGAATGCAAATCTGGCATCCAAGAAGTCCCTGGTGCCGTAGCGCATGGGGGTTTATGGCGCCCGCGTATACCCCTTTAATATGGCTGCTCGGAATCGGACTGATTGGGACCACGCTTTTTCTTCCGGTTGGTTACTCGCCTTGGGTCTACATCGCGCTGTCGGCCGCGTTTCTTGCTTTTCACAACATCCATGCTGGAATCGTTTACAGGCGCAACTACTGAACCTGTGCTCCAAACGTTTGGGGTTCGAACTTGCCGTGCTCAAGGAGTGACGGGTACCCGAGAAGGGTGCGATCAGCGTTCGATTTTGTACAGCTTGCTAGGAATAGGCTACAGCCCTGTCAGACTCTTTTTCCTTCGTGGTCCAATGGTTCCGGACGCGGCGTCCCGCAGGATGCGGCGAAAGGTGGGACACTCCATGTGGCTCGGCGCGCGGCAGTCAGCGGCGTGCCGTAGACCGTCGCGCATGTCGGTTAGTTTGCTGATTGTCCGGTCTAGCTCCTCCGCCTTGGTCACAAGCATCTGCCGGTCGATGCGGGGCCGCCCGTCTGCCGCGAACATGAGCGCG
>VFSW01010077.1_pt1 | contig 13434 bp, 12 predicted proteins | sample 5358111 | NCBI WGS metagenome assembly VFSW01 (sample SAMN11554181, study PRJNA540505) | mine drainage metagenome | isolation source: sediment from site ElyBrook_90M | place: USA: Ely Copper Mine, Vershire, VT | collected 2017 | reverse complement strand
GACTGTTCCCGCGTGGGTGCCGACTGTTCCCGCGTGGGTGCCGACTGTTCCCGCGCGGGTGCCGACTGTTCCCGCGTGGGAGCTAAGTGATGCCGCGTAGGAGCTGAGCGTTGCTACGCGGGAGCTGACTGTTGCCGCGTGGGAGCTAAGTGATGCCGCGTAGGAGCTGAGCGTTGCTACGCGGGAGCTGACTGACTCCGCGTGGGAGCTGAGCGTTGCTACGCGGGAACGGACGGATGCTACGCGAGCCGACGGTTCCCACGCTGGACGTATTCGCCACCCGGTCAGCTCAATAGTTCCTTCGCCATCAACCGATCGAGGGTGTCGATGTGGCGAAAGAGCCATTCGTGCAGATGCCGTATGGTGAGCATCATGCTTCGTTCATCCATGTGCACCCCAAGGCTCGCCAACTCGTCGAGAAGTTCCCGATGTTTGCGCCTGTGCGCTTCGAGACTGCGCACGCCCGCGGTCGACATCCGCTGCTCTTCGTAAGCGAAATGCTCGCGGGTGGCGGTGAGGATCGCACCAAGGGACTTCACGAGAAGTTCCTGGGTCATGGTGGCCGGTCAGGCATACAACGTTCAACCGAGCTCGGATCCCGGACTGGCGGACCGTGGCTGAAAGGCCCCGGGCCACGGCTTGACCGATGCCCCCGACGCGGGTGCGCCCCGTAGACTACGTCACCACAGAGGGGTACAGCCGCGCAGCCAGGGCGATGAGTGCGACGAGCACGCAGCCCAGCACGGTGAAGTCTATGCCAAGGCCGAAGACGCTGTGTCCACCCGAGAGCATCAGGGCACGGAGGGCGTCGACGAGGTAGCTCAGCGGGTTGACCCGCGCCACGGCGCGCAGCCATGGCGGCATCAAGTCGACGGGGTAGATCGCGTTGCTGGCAAAGAACAACGGCATGGTGAGCACCTGCCCGATGCCCATGAAGCGCTCGCGGGTCTTGACGATGCACGCCACGGACAGCGAGAAGGTCGCGAACAGCGCCGCACCGAGCATCACGGCGGCGATCGCTCCGAGCACGGACAGGGGATTGTGGGTCAGCGGGACGCCGAGAAGTGCAGAGACCAGGGTGACCACCACGGACTGGAGCGCCGCGCGGACCGCGCCGGTGAGGGCTTTGCCGGTCACCAGGGCGCTGCGGTAGGCGGGGCTCACCAGGAGTTTCTGGAGGATCCCGAGGTCGCGCTCCCAGAGGATCGCAATGCCATAGAAGATCGCGGAGAAGAGGACGCTCTGGGCGAGGATCCCCGGGGCGAGGAAGGCCACGTAGCTCCCCCCGTGCGCAGGCATCGCGTGCATCCGGCCGAACACCTGCCCGAACACCACCAGCCACAAGATCGGTTGCACCGAGCGGGTAAACACCTCGGCGGGGTCGCGGGCGACCTTTCGGAGCTCGCTGTCGAACACGGCGGCGGTCTGAAGGACAAAGCCCCAGAGACCCGAGATCCGTGGATCCGGGTCAGCCCAGGCGGTTGGCGGTCTTGCGGGTTCTTGCGACGTCACGGTAGCTCCCGGAGGGTTCTCCCCCGCCGCCGGTGTAATGGATGAACACGTCGTCGAGCGTGGCCTCGGGGCCCACGGCGGATCGCAGTTCTTCGGGCGTACCCAGGGCCACGAGCTTTCCACGGTGCATCAACCCGATGCGTTCACACAGGGTCGCGGCCTCTTCCATGTCATGGGTGGTGAGCAGTACGGTCGCCCCCGTCTGCGCGCGGAGTCCCTGCAAGCGCTCCCAGACCGCCCGCCTCGCCACGGGGTCCAGACCCACCGTCGGCTCATCGAGAAACAGCACCCTCGGGCCGTGCAGCATCGACTGGGCGATCTCCAGCCTACGGATCATCCCCCCGGAGTACGTCTTCACAAGCGCGTCGCCCACCTCGGCCAACTCCATGAAGGCCAGGGAGGCCTCGATCCTCGCCGGGCGCTCTGCCCGCGGGATGCCGTACAGCCGGGCCATGAGCGTGAGGTTTTCCCGGGCCGTGAGAGCCGCGTCGGCGGAGAGCAACTGCGGGACGTACCCGATGCGCTTGCGTACTTCCCTGGGGCTCGTGACGACATCGTGGCCCGCCACGCGCGCCGAACCCGCCGTGGGCTTCAGCAACGTGGTGAGGATGCGAAGGGTTGTGGTCTTCCCCGCGCCGTTGGAGCCCAGCAGCCCAAAGAGCTCTCCAGCGCGAACCTCCAGGTCGACGGCGTCCACGGCGGTGAATTCGCCGAAGCGCCGGGTCAGGCCCGCGAGCGCGATCGTCGGCGGCGACACCTCGGGCACCCTCGCGCGGTCTGCGTCGCCCATCGCCGGACCCCTATCACGGATCCACCCGCGCCCAACGGCGTTTCCCGCTGCGGTGCCCAACATGCCACACACCCGCCGGAGGCAAGCCATGGCACGGCGCTGCGCGGTCGTCGACCTTGCGTGGGGATGTCATGAGCGAAACCAAAGGCCTACACTCGATGTCAGAGGGATCGGACACACCGAAACCCGATGTCGTTGTCTTGGGTCACGGGCATGTCAAAGTCACGCGACGCGGAACGCAAGTGCGTGACATCGACGTCGTGCCACGATCCCCCACGGACCACACGGTTGCCCAAGGCCGCGTTGCCGCAGACTGGATCTCGCTGGCTCGCGAGACTCCAGCACATCGTATCGCCATAGGGTGCGTACCAGTCTGCGCTCCACTCCCAGACGTTGCCTGCGAGGTCGTAGAGGCCAGCGTTCTGGGTGTGGCTTCCGACGCGTTTCGTGACGGTGCCATCGTCGCCCGCACAAGCGTTCCATTCTGCCAGGTCGCACGTCGCGCTCGGGACCCTGTTGCTCCACGGATAGGCGCGCTCCGGTGTCAATCCACCCAGGACCATCCCGCGGGCAGCGTATTCCCACTCCGCCTCGGTCGGCAGACGTCCTCCATCCCACGCGCAAAATGCCTGCGCCGTGTACCAGTCCACGCAAGTGATCGGGTGGGCCTCCAGGGTACCAGCGGCTGCAGTCCAATCGCAATGATCGGTCAGCGAGAGGGGCTCGGTAACGCTGCCCCCCGTCCACGTCAGCATGCCGCCAGGGTACCTCATCGGGCTCGTCGCCGCCGGATGCCCCCCAGCCCAGAATCGTCGAAACCGCGCGACGGTGACGTCATACGCATCCAGCGTAAACCCGCTGAGGGAGATCAATCCCGCCGTGGGCATATCGCCGTTTGCCAGCGCATCGCCACCCATGGTGAACGACCCGCCAAGGATCGTGATCCACCCACAGCCAGGCGCGTTGACATCCAGGCAACTGGGTGGAGGCACAACGCAAACCGCGGCGATGCAGGCGGCAGTCGGTGCCCTGCACGTGGTGCCGCATGTGCCGCAGTTCATGGCGTTGCTCGCAACGCAGGCGCTCCCGCAGGCAAGCATCCCTGCGACACAGGGTGCGCAGCCCCCAGCAACACAGTACGGCGTCGGTGGTGCACACACGTGACCGCAGGCACCGCAGTTGTTGGTGTCGATCATCAGGTCCGAGCACCCGCCTCCGCACGCATTTGCAGATGGGCAGCCGTCGGCCGGGTGCGCCGCGTCGGATCCGACCGCGACGTCCGTGGCGACGTCCATGGAGGTGCCCGGCGGCACGTCGGCACCAGGAGCCACGCTCTGCGGTCCGCTGGTCCCACACCCGACGACCGCAGTCGCCGCCATGAGTGCCATCCGAACTGACTGAAGGCCTGATTGATTCATCATCGATCCCTCTTTGTCTGATGGCTCTTCAGCCAGGGTCGTGCGCGCGTGGCGGGTTCCCGTACACGGGGCGGTTCAAGCCCCCCCCGGTGGGAAACGAGGGGCTACTCGATCGCGAGGGTGATGGTGTAGGTCAACGATGGACCCGTTACGGGGCCAGTGTTGGTCGCAACGCACACGGTGTACTGGCCCCCTGCGAGACCCCGCGCCGCAGCGGTCACCGCCGGGTCGATTCGAGAACACGCGCTCGCGGGATTCTCGAAGTTGTTGTTCGCGATGACCGTCCCCATGGGGTTGTACAGCGTGATAACCGTGTCGCCCTGCGCAGGGTCACACAAGGGCCCGCCGGGCTGCTCGGTCTCCGTGTAGATCGACCCGCCCGCAGGGACGGTCGCGCCGTAACAGTCTACATCCGTCGGTGTGTTGAGCGACCCACTGTAGACCGTGGTGCGGGTGACCGGGGCCACTGCCGTCGCAACCGTCGTGTGGATCCCCGACGGCTCGGGCGTCGACGAGACGCAGGTTGACGAAGTCGCGTTGGACGGTGCGCACACGGAGTTCGTCGTGCAATTGGTGGTGTCGCCGAAGAGGTCACAAGTCCCTCCGGGGGCGACGGAGTTCTGGCAGAAGTTTCCCGGTGCGCACTGGCTGGTGCCCGTACACTCGGGTGCCGCAGAGAGACACTTGCCGCCAATGGAGCCGTCGGTCACGCACCCAAAAGCCGCATGGTTCGTCGCCGAGGGCATCGGCGTGCAGTTCGTCCCTGATACGCATGCGAAGTACCGCCCCGCGGCATCACAGGATGCACCAACTCCCGCTGTGGCGACGCAGGTTGACGACGACGCCGAGCACGCAAGACCGGCGTTGCACGTTGCGTCGGTACCCGCGCAGAGGCCTCCATGAGAGCCTTCGGCGATGCACATCGCCTGCGTGGGTGCGGTCTGCGAAGGAAGACAATCACTCGCTGGCGCGCACACCGCGAACTCCGAGCAGGCGGTCCCCACGGCGCGGGGTTGAACCTCCTGGAGGCCAAGGTTGAAGGCCCCGGTCATCACCATGGCGCCCATGTTGCCCGCGACGACGACGAAGACCGTGGTGCCCATCGGCACAGGCGACGCTGTCGCAGCGGTCGACAACAGTGTCCCCACGTGAGCGTTGTCGTTGCAGGCCAGTGCCGTTGCATCCGAAGCGCAAGTGGAGAGGATCGACACAACGCTGTCGAGTCCCGCAGCGCTCCCGGCGAAGTCCGTGCTCGCGATAAGGTACGCCGTGGTTCGCATGGTGTACGTATAGACTACAGGAGAAGTCTCTGTGCCGCTGTTTGGACAGCCGGAGGGGAGGCTGCCGATGCTCCCGTCGGGCGCCATGGCGTTGGTGCCCGTCACATGGACGGCACCGTCAGAGCCTGTCGCACCCGTGATGGCCGTGGCCGAAAGACACGGTCCAGGGACCGTCGCGCCGTCGGTCGATGCGTCCTGGTTTCCGGTGTCCGTCAGCGGGACATCCGTGGTCCGTACCGCGTCCCCTCCCGCGTCTTCAACATCCGATGCGGCATTGCCAAGGTCCGTCGCCGTATTGCCCCCGTCAACGTTGGCATTGCTGCTGCCGCAGCCAATCGGAAGGCCGCCGACGACCAGACCCGCAATCCACAATGTCGCCACACCACGCTGCTGCAAGAAAACGTCCATCAGTCGACCCTCGTTCTTCATCTCTGGACCATGAAATCAGAATGTGAGTGCCGACCGCGCGTCTGTCGCCAACGGGCTAGCGCTCTGTTGAGATGAGGCAATGAATGCAAGGGCGAAGCCGATTGCCGTGGAGTCTTTCTAAGGCTGTGTGCACGGTGGGTGCGGTGTCTTACCGTGTGGCGTTCCGCACCATGCGGAGCGAATCGGTCGACCCCTTCACACGCCATTGTGGGCCGGGCGAACCGCCTCGGCGTTGCATCCGTGGGAAACGCGTCGACCGAGGGCACCCGTTCACGCCAGCCACGGACGTTGAACTTCCCCTACAGCCGCCTGAGCGAGTCCGCGATGGTCATCACCTGGTGGAGGGCCTCGGGGCTCGTCCCACTTGCAAAGACATGGAGCTTGAAGGTTTCGGATGGGTTCAGGTTCAACAACTGGGCGGCGGTGTAGAACAAGCGACCGCCTGAAGTCTGTTCGGTGCCCATCGTCCAGGTGTTGGACTCACCCAGGATGGTTCCAGGCACCGGTGGGAGACTCCCGGCAGGGAGGTCGTGGGGCGCGGTACCAGCATAGATCCCGACGGAGCGGTCGATCTCCCCTTCGGTCGGGAGCGGTTCGATGCGTACCACTCGAAAGTCCACGCCGACTTCGACGTAGACCAGCCACCCCGGGGGCATATCCGCGGACAACGGCACACCTCGGATGGGGTGTCTACCCGCAGGCGCCACCAACGTCGGGCGGTAGCCCACCCGAAGCGTGCGCAAAGCCCCCTCGGCAAGCCGCTCGCAGCGCGAAGAGCGGTTACCGAGGGATTGATCGCCTGCGTCGATGTCGGAGCAGTCCCCGACCACGGCGTTCGGGTCGACGTACCAGTCGCCCCGCTGGATGCTACCGTCCGGGCTACGGACAAACACCGTCGCGACGGGATCCCTGCACGCGGACGCCGCCGAAGGTGTCCCGATGCGAGCGACCGCTTCCAGGCCTGGGCTCCGGAGTTCAACCGGAAGAAAATGGAGCCGGTGGTACTCATGGTACAACGATTGAGCGTGTGCCTCGGCGATGCCTTCAAGGTCCCCCGAGGAGATCTGCAAGAGTTCTTGGAACACGACGATCATTCGTTGGTCCTCGGTGCGGTTCCATACCCGGGTCTCCAGGTCTGGGGAGGTCGACGCGGACATCACATCACCCCTGGGTGGCGCGGGCACGGCCCCGGGGAGATGAATCCACAACCGTCCATCCAAGAGGTCAATGTCCCCCTCGGCGGCAATTTGCTCAGGCGGCCGCGGCGGCTCCGGTGGCGGCTCCGGTGGCGTGACCTCATGGCGGGGCCACCGTATCCGGCTTCGCAGGTGGTCCACCTCCGCCTGCCACGTCTCCCAAGTGTGAAGCGATGGAAGATACTCGGGAATCAGTTGCGCGAACGAGAACACCGCGGCGACCAGATTGACCAACACGGGAAGGGCCGTCGCCAGCACTGCAATCGCGCCCAGGAACCATCCCAGATCACGCACTTTCTTCGGTGCCATCCTTTGTCCTTTCGTCGTGAGACCCCTTGTCATCGGGCGCCGAGGCGAAAGGTTGCGTGGAAAGGCGCCGAATTCGTCAGGCGCGGGCGGCGGCGACACAAATAGTTGCTGCGCCGGACGATCCTGCTGGATAGACGTAGCATCTCACCGAACAGAAGACGGTCCCGCGTGTCCATCCCCGACGCCACGGGTATCCCGCCCTGCCAGAAGGCCCTCTCGATGCCGTACTCCCCGGTCCGCACACACCCGCGCGACCTTTTTGCTTTCACCGCCATCGCACTCTCTGTGCTGGCGCTCCCCGGATGCCGTGTCCGGAGCGCCGCGCCCGAGCTCCGACCCGCGGCCGAAGTCGCCGCGGTTCGTGTCGCCACGGCCACGGCCCAGGCCCGTGAGATTCCTTTGACTCTCGCCGCGACGGGCACCCTCGTACCCAACCTCCAGTCCGAGGTCACACCCTTGGTATCTGGCCGCGTCGATGCCGTCTTTGTCGAACGTGGATCGCGAGTGCACGCCGGAGATCCTTTGCTCCGGCTTCGCGACGTCGATTTAAGGACGCAAGCGAGCTTCGCGTCGGCGGCGCTTTCGCAGGCGCGAGCGAGGCTCGGGCTCGCCGACGACAACGCCCACTTTGACCCCACGGCCGCCCAGGACGTACGTGCAGCGGCTGCCAACCGGGACATCGCCGACGACGCCCTGCGCCGTGCCGAGGCTCTCGTGGCCACGGGCGCGATGACCGACCAGGAGTTTCAACGCACACGGTCTCTCGCGCAGGCCGCACGGAGCCAGTACGCTGCCGCGGTCGATGCGATTCGCGCGGGATACTTTGCCTACCAGCAAGCCAGGGCAGGCGTGGCAACCGCCAGCCGCGCGGTTGCAGACTCCATTGTCCGCGCGCCGTTTGATGGCGAGGTGGCCGAGCGAAAAGCCAACGTGGGGGAGTACGTCACGGTTCAGCGCGCCGTGGTCACGTTGGTTTCTCTCGACCCGCTGCGCATTGAGATTCAGATTCCCCAGGAACGGATTGCGGACGTACGTACGGGGCAGGCTGTCGAAGTCAGGGTGGATGCTTATCCTAACCGGGTATTCGGCGGGACGGTGCGGTACATCTCAGCGGCTGTGCGGAGTGACTCCCGTGCGCTGGTGGCCGAGGCGATGGTGCCCAACACCGATGGGACCTTACGGCCAGGGCTCTTTGCGACGGCGCGGATTGATCTTGGAGAACAGCGCGAGGTGGTGGTGGTCCCCGCGCGCGCAGTGCTCGACGACTCGGGCACGCACAGGGTGTATGTGATCGACGGCGGACGGGCTGTGGAGCGCGTGGTGACCATCGCCGACCGTACGGCGACGGAAGTGCTGATCGAGCGTGGGGTCAACTCCGGCGAGCGCGTGGCCACCGATGGGCTCGATCGCCTCGCCGATGGTACTCACGTACGGGAACAACAGTAGGAGCAAAGGGTCATGCAGTGGCTCGCGGCACTCTGCGTCCGTCGCCCGGTGTTTACCTGGGTGTTGATTCTTGCGTTGGTGGTCGTGGGTACCGCGAGCATCAGCGGTCTCGGGGTCGACCGATTTCCCAACGTGGACTTTCCCGTGGTGGTGGTCACCACGGTGCTCCCGGGTGCGTCTCCCGAGCAGGTGGAGACAGAGGTGTCGGACAAGCTCGAAGAAGAGATCAATTCGATCTCTGGGCTCGACGAGCTGCGGTCGATTTCGTACGAGGGACTCTCGGTCATCATCGCGCAGTTTGACCTTGAAAAAGACACTTCGGTCGCCGCGCAAGAAGTCCGTGACAGGGTCAACCGGGCGCTGTCGCGGTTGCCCGATGGCATCGACCAGCCCAAGGTCGAACGGCAGGATCCCGACGCGGCCCCAGTGCTCCTTGCCGCGGTGATCTCCAACCGCCCGGCGCGGGAGGTTACGGAATACGCATCCCGAAGGATCCGACGACAAATCGAGTCTTTGAACGGCGTGGGGGCCGTGACCGTGCTGGGCGGTCGGGCCCGACAGATCAACGTCACGGTGGACCCTGCAAAGCTCCAGAGCTTTGGGCTTACGGTGTCCGACGTGCAACGTACCCTGGCGACACAGAACGTCGAGATCCCGGGCGGGTCGGTCAACCAGGGCGAGCGCACGCTGCAACTCAGGGTGCAGGGTCGCGCGGAGTCCATGACGGAGTTCAACGACCTGGTGATTTCGACCCGCAATGGATTGCCGGTGCGCGTCCGGGACATCGGTACTGCGGTGGACTCCGAGGAGGACCCGGCGTCCACGGCGACGTACGACGGCCAGGCGGTGGTGGTGTTGTCCGTACGAAAGCAATCTGGCACCAACACCCTCGCGGTCATTGACGCACTCAAAGAGCGGATCGATGAAATCCGTCCCACGCTTCCGCCGGGATACCGCATCGAAGTGGTTCGTGACGAAGGGGAGTTTATCCGCAACGCGATCAACGCCGTGGAGGAGCACCTGGTCATCGGCGGGATCCTTGCTGCGCTGGTCGTGCTGATGTTTCTCTGGAACGGGCGATCAACGCTCATCGCCGCATTGGCCATCCCGACATCCATCGTCTCGACCTTTGCGTTGATCAAAGCCATGGGGCTCACGCTCAACGTGCTCACGCTCCTGGCCATGACCCTCTCCGTGGGCATTGTCATCGACGACGCCATCGTGGTGCTCGAAAACATCTACCGTTTCATCGACGAAAAAGGCATGGCTCCGCGGCGTGCGGCCGTCCTTGCCACGCGGGAGATTGGCCTCGCGGTGCTCGCCACCACCCTCTCACTCATCGCCGTTTTTCTCCCTGTGGCTTTCATGGGCGGAATCGTCGGACGCTTCATGAAGTCCTTTGGCTTCACGATGTCTTTCGCCATCGCGATCTCGCTCTTGGTATCGTTTACCCTCACCCCGATGCTCTCGTCCCGTTGGCTAAAACCCACGGGCAAGGCCCACGCTCGGCCCGAGACCGACGGCCACGACGTGCTTGAAGAGGCTATTGACGCCGAATTTCAAGACCCGGCACCCGAACCGCGCCCGGACGAAAAGTCGGCGTATCGGGAATGGCGTGCGGGACGGCGGTACGTCTCTGAAGAGTTTTCGGGCGCGCACGCCGCAAAGGGGATCTACGGATGGTTCGAGCGGGGATACCTCAGGCTACTGGCTTTTCTCATGGGACACCGCTGGATCGTCGGTGTGGCCATGGTGCTCACTCTTGTCTCCGTCGTCCCCCTCGCCCGGATGGTGCAAAAGAACTTTTTGCCACTCGACGACGAGTCCCGATTTGACATCGCCATTCGCGCACCCGAGGGCACTTCGCTCGAAGAGACACGGCTGACGGGCGAGCGCATGGCCCGCGCCATCCGGGCGCTCCCGGGCGTGCGACACACTGTCGTGACGGTAGGTTCTCCCGCTGGCGATCCCTCTGGCCGTGGACCCAACCAGGCGTCGATCTACGTTGCGCTTGCAGACCCGCGCCTCCGCACCCTCCCGCAAGAGGGAATGATGTCCCTCGTGCGCACGTCGGTGCTCCCAATGTTCGCGGCGCAGCATCTTCGGGTGATTGTCTCGCCCGTCAACGCCTTCGGGTCGGGCTCCGCGGCGGACTCCGCGGCGATACAGTACGTCATCCGCGGCCCGGACCTTAACCGCCTTGCGGAGTACTCCACGGCACTTCTTGAGCGCTTTAGACACATCCCGGGGATCGTCGACGCGGACAGCACCCTGGTCGTTGGCACACCCGAATACCGCGTCACCATCGACCGCGCGCGCGCCGCGGACATGGGGGTGAGCGCACTGGACATTGCCAACACCCTGCGGATGTCCGTCGGCGGGCTGCGGGTGAGTACCTACAACGAAGGGGGAGAACAGTACGAGGTGTGGATCCGGGCGACGCAGGCGTACAGGGACAGGGATTCGGCCATCGGGCAGATGACCGTGCAAGGGAGCAACGGGCGGTCGGTGCGTCTTGCAGACGTGGTGACGTTTCACGAAGCGACGGGGCCTGCGGCGATTTACAGATTGTCACGGCAGCGGCAGGTGACGTTGTATGCCAATACGGTACCCGGGACCTCGGAGGCCGCGGTGATCGCCCAACTCGAAGCCGCGCAGCGGGATCTGCACTTTGAGCCGGGCTACCGGGGTGGACTCGCAGGACGCTCGAAAGAACTCGGCAAGGCCGCGCGAAACTTTGCCCTCGCGTTCTTTTTGTCCCTGGCTTTCATGTACCTGGTGCTCGCCGCGCAGTTTGAGAGTTGGATCCACCCTGTCACGATTCTCATGGCCCTGCCCCTCGCCGTACCCTTTGCCATCTTCTCCCTGGTGGTCCTGGGCCAGTCCATGAACATCTTTTCTACCCTTGGGATCCTTGTTCTCTTCGGCATCGTCAAAAAGAACAGCATTCTCCAGGTTGATCACATGCGCGATCTCCGTCGTCGGGGGCTCTCCCGGGCCGATGCCGTGATGGTGGGCAACCGCGACCGACTCCGCCCGATCCTGATGACCACCGTGGCTTTTGTCGCCGGCATGGTTCCCCTTGCCCTCTCCCAGGGCGCCGGCGCGGGAACCAACCGTGCGATGAGCTCGGTCATCATCGGCGGCCAGCTTCTCTCCCTCTTGCTCACCCTGGTCGCGACGCCGACTGTGTACACCTTCTTCGACGACCTCGCGCACTCCCCCGCGGCGGCTGCCATCGGCAGGGCCTTGGGCTTCCCGATGCGCCTTCTCGACCGAGCTTTTCGTGTGCGCGAGGCAACGCCCGCGGAGGATCCCGCGGAGTGACAGCTTGACAGCGGCCGAACGCTCGCGGTCTAACACCGCGGATGTACCTCGGGCGCGTGATCGGCACCTGTGTAGCCACCGTCAAGTCCTCTGGCCTCGATGGTCGGCGCTTGATGCTGGTCGAGCCCGTCGACCCCAATGGAAAGCCCATCGGTAGCCCCTTCGTGGCGGTTGACACGGTCGGCGCCGGTCCGCGCGAGGTGGTATTTCTGGTCGGCGCGCGCGAAGCGGCCCTTGCTCTTGAAGAAAGCTTTGTGCCCGTTGACGCCGCCATCGTCGGTCTCGTGGACGACGTACATCATGTCGCGTCGCGGGGCTTTCTGCGTGGCCGCGACGATGTCCCGCAGGGCCCGGCGTGAAGCTCGCGAGGGTCATTGGCACGGTTACCGCCACGGTCCACCACCCGGGCTTTGACGGTCAGACCTTGCTGCTTTGCGAGCCCATTGCGCCCGGGAGCAACCCCTCGGGTGACGCTTTCATCGCCGTCGACCGCTCGCAAGCAGGCGTGGGAGACACGGTGTTGGTGAACCAGGAAGGCAACGGGGCGCGGCAGGTGTTTGGCCTTGCTCCCAAAGACCCCCTCCCGATACGCAGTGTGATCGTCGGCGTGGTGGACGACGCGACGGAGTCATCGTGATCGAGGCCCGCGCCCGCGAAGAGATCGTACGGATCTCGGGCCTCCTGGCAGCGCGCGGATGGGTCGCCAACCATGACGGCAATGTCTCCGCAAGAGTGTCTCCCGTACGTTTCTTGGTGACCCCGACGGCGACGCACAAGCAGTCCGTGCGCGTGCGGGACCTCGCCGTGACCGACCCGGCAGGACGGCAGATTTCGGGCACACGGAAGCCTCCCGGGGAGTTTGGCCTCCATCTTGGGATCTACCGTGCCCGAAGTGACGTCGGCGCCGTTGTACACGCGCACCCGCCCTTTGCGACAGCACTCGGGGTTTCGGGGCGAGAGCTCGTGGTGTTTCTCCCCGAGGCGGTGGTGTCTCTCGGGGCGAGGGTACCGCTGGTGCCTCTTGCGTTGCCGGGCGCGCCTGCGGTCGCGGCGATGCAACCCTTTGTCCAGAGCTTTGACGCCGCGTTGGTCTCGGGCAACGGCGTTTGGGCCTGGGGCGACGACCCCGACCAGGCATATCTACGGCTCGAACTGGTCGAACATCTTGCAACGATTGCAGCCCGCGCGGCGCCCTGGGGCGGCCCTGGGGCGCTCCCCGCCGACATCGTCGGCGCCATGCTCGAAGCCCGCAAAAAGGTATTCCCGGGACCATAGTTTCACCGGAAGTCCCGGTGGAACACACCGTCTTGGCGGCCTACGGAACCCACTCGCCCACGAGAGAATCAAAGGCCGCGAGGTAACCAAGGCTACGGGGGTTGCGGCCGATCACCCGGGCGGTGAAGGTATGCGGGCCAGCGGAAAGGTACTGCGGTGGCGCGGCCTCGCCCTGGACCAAAATGCGGCGTGGAGCGTAGCCGTCCCAGACGGGGAGCGGAACACCGTCGATGGCGAGCGACCAGATGCCATAGTCGACCCAGGCCATCCCGTTGAGGTGCATGCGGTAGTGACCGGCGAGCCCGACATCGAAGGGAATGTCGACCGACGAGCCTGGACGGGCTTGAAAGAGATAGAGAACGTGGTCGCCCGAACTGGCCATGCGGCAACAGTTGAGGGTGTACACCGGCGCGGCACCGAGATCGTGGGGGACGATGTAGGTGGGCCAGGAG
>VFSW01010076.1_pt1 | contig 13435 bp, 10 predicted proteins | sample 5358111 | NCBI WGS metagenome assembly VFSW01 (sample SAMN11554181, study PRJNA540505) | mine drainage metagenome | isolation source: sediment from site ElyBrook_90M | place: USA: Ely Copper Mine, Vershire, VT | collected 2017 | reverse complement strand
TGATGTGCTGGCCGAAGCGGCGCAGGCCGATGCCGGCGCGGCCCAGTTCGGGCTTTGCCGCGACTACGCCGAAGATGTGGCGCGCCTTGGGGTCGGACTCCATGCCCAGCAGAAGGTCGGGCGAGGAGAGATAGAAGAAGCTGAGCGCGTGGGACTGGACCATTTGCGCAAGGTTCAGCATGCGCCGCAGTTGCGCGGCGGTATGCGGAATGCGGATGGACATGATGGATTCGCAGGCCTTGGCCGAGGCCACCAGATGCGAGACCGGGCAGATGCCGCAGATGCGCGCCATGAGGCTGGGCATCTCATAGAAGGGGCGGCCTTCGGCGAAGCGCTCAAACCCGCGCACCTGCGTGACGTGAAAGTGCGCGTCTTCGACTTCGCCTTCTCCGTTGAGCTGGATGGTGATCTTGCCGTGGCCTTCGAGGCGTGTGACGGGGTCGATGGTGATGGTCTGGGTCATAGGAAGCTCCGAGTCTCTTCAATAAACGCGGGCGAGGACGCCCGCACGACAGCCGGTCTGGAGACCGGCGCTACGTTAGGCTCCAAAACGGGTGAGGGCTGGAATGTCCAGCGGTGCACCGGTGATCAGCGCAGTGAGCGCGGAATGGAAGGTGTCGGCCGAGGGCGGGCAGCCGGGGAGGAATACGTCCACCTTGACAAACTCGTGGATGGGCCGGACTACCTTGAGGAGCTGGGGCACCACGACGCAAGGAATCTGCTGCTGCGTGGAAGCGTTCTCGATGTAGGCGCGGTTGAGGATGGCCTCCGGGCCCACGGGATTGCGCATGGAGGGCACGTTACCGGCCACTGCGCAGTCGCCCATGGCGACCAGCAGCTTGGAGTGGGCGCGAACCTTTTTGATCTTCTTCTCGTCGTCCACCGAGGCCACGGCGCCCTCGACCAGGGCGATGTCCACTTCGTCGGGGTACTCCTTGGTGTCGACGATGGGGCTGTAGACGATATCGACGAGTTCGGCGATATCGAGCAGCCGTTCGTCCATGTCGAGGAGCGACATGTGACAGCCGGAGCATCCGTCGAGCCAGACTGTTGCCAGTTTCAATTTGCTCATTGCGCTTCCCTCATCAGGTTCAGGTAGGGCAGGAATTCGGGGTACTTGGGGTGGTCGACGCCGAGCTTGCTCTTGTCGAAAAGCGCTCCGGTGGGGCACACCTGCACGCATTTTCCGCAACGGGTGCAAGCCGATTCGCCCCAGGGCTGGTTAAGATCCGAAATGATGAGCGAGTCAATGCCGCGGCCCATCACATCCCAGATATGCGCGCCTTCGATCTCCGCGCAGACGCGCACGCAGCGGGTGCAGAGGATGCAGCGGTTGTGGTCGAGGGTGAAGCGCTCGTTCGAGGCGTCGACGTGCAGATCTGGGTTGCGATAGGGCAGACGCACATGGGTCAGGCCCTGCTGCTGGCCAAGGGTCTGCAGTTCGCAGTGGCCGTTGGAGACACACACCGAACAGATGTGGTTACGCTCGGCGAACAGGAGTTCGAGTATGGTGCGGCGATGCTTCTTCAGGCGTTCGGTGGAGGTGGAGACTTCCATGCCTTCCTCGACCGTGGCCACACAGGCGGGCAGCAGCTTGTTGCTGCCCTTGATTTCGACCAGGCAGAGGCGGCAGGCGCCTACATCGCCCAGGCCGTCGAGATGGCAGAGGGTGGGAATGTCGATGTCGTGCTCGCGGGCCACTTCAAGGATGGTTTGACCGGCGCGGGCGCTGACTTCCTGTTCATCGATGATGAGTGTTTTGACGTCGACGCTGGGGCTCATGCCAACACCTCCAAACCAGCAGCGGCCGCGGGGGCTTTGATGTTGCAGACTCCGGCCGGACAGCGTTTGTGGACGATGTGTTCGATGTACTCGTCCTTGAAGTACTTCAGCGTGCTCAGCACCGGGTTGGGCGCGGTCATGCCGAGGCCGCAGAGGCTGGTTTCCTTCACCGTTGCGCACAGGTCCACGAGCAGGTCGAGGTCATCCATGGTTCCGCGGCTCTCGCAGATGCGCGTGAGCAGGGTGAACATCTGGGCCGTACCGGCGCGGCAGGGAATGCACTTGCCGCAGGACTCGGTCATGCAGAACTCGATGAAGAAGCGGGCGACGTTGACCATGCAGGAGGTATCGTCCATGACGATCATGCCGCCGGAGCCCATCATGGCGCCGACTTTGACGAGGGCGTCGTAGCTGACGCCAATGTCGAGCAACTCCGCGGGCAGGCAGCCGCCGGAGGGACCGCCGGTCTGCACCGCCTTGAAGGTGTGGCCGTCGGGCACGCCGCCGCCGATGCCTTCAATGATGTCGCGCAGCTTGATGCCCATGGGCACTTCCACCAGGCCGGTGTTGGTGATCTTGCCGGTGAGCGCGAAGACCTTGGTTCCCTTGCTGCGTTCCGAGCCCATGGAGGCGAACCACTTGCCGCCGTTGCGGATGATGGGCGCGATGTTGGCAAAGGTTTCAACGTTGTTGATCAGCGTAGGCTTGCCCCACAGGCCGCTGACCGCCGGATACGGCGGCCGGGGCTTGGGCTGTCCGCGCTTGCCTTCGATGGAGGCGATCAGCGCTGTTTCTTCGCCACAGACAAAGGCGCCGGCGCCCAGGCGGATCTCCACGTCGAAGTTGAAGGGCGTGTTGCAGATGTTGTTGCCGAGCAGGCCGCGTCGCCGTGCGTCGCGCAGGCAGTTGGTGAGCCGGGCCACGGCCAGCGGATACTCGGCGCGCACGTAGACATAGCCCTTGCTGGCGCCTACGGCGTACGCCGCAAGTGCCATGCCTTCGATGACGCGCTGCGGATCGCTCTCCAGAACGCTGCGATCCATGAAGGCGCCGGGGTCGCCTTCGTCGCCGTTGCAGATGACGTATTTGACGTCGCCGCTGGCTTTGGCCACTGTGCCCCACTTGAGGCCGGTGGGGTAGCCGCCGCCGCCGCGGCCCCTCAGGCCGCTGATGGTGATCTGTTGGACCACGTCGTTGGGCGCCATCTCGGTAAGGGCCTTCACCAAGGCCAGGTAGCCATCGCGGGCGATGTAGTCGTCGATCTTTTCCGGGTCGATGTGGCCGGAGTTCTCCAGCACCACGTGCACCTGCTGCTCGAAGTGCTCGCGCAGGTCGCATTGCAGCTCCGCGACCCGCTCGCCGCCGAGGCTGGCAGCGATGGCTTCAGCGTTTGTGGCCTTGCAGTGCTGATAGAGGGCTTCCTCGGGATCGACCAGGACCAGCGGTCCGGCGGCGCACAGTCCCATGCATCCGGTGCGGCGGACGAAGGCGCTCTTGCCCTGGTCAGCCACCGCTTTGGCCAGAGCGTCTTTCAACTGGTCGGAGTGCTGGCTGAGGCACCCTGTGCCCATGCAAACGTTGATCTCGTGGTCGTATTTTGCATATTCGGCGCGGGTGGATTCGGCGATCTGTTCCAGTTCTTCGATGGTCATTTCACGGCCCACCTTTCCAGTTGTTCGAGCATCTGCTCACCGGTCATCTGGCCCATCAGTTCACCGTCGGCCAGCGCCACTGGCGCGCGGCCGCAGGCACCCACGCAGCGCGCGGTCATCAGGCTGATGTTGCCGTCCCTGGTGGTCTGCCCCTGCGGTATGTTGAGATTCTTTTCGGCCTCGGCCACCAGCTTGTCGGTGCCCTTGATGTAGCAGGCCGTGCCGGTGCAGATGGTCATGGTGTGCTTGCCAGGCGGTTTAAGGCTGAAGTGGTGGTAGAAGGTGACCACTCCATAAGCCTGGCTGAGCGGCACGCGCAGGGAGCGGGCTACAAAGCGGATCGCGTCGTCGTCCAAGTAGCCGAAGGAAGACTGCACGGTGTGGAGGGTTTCAATGAGCGCGTGGCGGGCAAACCCATTCTTGCGCATGGTGCCGTTCACGATCTTCCAACGTTTATCGTCGCTAGGCAGCGGCGGAGGTGTGAAAGCTGGCACGGTTTCCTCCCGATTGCAGACAATCGAGTTATAAAGCGATTGTGCTTTTGCCTCTCGTTCTTTGTCTACCCTTGTTGTACGTGGGGCGGAAGCGCCGAGCCGTGACACTGGTCACGGGGCCGGTATGCCGTCCCGCATCGTGACTTACCGTTCCAAACTCATGCTTTAGGAAAACGATATCAGCTTTCGATTCATGACTTAAGGGAACGGGTGCGTGCTAGCCGAGGGTGGGAAGACGGTCGGAGATGCCGAAGAGAAAAATGCAGCCAATGACGCAGCTGTAGGCAGCGCCAGTCCAGGCAATGGCGTGGTAGAAGCGGGGGTGGTGGCCGGTGGCGCTGAAGGCTCCGCCCATGGTTGCGGTCATGAGTGCATTCATGGCAATCAGGCCCACGGCGAAAGCCAGCAGTCCGAGCATTCCCCGGGAAGTGCCGCCCAGATTGGCGGTGAGGAAGAAGAGGGCAAGCTGGCTGGGAGTTTCGGCGCCCACGCCGTGCAGGATGCCGATGACGAAGACGGATTTGCCGTTGTACATCCACTGGAAGCGATCGGGTTTGGGAGCGCATGGATTCCAGGTACGGCGCACCATCCATGCGAGCCAAATGACCCCGTTGATGGCGATGGCGAGCCGGCTTTCAATGCGCGAGTGGGAGTGGCCGTGCGCGGAAGTGCCGCCTTCGCGGTTAGGGCGCAGGATTCCTGCGACGACTCCGATCCCGAGGAGGATAAGAGTGAGGCCGATCAGGCGCTCGGTCCAGTGGTCCAGTCCCTGGGGCAGACCTATGTGCATCTGGAGAACGGCGATGCCCAGCGCGGCCACGGTGAAGGCGTGGCCCAGCGCGTATGTCATGCCCAGGCGCAGGCCGCTGCGCCAGTTGCGCTGCACGGCGGTGATGTCGGAGATGGCGGCCAGGTGATCGTAGTCAAAGCCGTGGCGCAGGCCCAGCAGCAGGCAGGAGCCCAGTGCGGCGTCGAGTTTCCAGTCGCCGAAGATGGGGGTCACGGTGTCCAGTATAGACCAGAATCAGGACGAACGATTCACTGGGTAGCACGAAGTTGAATTTCGTAACCGCTGTAATCGATGGTGACGACGGTCTGGCCGAAGAGGAGACTGTCGGAGACGGCGCGGGCGTGGGTGGCCTCCGCAAAGCCGTTGACCATGGCATACTGGCGCATCAGTTGGGTGGAACCTGTGAAGACGGAGATGCTTTTGGACGCGGTCCCCTGGATCTGCACGATGGATCCATCGCTCGTGTCCACCCACAGGGTACCGACAATCCGGTTGGGAGATTTCTCCCTGGGGTTGATGGACAGGACAAAGCAGTCCCGCCCATTCACACGCACCACGCCGCCGGGCTTCAGTTTGATCACGTAGTTCGCGGAAGTGATCCACGACCCCTCGCGCGTTCCAGGCTCGTTGATGCGCTTCTCATTATCCAGAATGGAACTCAACACAAGCTTGCGCAGGATCGCCGAGCCGCTCTCCGAGAGGATGTCGTAAGTTTTGCCTGTTTCCTGCCGATAGGTGGTCTTGACGGTCATTTCGGCGGCCGGATGGACCTCGTCGCCGCCGCGATAGACGGCGTAGCGCTCGGTATCGGTGTAGGTGACAATGCTGTCGGTCCTTGCCTTTACGGCTGCGTCGACGCCGCGAACGATCGAGGTCTCGTCCGGCTGCTGGGTCTCTGCGGGGGCGACGGAAAAGGAGCCAAGCAGAAGCGCGGCCAGCATGGGCACAGCTTGACGCGGAAAAGGGGATTTGCCGGAGAAGCTCACAAAGACCAGTCTAAACCTCGGCGCCAGGCCTCCATCAGGTTCACTTCACGCACCTCGGCGCGGCCGCCCGGAGAGGGCTTGATCAGCAGCGTCCTGATCTCCCATGGAGCGAGCGCGCCGGTGTAGTCGAGGCCCATTGCGGAGCTTCTGACGGTGGCCCGCGCTGCGCTGCCGGAGCGCTCCTGAATGCGGACAACAATCCCGTCCTGAGCGCGCTCGGCCTGCTTGACGGCGAGCACCCAGACGTTTTGCGGCATGACTTCAAGGAACGAGTTCTCCCATGGCTCGGTTCCGTTGTGTGCGGAATCCGCGACGAACTCGGCCGGCGTCTGCAACTCTTCGGCGCGGCGATCGAGGCCCAAGTCCGGCCACGCGCCTTTTCCGGCCACCAGCCAGAATCGCCGTTCCTGGCGGCCCTGGTCCTGCCACGCGTTGTTGTCGTTGTGGGGCACCTGGGCCGGGTTGTGGCGGGCAAAGGGCGCGGATCGAATGAGCACGGTGCGCAAGAGGCCGTTGAGGCAGTCGTAGCTGTAGGTCTGGCCGTTGAGCAGGGCGAGGGTGTAGTCGCTGCCCGCGGCCTTGCCCTGCACGGCGGCCCAATCCTGGTAAGGCTCTTCTTCGCCGTTGACGCGGCGTTCCAGCACCTGGCCGGGAACCTTGGCGAAGATGCGCGGGCCGGCGAGCGCGGTGGGAATCTCCAGCTTGAGCATCTGCTCGTGCTCGTGCCAGTCGATGACAAAGCGCAGCTCGACGAAATCGCATCCCACGAATTGCGCGATGTCGAGAACGACTTCTGAATCCTGCCAGCGGGCGCGCTGGCGCGTAACGCGCGTGACCGGGCCGTCTTCCATGACGGTTGAAGAGACGAAAGTGGGCCGGCCCATCTCCTGGCGAAACTCACTGATGCCGTGGGCCCATGTGTCGCTGGTGTCCGCGATGGCGATGAGGCCGAGCGGGCCGGCCAGCAGCTCCGTTCCGTCGGACGCTTTCAGCGAGGAGATGCCGAAGCCCGAGTTATTGATGGTGACGAAATCACTGTAGGGCTCAGGCTTTGGCACTTCGCCGTGCGCGAGCTCGAAGACCTTGTAGCCGCATGGCGGCAGATCGACCCAGGCGGAGATGCGAGGAAGAAACTGAGTCATGCTCTCCGCGGGTCGCCATTGCGCAGGGACCTTGGTGCCATCCTTCGCGCGCAGATGGGTGATGGGCGCATTGCCCGAGGGGTCTTTGTCCGCGTAGAACTCGAGCAGCGCCCTGCGGCGCCAGGGCAGCGGATTGTAGGCGAAGACGGCGCTCTCTTCCACCGAGCTCAAGTCAACGCGCCTGGCCATGAATTCGAGCGTCTCGACCTTGGAGGTTTGCGCAACCTCGCAGGCGTAGCCGACGCTGTCGCGCACGTCCTGGTAATCGGAGTAGAGCGAGGTTCCGGCCATCATGTCGTGAAACTGGCAGAAGAGGACCTTCCACCACGATTCGGCGTACGGCTCGGCCGGATAGGCGTGGCCGTAGTGCAGGTTGCCGATGACGGCGATGGACTCGGCCTGGCCAAGCCAGCGTTCGGCGCGGCGGTTGAGGGCCTTGCCTTCGCCGTCCGCGGAGTAGCAGCCGCGCGCGTGATGTTGCAATTCACCTTTGACGACGGGCAGAGAGGCGAAGGCCGGCGAGCTTTCGACGGCGCGGAAGAAGTCGCGCAGGGTGCTGAAGCGAAGCTCGGGTAGGGTTGTGTTCTTGCGCAGTTCGAGAGTCGCGCGGATCTGTTCCTTGGTGATGGCGCCGCCGTGATCGCCGACGCCGAGAAAGAAAGCGGCATGATCGAGGCCGGGGGCGAAGGCGCCGGCAACAGCAGAGCGAATGTCTTCGGCATCGCCGTCGTAGTTGCGGTAGATTCTGTTCACGAGCACGCGCGAGCCGTCAGGGCCTTCCCACCAGTAGACCAGCGGGAGCTTCATCTCGTGCTCCTGCGGGCGCATGAAGACGTAATAGCCGTAGCCGGCGCGCTTGAGGATGGTGGGCAGGCCGGCGGCGTGTCCGAAGGAGTCGGGGTTGAAGCCGATCTTCACGTCGACGCCCAGTGCGCGCTGGCAGTATTGCTTGCCGTAGAGCGAGTGGCGGATGAAGCTTTCAGTGGATGGGACGTTGCAGTCCGGCTCCACGGGCCAGCCGCCGACCACTTCCCATCGGCCTTCGCGGACGCGCTGCTGGACCTCGGCAAACATCGCCGGATCAGCGCGCTCCACCCAGCGATAGTGGGCCGAGGAGGAGTGGGTGTAGCAGAAGTCCGGAGTCTCTTTCATGCGGTTGAGCGCGCTGCGGAAGGTGGTGAGCGCGGTGTCGGCTCCGTCGCGCCACGGCCACAGCCAGGCGGCGTCGATGTGGGAGTGGCCGATGATGTGCAGGACCTTGCCGTTTGCGGAGCCCGCTGCCCCCGGTTGCTGCGACAGTGCCGGCGTTGCGGCCAGTGCGCCCAGCGAGACTGCCCCCTGCACCAGAAAATCACGCCTGGAAATTCCTTTATTGCTGTTGCTCATAGGTCTTCTCCGTTTGATTTGTTTCATACGAACCGCTATCCAGCGCAAGGCGCACGGAGGGTTCGGTGAGCGCGGCCATCAGCGCGGCCACATCGCCAATCTGCTTGCCCAGCACAGAGGGCAGAAGCTCGCAGGCCGCGGCAGACTGCGGCAATGCCTCAGCAGCGATCACCTTGCGCGCAGGCGCCAGGATGCGCTCGCCGAGCACCACGCCGAGCGAGCCGAAGACGACGATCTGCGGATTGAGCGCGTCGATGAGCAGCGCAAGTCCGCGCCCCATCCACCTGCCCGCAGCTTCAGCCACTTGCAATGCGTCGGAGTCGTTGTCGACCATGGCCGTGACCAGTGAGGCGATGGGCGACTCCGCACTCCAGCGGGCAGGAAACATCTGTGCCGCGAGCTGGATGAGGCCAGCGCCCGATGCGAACGATTCCCACGAGCCGCGCTTGCCGAAACCCAGTGGACCATCGTCGGCAAGACGCCAGTGGCCCACTTCGCCGGCCGTGTCGCTGGCGCCACGGAGTATTTGGCCGTTGACGATGAAGCCCGCGCCGAGGCCGGTTCCGAAGGTGAGAAAGATAAGGTGCCTCAGGTGCGTGCGGTTCCTGCCCACGCCGAAGTGGAACTCGGCCAGCGCGCCGGCGTTGCCGTCGTGCTCCACATAAACGGGCAGCGATGGGAAGGCCTCCATAAGGCGCGCCTTCAGCGGAAGATTGTGCCAACCGGGCAGGTGCGGCGGATTGATGAGAAAGCCTTCTTCAATTCTGAGCGGCCCGCCGATGGAGACGCTGAGGGCAACAGGGCTTCGGCCGGCGCGGCGGGTATTGTCGATGGCGGCGCGGACACGCTCGGCGATGTGAGGGAAGACTTCGCCGAAGGGGCGTTCAGCATCAGTGGGCCACTCCGTGCGCGCAAGAATCCGCGCATCGGCAGACCCCTCGACACAGGCCGTCTTGGTGCCGCCAACATCGAGGCCGAGGATGGATGAGCGAAGAAACTGGGGCTGTTGCATGAAAGCGCTCGCGGTGTGGATATCTCTGAAACCAGTTGCAACGAACCGCCTGGCCGGGTTCACGAGGCGGAAAAACAGACAGGGATCTGAAACGCTCACTCTATATCCTGCAACCGCGTGGCCGTCAAATGGAAGCCTCGCGGTCTATGCGGCGCGGCGGAACGGAAGGCCGGGTGGAGCGCGGTTTGCGGCGTTCATGCGCTATGCTTGACTGCGGTGCGAGGCTCTTTCTTGACCGGCGAAACTCATGCAAATCGAGAACCGCACGAAGTGCGCCGGCGCGGCGTGGTGGTGCGCGGAGTGGTGCAGGGGGTTGGGTTCCGTCCGTTTGTCTACCGACTGGCGCAGGAAGAGGGGCTGGCCGGCTCCATCGGCAACGATACGAATGGCGTGACGATCGAGATTGAAGGGCCAGTGGAGCGGTTGGATGCGTTCGTGGCTCGATTGCACGCGGAGACGCCGCCGCTGGCCCGGATTGATTCAGTTGCAGTGATGGACCTTGCAGCCACCGGCGAGGCCGGGTTTCGCATTGTTGCCAGCGAAGTGCTGGGGCGCGTGAGTACGGGGATTCCGGCCGATGCGGCGACGTGTGCGGACTGTTTACGCGAGTTGCTGGACCCGGCTGACCGGCGCTACCATTATCCGTTTTTGAACTGCACCAACTGCGGCCCGCGTTACACCATCACGCGGCGCATTCCTTACGATCGGCCGCAGACCTCGATGGCGCAGTTCAGGATGTGCCCGGCCTGCCAGGCAGAGTACGACGATCCCGCGAACCGCCGGTTCCACGCGCAGCCGAATGCCTGTTGGGAGTGCGGGCCGCGCGTGTCGCTCGTGAGCCGCGATGGCGCGCGGATCGATGTTGAGGATCCAGTGCGGACCTGCATCGACCGGCTCGCGGCGGGCGAGATCATGGCCATCAAGGGCATTGGCGGATTTCATTTGAGCGTGGACGCAACCAACGAGCCTGCGGTGATGCGTCTGCGCGAACGCAAGCATCGCTACGGAAAGCCGCTGGCAGTGATGGTGAAGGACCTGGATGCGGCGCGCGCGGTGTGCGCGTTGACGGCAGCGGAAGAAGCGCTGCTGCAGACTCCGGCGCGGCCAATTGTGCTGGCGCGGAAGAAGGTCGGATGCAGGATTGCAGAGGGAGTACCGCCGGGCATTCCATGGTTGGGAGTGTTTCTGCCTTATGCGCCGCTGCAGCATTTGCTGTTTGCTTCCGAGCAGGTAAGGGCGCTGGTGATGACGAGCGCGAACCTGAGCGAAGAGCCGATTGCGATCGACAACGATGAGGCGCTGACGCGGCTGGGTGGGATTGCGGATGCGTTTTTGATGCATGACCGGGAGATATTCCAGCGGTGCGACGACTCGGTTGCGGCGGTGGTGGACGGAGCGCCGCAGTTGCTGCGAAGGGCGAGGGGATTTGTGCCGTTTGGGGTCAGCTTGCCGTTTGACTCACCCCCGCTGCTGGCTGCAGGCGGGCATCTGAAGAATGTCTTTGCGCTGGCTCGCGGGCGATTCGTATACCAAAGCCAGCATCTTGGGGACCTGGAAAATCTGACTGGGCTGGAGTTCTTTCGCGAGTCGCTGGATCACCTGATGAGGACGTTTCAAGTTGAGCCACAGATAGTGGCGCACGATTTGCACCCCGGTTATCTCTCGACTACATGGGCGAAGCGGTGGGCAGACGAGCGGGGCCTGAGGCTGATCGGCGTGCAGCATCATCATGCGCACGTTGCCGGCTGCATGGCCGAGCATGGCGTGAATGAGGCGATCGGTCTGGCGCTGGATGGCACCGGCCATGGGATGGATGGGCGGATCTGGGGCGGGGAAGTGCTGATTGCGCGGCTGGATGGCTTTGAGCGGTTCGCGCATCTGGAGTATGTGCCGATGCCGGGCGGCGATGCGGCGGTGCGGGAGCCGTGGCGCATGGCGCTCGGGGCATTGCACGCAGGTGGGTTCGATGTGGAGTCAGAGCAGATGCTGGCGTTGCTCGGCGCGGAGCGGAACCAGGTGCGCGTACTGAAGCGAATGATCGAGCGCAAGATCAATTCGCCGATGACTTCGAGCCTGGGGCGGCTGTTTGATGCAGTGGCTGCTGTGGTTCTGGGACGACGCGCGGTGGACTACGAGGCGCAGGCGGCGATTGAACTGGAAGGAATTGATGTTGATGAGCCTGACCGGTTTGAGCAGGGGGACTACGTTCCTGAGTTGCACGGGCCGGTGGAAGATGCGGACCGAGTATCGGTGATTCGGACAGGGAAGATGTGGAAGGCGTTGCTGGAAGATCTTTGGCGCGGGGTTCCGGCGAGACGCATCTCCGCCAGATTCCATGTGGGCATCGCAGAGGGGTTTATCAATGCGGCGGCGAACGCGCGCATTGAGACGGACATCAATACCGTGGCGCTCAGTGGCGGCTGCATGCACAACCGGCGGCTGGCGCGGCTGCTACGCGCTGGGCTTGAAGAGGAAGGGTTCACGGTGTTGCAGCATCGCAACGTGAGCCCCGGCGATGGAGGTCTTAGTTATGGGCAGGCTGTGGTAGCGGCGGCGATGCAGAGCAAAGAAAACTCAGCCCGAGAGACGGACTAACTGCTGAGCCTCTTCGCGCGGGCCGAGGATGGACATGCGCGGAATGCGGCCGCGGACCATGGCGACTTCGTCGCAACGCGAGAGGCGCGGGCAGTTCTGGCAGTCTTTGAAGATCTTGTCGGGCAACTCGGACTTGTCCTCGACGGTGCGGAATCCGTACTTGAAGAAGAAGTCGGGGATGCGCGTAAAGAGGCACACGGACTGGATACCGTGGTACTCGGCCTCTTCGATGAGAGTGCCGAGAATGCGGCCGCCCGCGCCCTGGCCCTTGGCTTCAGGCTTGACCACGATGGAGCGCACCTCGCACAGGTGGGGGCCGTAGAAGTGCAGCGCGCCGCAGCCGAGGAAGACGCCGCCGTCGGATTCGGCGACAGTGAAGTCGCGAATGTTTTCGCAGATCTCGGCAAATGAGCGCTTGAGGAGCGTGCCGTCGCCGGAGAGCGAGTTCACCAGGTCGTAAACGTTGGAAGCATCCTGAAGAAGGGCCTTACGCACCAGCATGGACGGCCTCCTTCTGCTTGGCAAGTGCGGGCAAATCAGCAAGACGCTGCCGCATCGCAGCAAGTGTTTTGCGCACTCGTTCACGCGCGGTCCCGCCGATCACGTCGTGGCAGTCGATCGTAGCCGCAAGCGTAATCGCCACGAAGAAATCCTCTTCGAACTCCTCGCCAAACTGGCGGAGCTGATCGAGCGTGAGTGCGTTGAGTTCGACGCCCTTCTCGATGGCGAAGCGCACGGCGTTGCCGATCTTTTCGTGCGCGGTGCGGAAGGGAACGCCCTTGTGAACGAGATAAGTGGCTGCGGCCATCGCATTCAACGAGCCTGACCGCGCAGCTTCATTCATACGCTCGCGATTGAACTGAAGGGCGGCGGTAAAGCGCGCCACAAGCTTCAGCATCCGCGGCACGAACTCGACGGCGAAAGCCGGCTCCTGGGTCTCCTGCATGTCCTTATTGTAGGCCAAAGGCAATCCTTTGAGCAGCAGCGTGACAGCCTCGGCCGCGCCGTGAATGCGTCCGACCTTGGCGCGAACCAGCTCGGTAAGGTCTGGATTTTTCTTCTGCGGCATGGCGCTGGAGCCGGTAGAGAAGGCCTCGGGCAGCGCGACAAAATTGAATTCCGCTGTTGCGAAAAGCGTAATCTCTTCAGCAAAACGGCTCAGATGCAAGCCAACAAGGGTCAATGCTTGCAGATATTCCAAGACAAAATCGCGATCGCTGGTTGCGTCCATCGAATTGCCGGTCGGTCCTGCAAATCCTAACTCTTTCGCGGCAATCGTGCGGTCAAGCGCAAGCGTTGCGCCGGCCACTGCGCCGGACCCGAGCGGACAATAGTTGAGCCGATTCTTGCAGTCCATCAGCCGCGCTACATCGCGCATGATCATCTCAACATACGCTAGAAGCCAATGCGCAACCAGAACAGGCTCAGCCCGCTGCAAGTGCGTGTAGCTTGGCATCACCGCATCGTCCATCTCGTGAGCCTTCTCTACCAGCGCATTGCCCCACGCGATGAGCGCATCAAGAGTGAGCGCAATCTGTTCGCGCACATAAAGGCGGAGATTGGGCGCGATCTGCTCGTTGCGGCTGCGGCCGGTGT
>VFSW01010075.1_pt1 | contig 13435 bp, 7 predicted proteins | sample 5358111 | NCBI WGS metagenome assembly VFSW01 (sample SAMN11554181, study PRJNA540505) | mine drainage metagenome | isolation source: sediment from site ElyBrook_90M | place: USA: Ely Copper Mine, Vershire, VT | collected 2017 | reverse complement strand
TATCGACGACGGAAGAGGATTCTGGCACAGAGACACTGTACGGAAATCCAAATCTGGCGCAAGAGAAAATGAGAAGAATGTGTGTCTGATAATTTTTCGGCGCTGCGTATTCGAGTAAACATATTATTTGAAGGGTTGTAATGCGGCAGTTATGCGAGGGTTGTGGGTTGCTGTTTGTGCGGGACCGGTCGAGACGGTATCGGTCGCAATTATTTGCCTGGTAGAATAGCCATAGGCGAGGAAATGCTGTCCTCTTGCGAGCTACCCGGACTGTGCAGGGGTAGCCAGCCTCTCGCAGGGGCTTGGGGTAAAGAGTGGCTGTCCTACTAATAAATTCTACTCATATGGAAATTGCGCGATTTCCTTTTGCGGTTCTCAATTGATTCGAGTCGCGTGGTATGGTAAGTAACGAATTCAAAATTTCGTCGCGCGAATCCGCTTGCGTGTTAGTCTCGGTCGGTCGGCGCGCCGACAAAATGGATGCCACTCAAGGAGTCTGAGGCGATTGTTCTTCGCACCTTTCCGCTGGGCGAGGGCGACCGGCTGGTCAGTTTTCTCGATCGCCAGTCCGGCCGCGTGCGCGGCGTCGCGCGCGGCGCTCGCCTAACGAAAAGCCGATTTGGCTCAACCCTTGAGATGCTCGCATATGTCCGGATTTCGTATTTCGAGCGCGAAACCAGGGAATTGGTTCGCATCAATCAATGCGAATTGATTGAGTCATTCATGGATGTGCAGCGGGACTATTCGTCCGCCATCGGGCTTGCGCTGGTCAGCGAAATTACGGACTCGGTTCTCGGCGAAAGAGAGGCGGCGGATGCGCAGTTCCGGCTGATCTTGCTTACGGCCCGCGCAATACGAGTGCATGGGGCATCTCAAGCGATACTTGCATATTTTTGTTTGTGGACAGCACGGCTCGGCGGCTGGCTCGGGCCACTCGACCGATGTTCACGCTGTGGTCGAGCTTTTAATCTCGAAACTGCTTTTCATTCCTCGGGATTAGCTGAGATCTATTGTGCGGATTGTCGTGACGGCTGGATGAAGCCGATATCTAAAGAAGCGCTTTTGATTGGACGGACGGCGCTTGCTGGGACATTAGACCGATTGTTGAAGGAAAAATTGGACCTTGGTCCGACAAGAGAAATATTAAGTTTTGCTTTAGATCTCTTGGAGCACCATATCGAGAAGAAGTTGATCTCCAGAAAAACTTTTGAAACGGGAGCGAGTGGAATCGTTGAAATCTAAAGTGAAGTCGAAAGCCTCAAAAGGTCCCACATTTCAGAACCTCATCCTCCAGTTGCAAAAATATTGGGGCGATCGAGGGTGCGTGATCCAGCAGCCCTACGACGTGGAAGTCGGGGCAGGGACGATGCACCCTGAAACATTTCTCCGTGTGCTCGGCCCCGAGCCCTATCGGGTTGCCTACGTCCAGCCTTCTCGTCGGCCCGCCGACGGTCGCTATGGCGAAAATCCGAACCGCCTGTTCAAGCATCATCAGCTCCAGGTCATTCTGAAACCCTCGCCGCCGGATATTCAGAACTTGTACTTAAACAGCCTCGCTGCGATTGGCCTGGACCTCGCCGCGCACGATGTGCGGTTCGAGGAAGACAACTGGGAATCCCCAACCCTGGGCGCCTGGGGAGTTGGCTGGCAGGTCCTGCTGGACGGCCTTGAAATTACGCAATTCACCTACTTCCAGCAAAGCGGCGGGATTGACCTGGACCCTGTCCCCGCGGAATTGACTTACGGCCTGGATCGCATCTGCGCGTATCTTCAAGGCGTGGATAGCGTCTACGATGTTCGCTGGTCGGAGGATCGCACCTACGGGCAGGTAAGGTTCCTCGAAGAGCAGGAGTTTTCCGCATACAATTTTGAATACGCCGATCCTGTCATCACTCGAAAACTCTTTGAGCTGCATGAGAAAGAGGCCGGACAGCTGCTCGATCAATACGAGAAGGGCTCCGCGAAACAGGACCGGCGATTTCCGCTCCTCGCCGCTTACGATCATTGCCTGAAGTGTTCCCACCTTTTCAATTTGTTGGACTCTCGCGGCGTCATCTCAACGACGGAACGGGCTCAACTGATTGGCCGGATCCGCCAGATCGCTTGCCGGGTCGCAATCGATTTCCTCGCTCAGCAAGCAGAATCGCGCAGCGCGGCGGCAATGGCGGAGGTCGCGCAATGAAAATGAAGAGGAATGGGACAGCGGACTTCCTATTTGAAATTGGCTGCGAAGAAATCCCGGCGGGGATGCTGTCGGGGGCGATGAAGGAATTGAAGGTAATACTTGAGAAATATTTGGCCGCCCACAATTTGACGCAGGGTTCTCCAGTGGAAGTCTACGGCGCTCCGCGCAGGCTGGCTGCATCTTGCGCGAGCATCCGCGTCAAGCAACCGGACGAGACGAAGGACGTTCAGGGGCCGTCGAAGTCCGTCGCTTATGACGCTGCTGGAAAACCGACTCGTGCTGCCGAAGGATTTGCGCAAAAGATGAATCTGCCGGTCGACGAGCTGGTCACGATCTCGACTCCCAAGGGAGAGTATCTCTCCGCAAAACAAGTGATACTGGGAAGGTCGGCAAAGGAAATTCTCGAGGAGATCCTGCCGCGAACGGTGGCGGAAATTCCCTGGACGCGCAGCATGTACTGGACAGGGGCCGACGGCCTGCGCTTCATACGGCCGATTCGCTGGGTGGTGGCGATGCTTGGCGGGAAGCCTCTGCGGTTTACCTTGGGCGATGCCGCGGCAGGGAATTCTTCGTCCGGGCACCGCTTCCTCGGCAAGGCAAAGATTCCAGTCGTCGGCGCAAAGGATTACGTCCAAAAATTGCGGGCCAATTTCGTGCTCGTCCGGCCCGAGGACCGCAAACAAAAGATAGAAGGGGAATTGCGCCGCCTGGCAAGTGGGAAGGGCCTCCGGATTCATGAGGACGCGCACCTCATGGATCTCGTGACGTATCTCAACGAATACCCGGCCGCGATTCTAGGTGGATTCGATCCGTCCTATTTGGAACTGCCGGAGGAAATACTGATTACGGTCATGCGCGACCACCAAAAGTATTTCGCGCTCGAGCGCAAAGACGGGACGCTGGCGCCGAATTTTTTGGCGGTCATCAATCTCGATAAGGACAAAGCCGGCCTCATCCGCGCGGGCCATGAGCGGGTCCTGCGCGCACGGTTCGCGGATGCCCGGTTCTTCTGGGAGACGGATCAGAAATGTCGGCTCGCCGACTATCTCCCGAAACTCGGAGCCGTGACCTATCAGGAAAAACTCGGCAGCTACGGCGAAAAAGTCGAGCGGATGCGCGAGCTGGCACGATGGCTCTCGGAACAATGGTTTGCCAGCGGGATTGCAAACTCGAGCGTCGGCGCGGCCGATCGCGCCGCCGAGCTTTCCAAGTGCGACCTCGTCACGGAGATGGTCCGGGAATTTACGGAGTTGCAGGGAATCGTGGGTGGTCTCTACGCAAAATCTCAAGGAGAACCTGAAGAAGTTGCCTGGGCCGTTTACGATCATTACAAGCCATCCGGGCTTGAGGATGCGATCCCGAGAAACATTACCGGACAAGCCGTCGCGCTCGCCGACAAATTCGATTCCCTCGTCGGATGCTTCGCGGTTGGACTGGTCCCCTCAGGTTCAAGTGATCCTTTCGCTTTGCGCAGGGCGGCAATCGGTATTGTGAAGATTTTGGTTGAGACTAAATTGCCGGTATCTCTTTCCATGGTAATCGCGCGGGCGGCGCGAACCCTTGCGCACGGGCCGCGCAAGATCGCCGTGTCCACGGGAGTAGAAAAGCAGGTGCTGGAATTTCTTCTGGACCGCGCACGATACGTTCTTAAGGAGCACGGCGGCCTGGCCTACGATGAGATTAACGCGGCGCTCGCTGCCGGAGCGGATGACTTGGTCGACGCCATTCGCCGGATGGAAGCTATTCGGGCCATTCGGAAGACCAAGAACTTTGAGCCGCTGGCCGTCTCATTCAAGCGCATCCGAAAAATTCTGGAAAAGGCCGGCCCGGAAGCAGGGTGGAAGCTGTCTGCGGTACGCTCGGATCTGTTTACGGAAGAGGCGGAGCGAGAATTGCACGCCCGCGCGGCCTCAGCCATGAAAGAAGTCGAGCAGCAGAAGCGGGCGGGGCGGTACCGCGAGGCGTTGCAAGGCATCGCGGCGCTGCGTCCGGCGGTGGACCGATTCTTTGAAGACGTCATGGTGATGGCCGACGATGAGCAAATCCGAAAGAACCGGCTCACGCTTCTTTCGGGGCTGCTTTCGGAGTTTTCGACCATCGCCGATTTTTCGGAAATCGTGACGGCGGAGCAAGGGAAATGAAACTTGGACGATAGTTGTAGGGGTGAATCGTTCTTCGTCGGCGCGCCGACGCGCAGTTCATTCGCGGTTTGATTCGGAGGGGAGGACATTCGTGAAATACGTATATTTCTTTGGGGGAAAGAAAGCGGAAGGCGACGGCTCGATGAAGGATCTGTTGGGCGGCAAGGGTGCGGGTCTTGCCGAGATGACGAGGATCGGTCTCCCTGTACCAGCCGGCTTCACGATCACAACGGAATGTTGCGACTATTACTTAAAGCATGACCTTAAATATCCTAAGTCACTCCACGCGGAAGTCAAAAAAAATCTGGCGCACTTGGAAAAGGCCACGAAGAAGAAACTAGGCGACGACAAGGATCCGCTCCTCGTAAGTGTGCGGTCCGGCTCAGCCCGATCGATGCCCGGGATGATGGAAACGATCCTCAATTTGGGTCTTAACAGCAAGTCCGTCGAGGCCCTAGCCCGTAACACAAAAAATGAACGGTTCGCCTGGGATGCCTATCGACGATTCGTCCAGATGTATGCGTCAGTTGTCATTGGGCTGCCTAAAGAAGAACTTGAAGAAAAATTGAGGTCCATGAAAGCCCGGCACGGCGTTAAGGATGATACGCAAGTGCCTGCGGAAGGCTGGCGTGAATTAGTCGCTGCGTACAAGGAATACTTTAAGTCAAAGACAGGTAAAGTTTTTCCGGAAGATCCGGAGGAGCAATTGTGGGGCGCCATCGGCGCGGTATTTGGTTCCTGGAATGCCGAAAAGGCGGTGACGTATCGCCGCGTCGAGCGCATCACGGGACTGCTCGGAACGGCCGTCAACGTCGTGCAAATGGTCTTCGGCAACACGGGAGACAATTCGGGCACGGGCGTTTGTTTTACGCGCGACCCCTCGACCGGGGAGAAAATCTTCTATGGGGATTTTCTGATCAACGCGCAAGGCGAAGACGTGGTCGCGGGCATTCGGACGCCAATGCACCTGAACGAGATGGCGACGAGGATGCCAAAGGTCTACAAGCAGCTCGAAAAAGTGCGCCAATTGCTCGAAAAGCACTACCGCGACATGCAGGATATGGAATTTACCGTCGAGGAAGGAACGCTGTACATGCTGCAGACGCGCGTAGGGAAGCGCACGCCCGCGGCAACATTTGAGATCGCGGTGGACATGGCGAAGGAAGGCCTCATTTCCAAGGAAGAGGCCATCGAGCGCATCAAGCCGGAGGACATTGACCGCCTGTTTTATCCCATTGTCGACCCGTCGACACCAAAACCAGATCTCGCGAAACGCCAGGTCGCCTCCGGAATAAACGCAGTGCCCGGAGCCGCGGTGGGCAAGGCCGTGTTTAGCGCGGAAGAGGCCGAAGCCATGGTCCAAAGCGGGGAAAAGGTGATTCTCGTCCGGCGCGAAACGAGTCCCGAGGACGTTGGCGGGATGTTCGTCGCCCAAGGAATCCTCACGGCCACGGGAGGTAAGACAAGCCATGCGGCGGTCGTCGCGCGAGGCTGGGGCAAATGCTGCATCGTGGGGTGCGAGCAGCTTGACATTGACTATGGAACGAAAGTCGCTCATGCCAACGGGAAAACAATTCACCAGGGAGATTGGATTACGCTCGACGGAAACGATGGCGTGGTCTATCTCGGCCAAGTGACGCTTTCCACTCCGGAATTGCCGGAAGCGTTCTCGACGCTGATGAGTTGGGCGGATTCCATCCGAAAACTTCATGTGCGGACAAATGCCGATACCCCGCACGATGCGCAAAAAGCTCTCGAAATGGGCGCCGAGGGAATCGGCCTGGTCCGCACCGAACACATGTTCTTTAAGGATTTTGAACAGCCCGAGAAGAGCATTGAGAGGCAGCTTGCGATCCAAGAAATGATCATCGCCGATTCTCCCATGGCCAGAAAGAAGGCCCTCGACAAGCTTCTGCCGTACCAGCGGCGCGACTTCATCGGCATCTTCAAGGTTATGGACGGATTTCCTGTCACCATCCGACTGATTGATCCTCCGCTTCACGAGTTCGTTCCGCACGAGCCCGAGAAGCAACGGGAACTCGCGGAGAAGATCGGCGTCGATGTCGAAGTGATTGTGCGCCGAGTTGAACAATTACATGAAGCCAATCCCATGCTCGGCCATCGCGGCTGCCGCCTGGCGATTACATATCCTGAGATACTTGAAATGCAAGTGCGGGCGATCATTGAGGCGGCAGTTGAATGCAAGAAGAATGGAATTAAAGTTATACCTGAGATCATGATACCTCTGGTGATGGATCGCAAGGAACTTCAGATTCTCACAGACCGAACGAATGAGGTAGCTCAAGGGGTGATTCGAGAATCGAATGTAAAACTTGAATACATGGTTGGAACGATGATCGAAATTCCCCGCGCCGCATTACTGGCGGACGAGATCGCCGAAGTCGCTGAATTCTTTTCCTTCGGGACAAACGATTTGACTCAAATGGGAATGGGCCTTTCCCGGGACGATGCCGGCCGGTTCCTGCCCGAATACGTGGATGAGAAGAAAGCCGGGATCTTTGCCGATGATCCGTTTCAGACCCTGGACGTTCATGGGGTCGGCTTACTGATCCGCTGGGGGATTGAGCGGGGGCGATCGGTCCGGCCAAAGTTGGAGATTGGAATCTGCGGCGAACACGGAGGAGATGCGGCCAGCGTCAAGTTCTGTCACGAAGTAAAAATGGACTACGTCAGCGCGTCGCCATTCCGTGTTCCGATAGCGCGGCTCGCGGCGGCGCAAGCAGTGATCGAAGAGCGCGCGGCGAAGAAGTCCCGCGGCAAGAAGAAAGGTAAAAAATAACGAAGGGCTCCCGCGGTGTCTGGGAACGCCATGCTCCTGAATGGCGCGGCGGAAACCGCCAATCGGGAGATTGGCGTTCCCATGTTTCACCGGATACGGCCCGTGCCAAGGAAGGCTATTTCTTCCTTGCATCAAGTCGGCTCGCCGACAAAAAGTTTGCTGATTGTGTTCTTGAGGAATGATCGTGGCGAAGCGGCTGGTCATTGGGATTTGCGGCGGCACCGGTTCGGGCAAGACCACCATCACTGAGCGGATTATTTCCGTTCTGTCGCCGGAAAGTGTCCTGGTGCTCCAGCAAGATCATTACTATAAGGATTTTCCGCATCTTCCTCTAGAACGGCGCGCCAGGCAAAATTTCGACCACCCGGACTCCTTCGACACGCCCCTTTTAATCGAGCATGTGCGGCAACTCCGGGAGGGACACGCCATCGATCGTCCCGTCTACGATTTTACGAAACACGAGCGAGCCTCCAGCACCGTTCGCATGAACCCGTCTCCCGCGATGATTCTCGAAGGCATTCTCATCTTTGAAAACAAAGCGCTGTGCGAATTGATGGACATTAAAATCTTCGTGGACACGGACGCGGACCTGCGTTTCATTCGGCGCCTCGGCCGCGACATCCGCGAAAGGGGAAGAACCGTCGAATCCGTGGTCAACCAATACCTTGAGACTGTGCGGCCCATGCATATGGAGTTCGTCGAGCCATCCAAGCGGCATGCCGACGTAATAATCCCCGAGGGCGGGCACGACGAGGTTGGCATCGATCTCGTCATCCAAAAAATTCGATCTTTGGTTGTGGCCGATGCTTCCAAAGCTTAAGTATTACCAGAGGATTTCATTATTTGCCCTTCGAGTAGTCAAATCCATCGAAATTCTACGTATCGATAATTCTAAAGTATTTAATGAGGTTGCTTTTCGGGCTGAAATTCGAGAAGCACTGGAAGTGTGCACGTAAATCTGAATTTTACACGAATTACGAATCACGACCCACAAATCACGCCTCTACGTTGGCATTCTCAAGAAGAAGTACAATCCAAGGAAACCGAAGACGGTGTCGGGCGCCCAGGCGGCCAGCAGGGGGGGCAATTGCCCGACGGCGCCCATCGCTTCGGTGAGCGCCGATGCTGCCCAATAGACAATCGCGATTCCAACGCCCAGGGCCAAGCCGCCGACGGCGCCGCGCGTTCCCACTAGAATCGAAAAGGGGATCGCAAGGAGGATAATGATCGGTGCGACCAGAGGAAAGGAAAGCTTCTTTTGCAATTGCACGGAAAGGCGCGCGACGTCGAAACCGGCCTGGCGCAGATCGCCAATGTAGCGTTCCAGCTCCCACCAGGTCATCTGGTAGGACTGGCGGACTTCTCGATTGAAATAAGAGGGCGGCTCATTCAGTTCATTCAGGGCGTTGGCTAGAAAGGGCGTGTAGCGAGTCAGTTGGCCGTGATCGAAATCGCGGATCCATCCGGATTCGAGTATCCAGACTCCCTGTTGACTGTCCCAGTGAGCGCGGGCGGCGTAAATGCGGCGGCGGATTTCGAAGGTGACAGGATCCAGCTCGAAGACATTCAAGCCTCCGAACAATTCATGATCGGAATCGAAGAGCTCGTAGTTGTAGATCTTCGCGCTTTCACCAAAGATCCATTGCCGGCTGGGCTGGTAGTAAGTTTGCGCCGGGCGGCCCTTGATTTGGTTGCGGAGGGCATCCTGGCGTTGATTGGCAAAGGGCAGGTACGTGTCGTCCAGCACCAACAGACTGGCCGCGAGAAAAATGCCGCCCAAGAGCAACGGCAGCGCAATGCGGTACAAGCTGAGGCCGCTGGCCTTGAACGCGACGAGTTCGTTGTTCTTCGTCATCACTCCCAGCGTTATCAGCACGGCTACGAGCGCGGCGAGAGGCGCGAGTTGGTAGAACAGATAGCAGGCGAGATATAGGAAATACAAAATGACTTCGAGGAGGCCGGTGCGATGTTGCGCGACATCGTCCAGTAAATCGAAAAATGTGAAGACTTCAAAGAGCAGGATAAATCCAACCGTGAGCAGCGCGAAATAGTAGATGAAGCTGCGCAGCAGATACACATCCAGGAGCTGAGGAATCCCGGTCCGGGCTTTTTTCCTGGTGAAAACCCTTGCCTCGGCGAAAGCGCCGTTCTGGGGCGCCTGAGGAATTTGTTTCTCCCGCGAGAAGATCTTCCAGACTCGCCAGCCTGCTACCCTTTCAAAAGCAGCGCCTGTCCGGCTACTGCCCGGCATGCGCTCCAGACGCGGCAATAGATACAGTCCCAGCCCTGCCGTAATGACGTTCGCCGACCAGATGCCCATCCAGATAGGTATCGTTCCCTGGCGCGCGAGTCCCGCGCCAATCGTGAACATCAGGTAGTAGCCGGTAATCAGGACCAGTGTGATCAGAAAACCGGCGGCACGGCCGCCCCGCCGGGGGCGCGCCCCGATCGGCATGGCCAGCAACGCAAACGAGATGCATGCGAAGGGAAAAGAAAGGCGGCGCTGAATTTCCACGTTCGCGTCGCGCTGGCTTTGGCGCTCATGCCACAAGGCTTTCATGGTACGGCCAGGAATTCCGGGCTCGGAAACGCGATCGCCCTCGGCCGATTTGATTTCCACGGGCAAGTCGCGTTCTCCAAAAGCGGAAAGGGAATAGTGTCCCGGATCATCGGAGGAGAACTCGTGGACGCTTCCGTTACGCAGGTGTAACTCCAGCTTGCCCTCACTGCGGTCGGCAATTACAATCGCTTCCTCAGCCAATGTCAGGCGTGAGACACCCTTGTCGGTGCTGGCCAGGAAGACCCCCTTCCAACGTGTGGCGGAGGAGTCGATGTCGTTTACGTAGAGGACCATTCTGGGGAATCGCTCATCGAAGACGCGCGGGGCCACCTGATAGGAAGCCTGCCCGGCGCGCAGACGGTCTTCGATGATCCGGAAAGTGCGCACGGAAAGGGGACCGAGCCAGAGCGTCATGGCGAAAGTGATGGCGGTAGCGCCGACCGCCAGAACGCCGACTGGGACCAGCAAGCGTCGCCGGCCCATGCCGAGGGCGCTCATGGCGATCAGTTCGCTATCGGCCGACAAGCGCCCGAGCGCGATGAGCACGCCGACCAGAACGCCCATCGGCAGCGTGAAGATGAGGATGTCGGGAAAAGTCGAAAGGAACAAGATGCCGATGGTTGACCAGGGTCCCGGGTGGCGCACCACCAAGTCCATCAGGCGCACAAGTTGCGGCACGAAAAACCCGAACGTGAATATGCCCAATCCCAGGAAGGCGTGGGAGAACACTTGGCGGAAAATGTACCGGTCAATTAAGCGTAAGCGCATTGTTCCGAGGCGCCATTCTAGCACGCCGAAGATGCGGAAGAGCGAACTGCACTTGTTCGCTTTGAGTAACGAACGGCCGCCCGCCGGAATCGGGTGCGGGCCGTACTTGTTCACCCGGAGCCGCGAAGGGCAGCCCTGCGGAATAATAAGGAAGACGCGGGCGGTCTCGCGATGAACCGCGTTCACCTGATGATTTTGTGGCACATGCACCAGCCGCAGTATCGCGATCCTTCGACCGGGTGTTACGTGCTTCCGTGGACGCGCCTTCACGCGCTCAAGGACTACTGGGGCATGGTCCGCGTGATCGAGGAATTTCCCGGCGTGCATGCCACGTTCAATGTCGTGCCATCCCTGGGAATGCAGCTCGAAGAGTACGCCAGCGGAAAGTTCGACGAGACGTGGTTTACAGCCGCGTTTCGCCCGGTGGCGAACCTCACTCCCGAGGATAAATCTGAAATCATGCAGCGCGCCTTCCAACTGAATTACGACAATCTTCTGGCGCGGTGGCCGCGGTATATCGAACTTCACCAGTGGGTGAGCGCGCAAGGCAGCGAGCGCGCCTCCCAAACTTTCGGGGAACGCGATTGGCGCGATCTTCAAGTCCTCTCTCAACTTGCATGGATGGACGAGGAGTATCTCGCAAGCGATCCGGTGGTGTCGCTGCTGGCCCGTAAGGGAGCCGATTTTACGGAACAGGACAAGCAGCAGCTTCGAGAAAAGCAGATCGAGCTTTTAGGGAAAGTCCTGCCCGAATACAGGAAAGCCGCTACCGCGGGACAAATCGAAATTTCAGCGACGCCTTTTTATCATCCCATTCTTCCCTTGTTGTGCGACACCGACATCGCGCGCGTGTCGAATCCTGGCACGCCGTTGCCCGCGCCCGCGTTCCGCCACCCGGAAGATGCCCGCGAACAACTCTCTCGCGCGCGCCGCTACCACGAGCGCGTTTTCGGGACGCCGCCCGAAGGGCTTTGGCCCTCCGAGGGGTCCGTATCGGATGAAGCGCTTTCTATCGCGGCTGAACTGGGATTCAAGTGGTTTGCCACGGATGAAGGCGTCTTGGGGCGGACGTTGGGCGTCGGTTTTGGCCGCGATGGCGCTGGCGTGCCGGACAACGCGGACAAGCTGTACTCTCCGCTGCGCGTTCGCGTGGGCGGCAAGGAAATGGTCGGATTTTTCCGCGACCATTATCTGTCGGATCTGGTCGGCTTCGTCTACAGCCGGATGGATACGAATACCGCCGCCGAGGATCTTTACCAGCGCATTCGCGCGATTGGGGAACGCGTTCACATTGGAAGACCGCTGACCGTGTCGCTCATCCTTGACGGAGAAAACGCGTGGGAATATTTCCGGGGGAACGGCCGAGAATTCCTGCGGCAGTTCTACAGGAGAATCGACAACGATCCGGATATTCAGGCGCTGACGGCGAGCGAGGCCGCCGCGGCCGCCGGAGAAATTCCCCGGAACAACGGAATTTTCCCCGCGTCCTGGATTAGCGCCAATTTCGATGTGTGGATTGGCGCCGGCGAAGACGTGATGGCCTGGGACCATCTTCGCCGCGCACGCGATTTTTTTGCGCAGCAAGCGGACAACGCCGCCAAGGGATTTCCGAAGGCGCCGATCCCAACGCAACTCTCGATATCGTATGAGGCGCTGCTCGCGGCGGAAGGGAGCGACTGGTGCTGGTGGTATGGGCCGGAACACAGCTCGGCCAACGACGCGGAGTTCGATGCGTTTTACAGGAAACTATTAACAGAAGTATATCGCTCTCTGGGCGCCGAAGCCCCGGACGTCCTGGCTGAACCGATCAAACGGCAGCCCGTGCCCGCGCTCGTGTTGCCGCCGGCCGCCTACCTCAACGTGAAAGTGGACGGGCGCGAATCGACCTATTTTGAATGGATGGGCGCCGGCCTGTATTCGGCCGACCGCCGGAGCAGCGCGATGCACGGCCGATTGATGCTGCTGCACGAAATCCGATACGGGTTCGATGAAAAGAGGTTTCACTTGCGGGTGGACGTTTTTTCCGAGGCGCTGAAGGAACTTCGTGACGCCGAATTCCGGATCACATTTCGCGCCGAGCAGGAACTGCGCGTCGTGATCCGCTTCGAGGGAGGTCGCGTGACCGGCTATCTCGTCGAGTCGCGCGATCTCTGTTTGCTGGGACCGGACGACGTCGTGAAAGTTGGCTTTGACCGCATACTGGAAGTGTCGGTTGCGAAGGAAATGTTCTTTCTTGCGAACCGAAAATCCATTTCTCTGGGGGTTGCGCTCTGGGAAGGCGGCCTGCCCGTGGATCTTCTTCCTGGAGAAGGAATGCTGGAGATCCAGCTCGGCGATGAAAATTATGCCTGGAACGCATAGTCCAAGTTTTTCCGCACATTGGCTCGCTGCGATCCACGAAAATATTTGGAAAATGCGCAAGCTAATTGCTTTTACCTTTGATACTCAACTGAGTGGTTGAAAAGCAGCGCGACTGGTGGATTGCAGCCACGCTGCGCGGATTGTGATTTTGAGTCTCTTCTTCGAATGCGAGCAACTATTTGATTTCACAGGAGATGCGTTCCTTTCCTTTCGATGGTAGTTTGGCACACCCATTGCTATTGTAACGGCGTCAGATTAAGTAAGCGGGCGACGCGCAAGACGCTCGCAGCGATCGTTGTTCGGTCGAGGAGGCAGGGCAATGAGATATCTAAAGTACATGTTTATGATCGGACTGTTCATGCTCCTGGCGGGAAGTGCTGCTCATGCCCAAGTTTCAGTTCAATTTGGCATTGGCCCAGGCTACGTTGGCCCGCCAGACTGTCCTTACGGCTATTACGATTATGCGCCATATGCTTGCGCGCCTTATGGCTACTACGGTCCGGATTATTTTAATGGCGGGGTATTTATCGGCGCAGGCCCGTGGTTCCAGGGCTTCTACGGTGACGACGACGGCGACGGCAGATGGGGCGGCTATTACGGCGGTCGCGGCTACTATGGCG
>VFSW01010074.1_pt1 | contig 13436 bp, 10 predicted proteins | sample 5358111 | NCBI WGS metagenome assembly VFSW01 (sample SAMN11554181, study PRJNA540505) | mine drainage metagenome | isolation source: sediment from site ElyBrook_90M | place: USA: Ely Copper Mine, Vershire, VT | collected 2017 | reverse complement strand
CGGTCATACTGCGGAATTTGCGGATGTAATCCTCACGCCCGAACGGTGTTTCGCCCAGCGGGTGGGCGTTGGCGACGGCCAGCTCGTCGGTGATCGACGTGCCATCCTTCATGGTCACCTCGGCCCGACCGCCGAAGGCCAGCTCCTGCGGGTCGCGCGCATGGTAACGGCGCGTCCATTCGGGGTCCTCGCGGGTTTCGATCTTGTGCCACAGCCGCACGGTATCCGCGCGTGCGGCGCGGCGCGGCGCGTAGCTGTCCATGTGGTGCCAGCGCCCATCCTGCAGAGCGACAGCGAAGATGTACATGATAGAGTGATCCAGCGTTTCGCGACTCGCCTTCGGGTCCATCTTCTGCGGGTCGTTGGCGCCGGTGCCGATCACGTAATGCGTGTGGTGGGACGTGTGCAGCACGATCCGCGCAATCGCCTCCAGATCCGGGATCCGTCCGCGCAGACGGAACGCAAGGTCTATCAGCGCCTGGCTCTGATATTCGGCGCTGTGCTCCTTGGTGTAGCTGTCGAGGATGGCGCGCTTCGGCTCGCCCTTGTCGGGCAGCGGCACCCGATAATGGGCGTTCGGACCGTCGAGCATCCAGGCGATCACGGAGTCCTCGCCCTCATAGATCGGACTTGGCGCGCCCTCGCCGCGCATCGCCCGATCGACCGCCTCCACCGCGAGCTTGCCGGCATGGGCGGGGGCGAATGCCTTCCACGAGCTGATCTCGCCCTTGCGTGACTGACGGGTGGTGAAGCTGACATGCACGGCTTGCTGCACCGCCTGGTAGATCACCGCCTGCTTCAGGCCGAGCAGCGTGCCGATCCCGGCGGCCTGGGCGGGGCAGAGATGCGCGATATGGTCGATCTTGTGCTCATGAAGGCAGATCGCGCGAACCAGGTCGATATGGATCTCGTAGCCGGTGGCGATCCCGCGGATGAGGTCGCGCCCGGAGCGGCCAAGGGTCTGCGCCACCGCAAGGATGGGCGGAATATTGTCGCCGGGGTGGGAGTAATCGGCGGCGAGGAAGGTGTCGTGCATGTCCAGTTCGCGCACCGCCGTGCCGTTCGCCCAGGCCGCCCATTCGGGGCTGACACGCCGCGACGAACCCATGCCGAATACCGTCGCCCCGCCCTTGCGCGCATGGCCCAACGCGGCATCACGTGCGGAGACCACGGGGCGGCGGTTGATCGCCGCGATCGCCACGGCGGCATTATCGATGATGCGGTTGATGATCATCTCGGCGGTGTCGCGCGGCACCGCCACCCGGTCGGCGGCGACTTCGGCGATCTGCCACGCCAGCTGCGCCTCGCGCGGCAGAACTGCCCTGGAGGGATGGACCTTCACGTCATGCAGCTTCATCGGACGATCCTCGGGTTATTGGCGCCGATGGCGGCGCCGGTTAGCCTCGTTTCACTTCGTAGTCAGCGATCAGAGAGGCGGCAAGCGTCATGGCATATCCTGAAGGCAATGCGGCATCGCCGTTCGAGCGGGTCTTCCTCGGCGAGATCGTGGCCCCATCAGCCCTCATCGGTGCGGGCTGGATCGCCGCGCGCGACGGCAAGATCGCTGCCATCGGCACCGGCGCACCGCCGCCGGCGGGCGAAACGATCGACTGGTCCGGCAGGTTGATCCTGCCCGGACTGGTCGACGGCCACATGCACACCTCTTCTGAGATCGGCTGGGCCGGCATCGCGCATGCCACGCGCAGCGCCGCGGCGGGCGGCGTGACGACGGTCGTGGACATGCCCTACGATGTGCCGGTGCCGGTGACCTCGGGCACGATCCTGGCGGACAAGATCGCGGCGGTTGAACGAAGCGCGCATGTCGATGTCGCGCTCTACGGCACCATCGCCAAGGAGTACGTCCCCGGCGCCACCGAAGCCGCGATCGCCGAACTGGCGGCCGGCGGCGTCTCCGCATTCAAGGTCTCGACCTATGAGTACCACCCGGTACGGTTCCCGCGCATCGACCCGCCGACCATGCTGGCGGCGTTTCGCGCGATCGGGAAAACCGGTCTTCCGGTCGCGGTGCACAACGAGAATGCGGAACTTGTCGAGCGTCTCACCGCCGCCGCACGGGCCGCCGGAGCAACCTCCGCCATCATGCATGCCCGCACCCGCCCGCCGCTCGCCGAGACGATGGCCGACCAGGAGATCTTCGAGATCGGCCTGGCCGCAGGCGCACATGTCCACATCGCCCATTCCTCGGTCGCGCGCGGGCTCGACATCGCCGCCGATTTCCGCGCCGCCGGAGGGCAGGCGAGCGGCGAGGTCTGCGTCCATTATTTGTGCATGACCGAGGATGATCTCGTGCGGCTGGGCGGCCGCGGCAAGTGCAATCCGCCCTTCCGCGCTGCCGAGGAGGTCGATGGCCTGTGGCAGAGCTTGCTCTCCGGACGAGTAGCCTTTGGCTCGACCGATCACGCCCCCTGGCCGCTGGCGCAGAAGACCTCGCCCGATATTTTCGCCTGCGGGGCTGGCCTGCCCGGACTCCAGAGCTTCGCGCCCCTGATGTTCACCCTGCTGACGGATCGTGGCCTGCCGGTCTCGCTGATGGCCGAATATTGCGCCGAGCGTTCCGCGCGCATGCACGGGCTGTGGCCGCGGAAAGGGTCGCTGCGGCCGGGCGCCGATTGCGATCTTCTGGTGCTGGAACGCGGCACATTTCCCTTCGACGAGGCGACGCTCCAGGACCGGCCGGAGCTGCGTTGGTCCCCCTATCACGGCCGCATGATGAAGGCCCGCGTCGCGGCGACGGTCCTGCGCGGGCAACTCGCATGGGATGGCACGCAGGTGCTCGCCACGCCCGGCAGCGGTCGGTTCGTGCGGCGGGAGGCGCATTGATGCCGCGACGATTCATGGTTGCCGGGGCGCAGATGGGGCCAACGCAACGCGCCGATCCGCGCCCGTATACTCTTGCGCGGATGGTCGCGCTGCTCGATCGCGCGGCGGATGCGGGCGCCCGTCTGGTGGTGTTTCCCGAGCTCGCCTTCACCACCTTCTTCCCGCGCTGGCTGATGCCGCCGGAGGAACTGGACCGGCTCTTCGAGGCACCGATGCCCAACGCCGATGTCCAGCCCTTCTTCGATCGGGCGCGTGCGCGCGGGGTCGGGGTCTATGTCGGCTACGCCGAACGCACGGCGGAAGGCGCGCGCTACAACAGCGCCCTTCTCATCGGCCCGGCCGGGGAGGTGATCGGCAAATATCGCAAGGTGCATCTGCCCGGCATGCAGGAACCACGGCCCGGCGCCCGCTACCAGCAACTCGAAAAGCGGTATTTCACCTATGGCGATCTCGGCTTCCCCACATTCCGCGGCCCGCCCGGGCTCGGTGATGCGGTGCTCGGCATGCTGATCTGCAACGACCGCCGCTGGCCCGAAGCCTGGCGCGTTCTCGGCCTGGGCGGGGTCGAACTGGTCTGCGTCGGCTATAATTCAGCCGCCTACGATCCCAATGGCGGCGAGCGCGAAAGCCCCGCCTTGCGCCGGTTCCATTCCCGCCTCGCGGTGCAGGCCAATGCCTACATGAACGCAACCTGGGCGGTGGCCGTGGCGAAGGCCGGCGTGGAGGATGGCGCGGGGCTGATCGGTGGCTCGGCGATCATCGACCCCGATGGCCAGGTGGTGGCCGAGGCGACCAGCGAGGCGGATGAGGTGATCATCGCCGAGATCGATCTCGATCGCTGTCGCCAGGGCAAGGAGAAGATGTTCGACTTCGCCGCCCATCGCCGCCCGCGCTGGTATGGCCCGATCACGGCGCAGACCGGCGCGACGCCCCCCGGATCGACCGCGGACCCGATGGCAACGGCCATCAGATAATCTTGCGCTCGCGCAGCGCGGCAAGGTCCTCGGGACCCAGGCCGGCGCGGGCGGCCAGCACCGACTCGGTATGCTCACCCAGGATCGGCGGCGCCAAACGATAATCGGCCGGCGTGGCGGACAGCCGCACCGGGTTGGCGATCACTTTCACGGCCGCCCCGCTCGCATGCGCCATCTCGACGATCATGCCACGGGCGAGGACATGCGGGTCGGCGAAGACCTCGGCGAGCCGGTTGATCGGTCCGCAGCCGATGCTGAGCGCTTCCAGCTTTTCGACCCACCAGGCGGTGGGGTGGCTCAGCATCACCGGCCGCAGCGTGTCGGTGACGAGCTGGCGGTTGGTGACCCGTGCCGCGTTGGTGGCGAAGCGGGGATCCGCGATCAGATCCCGCAGATCGAACGCCTCGCAGAAGCGGCGGAAGGTGGGGTCGTTGCCCACGGACAGCACGATATGGCCGTCCTCGGTCGGGAAGACCTGATAGGGCACGATATTCGGATGCTGGTTGCCGAGCCGAGGCGGGTTTTCGCCGGTGGCGAGGTAGTTCATCCCCTGGTTGGCCAGCCAGGCGACATGGGTATCGAGCATGCCGATATCGATCTGCTGGCCCTCGCCGGTCGCCGCGCGGTGGCGCAGCGCGGCCAGGATGCCGATGCAGCCATAGAGTCCGGCGAACAGGTCGGCGACCGGCACGCCGACTTTCTGCGGCAGGCCGTCAGGCTCTCCGGTCAGGCTCATCACCCCGCCCATCGCCTGGATCAGGCTGTCATAGCCAGGACGGGCGGCATACGGCCCGGTCTGCCCGAAGCCGGTGATGGAGCAGTAGATCAGGCCTGGAAACTCCACGCGCAACCGGTCCCAGTCCAGGCCGTACCTGGCCAGCGCGCCGACCTTGAAATTTTCGACCAGGATATCGCAGCCGGCCAGCAGACGTTTCACGATCGCCTGCCCCTCCGGGGTGGCGATGTCGAGGGTGACGGAGCGCTTGTTGCGATTGACGCCCACGAAATAGGCGCTCTCCCCGCCGGTCCCCGGCATCGCGGGCGGCGCAAAGCCGCGCGTGTCGTCGCCGGCGCCGGGGCGCTCGATCTTGATGACCTCGGCTCCGAGGTCGCCCAGCATCTGCGTGCAGGTCGGCCCGGCGAGCACGCGGGTCAGGTCCAGCACGGTGAGGCCGGCCAGCGGCCCGCTCGGGGGGGGTGTCATGCGCGGAGGGTCCTTTGGCTTGCCCGGATGCCGGCCGGGGTTCATATGCGGCGGGTCATACAGTCCCCAGCGAGAGGGAGGCAACACATGCTCGATCAGCCCGCCATTTCGGTCCCCCAGGCACCGACCCTCGCGGAGGGCGCTCTGGCGCGTGCCTTGTCGGGGTGCCACCTGATCGGCGGACGGCTGGTGCCATCGCGTTCGGGTGCCACCTTCCCGGTGGTCAATCCCGCCACCGGCGAGCAGGTGGGGACCGCGGCGCTGGGGGATGCGGCCGATGTCGCGGCCGCGGTGGACAATGCCGCGGCGGCCCAGCCGGCCTGGGCGCGGATGGCCTCGCGCAAGCGCGGCGCGCTGGTCGTGCAATGTGCCGCGCTGATCCGCGGGCATGTGGAGGAACTCGCGCGGCTGATCGCGCTGGAGACCGGCAAGGCGCTCCGCACCGAGAGCCGGGTCGAGGCGCAGAACGTTGCCGACATCCTCGAATTCTTTGGTGGCCTCGGCGGTGAGTTAAAGGGTGAGACGGTACCCTTCGCGCCCGACGTGCTCAGCGTGACGGTGCGCGAGCCGCTCGGTGTGGTCGGCGCCATCATCCCGTGGAACGTGCCGATGCTGCTGATGGCGCTGAAGATCGCTCCGGCGCTGGTGGCGGGCAACACGGTGGTGGTGAAATCGGCCGAGGAAGCGCCGCTGGCGGTGCTGCGCATCTGCGAATTGATGAATCGCGTGCTGCCGCCGGGCTGCTTCAACATGCTCTCCGGCTTTGGGCCGGAATGCGGCGCGCCGCTGGTGGTGCATCCGCTGGTGCGCAAGGTCACGTTCACCGGGTCGGTCGAGGTCGGCAAAATCGTCGCCCGCGCCGCCTCCGACAAGCTGATCCCGGTGACACTGGAACTTGGCGGCAAGTCACCGATGATCGTCTTCGCCGATTGCGATTTCGAGCGTACGGTGACCGGCGCCGTCACATCCATGCGCTTCACCCGTCAGGGCCAAAGCTGCACCGCGGCCAGCCGCATCTATGTCGAACGGCCGATTTTCGATCGTTTCGTTGCCGCTCTGGCGGATCGGGTCGATGCCATGGTGATGGGCGATCCGCTGGACGAGAAGACCGATATCGGCACCGTCATCAGCCGCGACCAGTTTGCCAAGGTGCAGGGTTTCATCGACGAGGGGCGTGCGACCGCCGGCGTCGGCGTGCTTGCCTGCTCGCGCATTCCGGACGATCCGGGGCTGAAGAAGGGGTTGTTCATCCAGCCTCATATCTTCACCAACCTGCCGGCTTCGTCGCGCCTGGTGCAGCAGGAGATCTTCGGCCCCGTCACCTGCGTTTTCCCCTTCGATGACGCCGAGGCGGTGCTGGCGGAGGCCAATGACTCCGAATACGGCCTGGCCGCCTCGCTCTGGACGAACAACCTCAGGATCGGGCTGGACCTCGCCCATCGTCTGCAGGCCGGGTTGGTCCAGATCAACCAGAACCTCGTCGTGCAGGCGAATCTCTCCTATGGCGGTGTGAAAAGCTCCGGCCTCGGCAAGGAGGCCAGCCTGGAGGCCATGCTGGAGCATTTCACCCACAAGAAGACCATCATGGTGAACTACGGCTGATTGCCGTGACCGCATTTCGTAGCACCGAGACCTATATTGCCGGCCGCGACCTCGAAATCGCGGTCAATGCCGCGGTCACCCTTGGCCGTCCCCTGCTGGTGAAAGGTGAACCCGGAACCGGCAAGACCGTGCTGGCGCAGGAGGTGGCGCGCGCCCTCGGCCGGCCCCTGATCGAGTGGCACGTGAAATCCACAACCCGCGCCCAGCAGGGGCTGTACGAATACGATGCGGTGTCCCGCCTGCGCGACGGGCAACTTGGCGATGCCCGGGTGCATGACATCGGCAACTACATCGTCCGCGGCAAACTATGGGACGCCTTCGAGTACGACCAGCCGGTCGTGATGCTGATCGACGAGATCGACAAGGCGGACATCGAATTCCCGAACGATCTGCTGCTGGAACTCGATCGCATGGAGTTCTTTGTCTACGAGACCCGGCAGACCGTGGTGGCGCGCCATCGGCCGGTCGTGATCATCACCTCGAATAACGAGAAGGAATTGCCAGACGCGTTTCTGCGCCGCTGCTTCTTCCACTACATCACCTTTCCCGACCGCGCGACCATGGAGCGGATCATCGCCACCCATTATCCTAACATCCGCAACGATCTCGTGCGGGAGGCGCTGACACTGTTCTTCAAGATCCGCGATGTACCCGGCATGAAGAAGAAACCCGCGACCAGCGAACTGCTGGACTGGCTGAAGCTGCTGATGGTCGAGGACCTGCCGCCCGAGGCGCTGCGCGCGAAAGAGGCGCAACTCATCATCCCGCCGCTCTACGGTGCGCTGCTGAAGAACGAGCAGGACGTTCAGCTTTTAGAGCGCATTGCCTTCCTCGCCCGGCGCGGCGGATAGGGCGGTGTTCGTCGGCTTTCTGCTCGCGCTGCGCCAGGCGGGACTGCCAGCCTCACTCACCGAGCATCTCACCCTGATGGCGGCGATGAAGGCTGGCCTTGGCGCCTTCTCGGTCGAGGAGTTCTACTGTCTCGCCCGTGCGGCCCTGGTGAAGGATGAACGTCACCTCGATCGGTTCGACCGGGTGTTTGCCACCTTCTTCAAGGGCGCCGAACCGCCCGCCGGCGTGGCGGCCGAAGACCTGATGCGCGCCTTACCCGAGGCGTGGCTGCGGCGACTGGCGGACAAGACCCTGACCGAGGAGGACAAGGCGGCGGTCGCGGCGCTGGGCGGGTTCGATGCGCTGATGGCCGCGCTCCGCCAGCGCCTCGCGGAGCAGACCGGGCGCCACCAGGGCGGCTCGAAATGGATCGGCACGGCCGGCACCTCCCCCTTCGGTGCCCATGGCTACAACCCCGAGGGTGTGCGGATCGGCCAGGCCGAAAGCCGCCATCGCCGTGCGGCGAAGGTATGGGACGAGCGCCGCTATCGTGATCTGGACGACGAGGTCGAACTCGGCACGCGCAACATCAAGGTCGCGCTGCGCCGCCTGCGCCGCTTCGGGCGCGAGGGCGCGGCGGTGGAGCTCGATCTACCCGGCACGGTCCGCGCAACCGCCAACAACGCAGGCCATCTCGATCTGCACATGGTGCCGGAGCGGCACAACACGGTGAAGCTGCTGCTGCTGCTCGATGTCGGGGGGTCGATGGATGATCACGTCCGCAGATCGGAGGAACTCTTCTCGGCCGCGCGGGCGGAGTTCAAACGCCTCGATCATTTCTACTTCCACAACTGCGTCTATGAGGGGGTGTGGCGCGCCAACCGCCGACGCGCCGAGAGTTCGGTTCCGACCGACGCGTTGCTGCGTACCTATCCGGCCGATACCAGGCTTGTTCTGGTCGGGGATGCCACGATGTCTCCCTATGAGATCAGTCATCCAGGGGGCTCGGTCGAGCATTGGAACGAGGAGGCCGGCGCCGTGTGGTTGCGTCGGCTGGTCGCGCGGTTTCGGCGCTCGGCCTGGCTCAATCCGCAGCCGCAGGCGTTCTGGCGCAGCGCATCCTCCATCGGCATGGTGCACGAACTGATGGAGGGGCGCATGTTTCCCCTCACGCTGGCCGGCCTGGATGCCATGGCGCGCGCGCTGATGCACTGATACGATCGCGACCAAACCAGCAGGAAGGAGACCGCGATGCGCGCCTGGGCCGTCGTCGCCAATGAGCAGCCGTTGCAGGAGATCGAACTGCCGACACCCCAGCCCCAGGGCACGGAGGTGCTCCTGGAAACCACACATTGCGGCGTCTGCCATTCCGACATCCATATATGGGAAGGGCGCTACGACCTCGGCGGTGGACGGGTCATGAACCTGAAGGACCGTGGCCTCACGCTCCCCATCGCCATGGGCCACGAGATCGTCGGACGGGTCGTCAAGCTCGGCCCCGACGCGAAGGGCGTGAAGGTTGGTGATCTGCGGATCGTGTTTCCCTGGGTCGGCTGCGGCCATTGTGCCGCCTGCCAGGCCGAGGAAGACAATATGTGTCTCACGCCGCGCTCGCTCGGTGTCTACCGGAATGGCGGCTATGGCACCCATGTCATTGCCCCGCACCCGCGCCATCTTGTCGATCCCGGCACAATCGATCCGGCGGTCGCCGCCACCTATGCCTGCTCGGGCATCACCGTCTATTCGGCCATCCGCAAGCTGATGCCGATTGCGCCGGACGAGCCCATTGTGCTGGTCGGCGCCGGTGGTCTGGGCCTGAATGCGGTCGAGATTCTCAAGGCCTTGAAGCATCGCAATATCGTCGTCGTCGATATCAGCGCCGAGAAGCGCGCGGCCGCCGAACGGGCGGGCGCCACCGCCACTGTGGACGGTACCGGCGAGGGTGCCACCCAGCGCATCGTCGCGGCCTGTGGCGGGCAACCGCTTGCCATCATCGACCTTGTCAACGGCACCGCCACCGCGCGCTTCGCGTTCGAGGCGCTGCGCAAGGGCGGCAAACTGATCCAGGTGGGGCTGTTCGGCGGTGAGTTGTCCCTGCCGCTGCCGCTGATGGCGATCCGTGCCCTGACCGTGCGTGGCAGCTATGTCGGCAATCCCAAGGAGTTGCGGGAACTGGTTGCCCTGGCGCAGGACGGTGGGCTCAAGCCGCTGCCGGTCGAACTGGTGCCGCAACGCGAGGCGAATGCCGCCCTGATGCGCCTGCGGGCTGGTCATGTGACAGGCCGCCTGATCCTGCGCGCCGAGGCCGCTTGATGCGCCGCTCGGTCATTCTCCGCCGCCGTCCGGCACATGCGCCGGGGCCGGAACATTTCGAACTGGTGGAAAGCGCCGTCCCCCAACCGGGCCCCGGCGAGGTGGTGACGCGCACGATCTGGCTCTCCCTCGATCCCAATATGCGCGGGCGGCTGTCGGAGCGGAAATCATACGCCGCTCCGGTCGCCCTCGGTGAGGCGCTGACCGGCGAAGGCATCGGTGAGGTGGTTGCCTCGGCCGATCCCGGCTTCGCCGTGGGCGAGATCGTGCTCGGCAGCCGCACCTGGGAGACCCATTGCGTCACACCCGGCCTGCGCTTGGTGAAGCTGCCGCGGGATGGCGCACCGCTCTCGACCTATCTTGGCGTTCTCGGCATGCCCGGCACCACGGCCTATTCCGGGCTGAAGGATATTGGCCGCCCGCAGGCGGGAGAAACCCTGGTGGTGAGCGCCGCATCGGGCGCCGTTGGCCAGGTTGCCGGGCAGATCGCGCAGCGCGCGGGGGCGCGGGTCGTGGGCATCGCCGGCGGGCCGGAGAAATGCGTGTGGGTGCAGGAGGCGCTGGGCTTCGATGCCTGCGTCGATCATCGCATGCCGCATCTGTCGCAGGCGCTGGCCGATGCCTGCCCGCATGGGATCGACGTCTACTTCGAGAATGTCGGCGGTGCGGTCCAGGCCGCGGTCTTCCCTCTGCTCAACACGTTCGGCCGGATGGTCATGTGCGGGATGGTGGCACAGTACAACGATCCCTCGCCGCCGCCCGGGCCCAACCTGATGTCAGTGGTGGGCAAGCGCCTCCACATCGAAGGGCTGATCGTCTCGGACAAGCCCGAACGCTTCTCCGAATGGCGCGAACTTGCCACGCCGTGGGTGCTGGATGGCAGCCTGAAGTATCGCGAAACCGTGGTGGTCGGGTTGGACAACGCCGTGGATGCTCTGGCAAATCTGTTGCACGGCGGCAATTTCGGCAAGATGCTGGTACGGGTCGGCGCTGATATCCAGAGCGCGATCGCTTGAGGCCGAAGGTAGGACAACGTGAATCGCGCACGGGTATCCCCATTCGGGCGGTCGCTATCGCCGGTGCCGGCGTTGGGCGCCCCCCCGAATCGATCAGGACAGCGGTCGGTCCGGGTCGGCGCCGCAGTCCCCTGGGGGTGGGTAAAGCTCCCGGCTTGGCGGGTTTCGCTGCGCGGTGCTACACAGCGCCGCTGAGGGGAACCACCGCCTGTCCATGAGTTCCAAGGAGCTTCATATGACACGATCGACCAGCCTGATCGCCCTTCTCGCCTTCGGCACCGCGCTCGCGGCGGCCGGCGCGGCTCACGCCGCGGGCGACGCCAAGAAGGGCGCCATCATCTTCCGCAATCAATGCGCGGTGTGCCATTCGCCGGTCGCCGGGCAGAATCGCGTCGGACCCAGCCTGTTCGGAGTCGTCGGGCGCAAGGCCGGAACGGTGCCGGGCTTCCACTACTCGGCGGCCAACAAATCCAGCGGCATCGTCTGGACCGAGGCCGAGCTGGATAAATACCTCGCCAGCCCGCAGAAGGTCGTCCATGGCACCACCATGCCCTTCGCGGGGATCGAGAACCCCGTTCCGCGGGCCAATGTCGTCGCCTATTTGGCCACACTGAAATAGTCTTTTCCGGGGGTTGATCTGGATCAATGCCCCAGGCTGTAACCCGGATGACAGGTTCACCGCACTGCAACGTGGAGAACCTGTCATGCGCGGGATCAGACTCATCAAACCCCTTGCCATTGGCCTTGTGGCCGCGGCACCGCTGCTATTGCCGCAACCCGCCCAGGCGGTTCCAAGCTTCGCCCAGCAGACCGGCCAACCCTGCACCGCCTGCCATGTCGGCGCCTTCGGCCCGCAGCTGACCGCCTTCGGCCGCGCCTTCAAGATCACAGGCTACACCCTGGCCGGGGGCACCGGCCCGCTCGCCAGCGTGCCGCTCGCCGGCTTCGTGCTGACCTCCTTCACCCACACCCAGAAGGACCAGTCCGGCCCGGCCTCGGCCCATTTCGGCAAGAACGACAATTTCGCCGTCGACCAGATCAGCCTGTTCCTCGCCCACCGCATCAGCGACCATGTCGGCATGTTCATGCAGACGACCTATAACGGCATCTCCGCCGCCAACCCGGACCCTGCCGCGCCCACCTTCAAGATCGACAACACCGATATCCGCATCGTCACGCCGCTCAACATCACCGACGACAACCTGATCATCGGCGCCTCGATCAATAACGGCCCGACCGTACAGGACCCTTACAATTCCAGCTTCGCCTGGGGCGTGCCCTATGTGCAGTCGGTGCTGGCGCCGACCCCGGCCGCGGCCCCGCTGATCGCCGGCGCGCTGAACGGCAACACCATCGGTTCCACCGTCTATGCCTGGTACGATAACAGCATCTATGCGGAATTCGGCTTCTACCAGTCGATGAACGCGAGCCTGGCCAAGACGCTCGGCACCTATGCCGGGCCCGGCCTCATCAACGGCCTCGCCCCCTATGCGCGCCTTGCGTATGAGTGGAACTGGGCCGGCCAGTCCGCCCATATCGGCCTGATCTATCTCGGCGCGGCGCTCGAACCCGGCTACACCCCCGGTGTGGGCACCGACAAATACCAGGATGTCGCGCTCGATGGTTCCTACCAGTGGATCGGCGACGGATCGGACGTGGTGACGCTGTTCGGCATCTACACTCACGAGAACCAGCAGCTCGACTCCACCTTCAACTCCGGCGGATCATCCAAGAAGGGCGAGACACTCGACCAGTTCCGCATGAACGTGAGCTGGTTCCACGACGCCACCTACGGCCTGACCCTTGGTGTGCAGAAGACCTGGGGCAATGCCGACCCGATCCTCTATGCCGCCAACCGCACCGGCAAGCCGGACAGCCTGGCCTTCCTGATGCAGGCGGACTGGATCCCCTTCGGCAAGGACAGCTCCTGGGGCCGGCCGCTCGCCAACCTCAAGCTCGGCCTGCAATACATCTACTATCCGCAGTTCAACGGTGCCGCCTCCAACTACGATGGCGCCGGCGCGAACTCGGGCGACAACAACACCCTCTACGCCTACGCCTGGCTCGCCTTCTGATCCTCTCCGGATCGATCCCGCAACCGCACGCGCTCAGTACCCGAGCGCGTGCGGAAGCGTGAGGGTGACAGCGGGCACCAGCGTCGCCAGTGCCAGCACGGCGAGCAGCGCCACCACATAAGGCAGCACGGCACGGAAGATCGCCCCCAGCGGCGCTCCGGTCAGGTTGTGCATCACGAACAGCAGCAGCCCGTGCGGCGGCAGCGCCAGCCCGATCATCATGTTCAGGATCACCACCACGCCGAACTGCACCGGGTTGATGCCGGTGGCGGTGGCAAGCGGGACCAGCAGCGGCACCAGCACCAGCAGCATGGTGATGGCATCGAGCACCGCGGCGAGCATCAGGAACAGCAGGTTCACCGCCAGCAGGAACAGCAGCGGCCCGGGGTGCCAGCGCGTCAGCGCCGCCGCCAGCGCCTGCGGCACGCCTTCCGCGGCGATCACGTAGTTGAACAGGAAGGCCCCGGCGATCAGCAACCCGACACTGCCGATCGCCCGCACCGTCTGCTCGATCAGCCGCGCCAGGTCGCGCGCCCCGAGTCGCTTCGGCCCTAAGCGCGTCAGCACCAGCGCATAGGCC
>VFSW01010073.1_pt1 | contig 13436 bp, 11 predicted proteins | sample 5358111 | NCBI WGS metagenome assembly VFSW01 (sample SAMN11554181, study PRJNA540505) | mine drainage metagenome | isolation source: sediment from site ElyBrook_90M | place: USA: Ely Copper Mine, Vershire, VT | collected 2017 | reverse complement strand
CCATCACCGCGCTAGCGGGGTGGCGCGGGGGGTGTGGGGGGCGACCATCATCACCGCGACCCGTGGGGCGCTCGCGGGCACGCCGCCGGAGTTGAGCGCCGACATCAGCGACCGGGGCATCGTGCTGACCGGAGGCGGAGCGATGCTGAAGAACCTGGACCGCCGCATTCGCGAGGAGACTGGTCTGCCGGTGTCGATCGCCGAGGATCCGCTGGCGAGCGTGGTGCTGGGAACCGGGAAAATGCTCACCGATTTCAAGCTCCTGCGGCGCATTGCCATCGAATAGCGGATAATCCGGTGGGCGCGACAGGCGAAGCGCGCGGACGGATCGAATAGACTAAAAGCAGGGACGCCGCTCGAGGTTATGGATTCGTTTCTCAGCCGGTACCGCAACCTGACGGTACTGCTGATCGTGATCATCGCGCAGCTTGTGCTGCTGGGCTACCAGGTGCGCACCAGCCAGGACGTGAGGCTGATCCGCGTCTGGTCGGTTTCGGCGGTGACGCCGCTGGCGCAACTCATGGAAGCGATGCGCAGCCACACCTTCGGGGTGTTCGGAGACTACTTTGTGCTGCTCGGCGTGCGCGAGCAGAACCAGCGGCTCGAGGACGAGGTGGGCCGGCTCAAGCTGCAGAACCACTTTCTGCGAACCCAGCTTTCCGACGCCGACCGGGCGCGCGCGCTGACGGCATTCCAGGCCGAGACGCCGTCGCGGACCCTGGCGGCCCGGGTGATCGCCAACGGCACGGGAGCCAATTCTGCGACGGTGTTCATCGATCGCGGTTCGCGCGAAGGCGTCGAAAGCGGCATGGCGGTGGTGACTCCGGACGGCATTGTGGGCAAAGTGGTGGGGGCGTACCCCACCTCGTCGCTGGTGCTGCTGGTAACCGACCCGACGTTCGCGGCCGGTGTCATCTCACAGAAAAACCATGTTTCGGGAACGCTGAAGGGGCAGGGCCACGGAACCGTGATGGTGGACTACATCCAGAACGAGCAGAATGTGGACGTGGGCGAGTGGTTTTACACGTCGGGCTTCGATCGGGTGTTTCCGCGCGGTTTTCCGGTGGGGCAGGTGACGGTGGCGAGGCCGGGGCGGAGCGGCAAAGAGGTCTATCTGAGCCTTTCTGGGCTGCAGGCGGTGCCGGAAGAAGTGCTGGTGGTGATCGAGGGAGTGCATCAGAGGATTCCGGAGAACCCGCCGGCGGCGCCGGGCGTTCACCTGATGGCGCCGCCGGAGGTCGAGCAGGCTGCCGGGGCGGCGGATCAGCCGCGGACGTTGACCACGGCGGCCGACCAATTGGAGCAGACTTACCGGAAGATCGGGGCGGTGGAGAATCACCAGTACGGAGTTTCGCCTTCGATTCCGAACTTCAATGCCCGGCCGCCGGGCTCGCCCGCCGTTGCGGCGGCTCCGAAGCCGCCTGCCGCCGGGGGGGCCACGGCTGCCGCAGCGGCCGGAGCGGGAGTTGGAAGCACGCCCCCCAAGCCGGCGGTGCCGGGCGGGCCGGCGGCGGGTAATGTTCCCAAGCCGGCGGGCGTGGCTGCGGCCGGCGGCGGAGTGAAGGCGGCGGCGACGAGCGCCAAGACGGGTCTTGCGGGGGCAAGTCCGGCAGCGGTCAAGCCGGGCCTGCCAGGACTGCAAACGGTAATCGGCACCGGGCCCGCGGGGAGCGCGAAGCCCAAGAGTGCGTCAACGGGGGCGGCGAAGCCGGCTGCACCGCCGCGTAAGCTGACCGCGCCGCTGCTGGTGACCGATCCCACCGACGCCGACCCCACAGCGCCGGACGTTTTCAATACCGTCGAGAAGCCGAAGTCCGATAAGCCTTCCGCGGCCAAGCCCGGCGCTCCTCCGGAGCCCAAGCCCCAATGAGCGACTTCAGCGAGCGGCTGCTGACCGAGCCCCGCAAGCGGCACAGCGGCCGGCTCCAGCCGGTGACGCTGGGGGTGGCGCCGCGGGCTACGATCCTGTGCCCGGTTTACGTGCCGCGCTTCTCCCCGGCGCTGGCGAACCTGGAGCTGCCGCTGCTGGTGACGCTGCATTTCGCGCTGCGGCGGCGGAGTCCGCTGGCAGCGGTGTTTTACGGCAGTGCGATCGGCCTGTTGCAGGATTCGCTGTCCAACCTGCCGCTGGGTATGTATGGCATCGTGAAGACGCTGGTCGGCTACTTCGCGGCGAGCGTGAGCCAGAGGTTCGAGGTGGAGAACCCGGTGGTGACGGTGGTGCTGGCGTTTTTCTTTTACTTCTTCCACCAGTTCTTCTACTGGGTGCTGGCCCGGGCGCTTCTGGGCCAGCTCATCGGGTTCGATCCGCAGCAGACGCTGATGTTCGGACTGCTGAACGCGCTGGTGGCGCTGCCGTTCTTCCGCATCTTGGATAAACTGAAAGAGGCGGGCTAATGCGGAGCGCCCACCCGTGACCCCGATCGGCGAGCGAGAACCAGAATCCGTCCACGAACATCGCCCGCTGCGGCCGGAAACCAACTTCGCTTCGGCGAAAATTGCGATCTTCCAGTATGCGGCAGTGGCCGTGTTTGTGCTGCTGGTGGCGCGGTTCTGGGACTTGCAGGTCAAGAACCCCGGGGTCTATCAGGAGAGGGCCGAGCAGAACCGCATTCGCGCGATCCCGGTTCCGGCCCCGCGCGGCCGCATTCTGGACCGCGACGGGCGCATCATCGTTGACAACCATTCCTCCTACACTTTGCTGTTGAACCGCGAGAACCTCAAGAGCGCACACCTGAAGGAAATCGCCGACGGGCTGGACCTGGATTACGACCAACTGGTGGCGCGGCTGGAAAAGTTCAAGCGGCGTCCGAGCTACGAACCGGTGGTGATCAAGGAAGAGCTGACGCCGCAGGAGCTGGAGTTTGTCGACTCGCACCGCGACCCGGGGACGTTCCCCGAGCTGATGCTCATCAAGGCGCAGCGGCGGCTCTATCCGCAGGACGGGCTGGGAGCCCACGCCATCGGATACGTGGGTGAAGTGAGCGAAGCGGAGCTGGATACGCCGGACTTTGCCAAATACGAGCAGGGCGAGATCATCGGCAAGGACGGCCTGGAGCGGCAGTACAACGAAACGCTGATGGGCGTCGACGGGCAGCGGCGCGTGGTGGTGGACAATATGGGCCGCGAGCGCGCGGTGCTGGACGACAAGCCCGCGGTGCCGGGGCACGATCTGCAAACGACCCTCGATCTGGACCTGCAGGTGGTGGCCGAGTTGGGCCTGGGGGACCGCGAAGGGGCGGTGGTAGCGCTCGATCCGCGGACCGGCGAAGTGCTGGCGATGGTGAGCAAGCCGGAGTTCGATCCGAACATGTTTTCGGCGCGCATCAAGAGCAAGGACTGGAGCGCGCTGGTGCAGAATCCGGACAAGCCGCTGCTGAATCGTGCCATTCAGGCGCAACTGGCGCCGGGCTCGACATTCAAGCCGATGATGGCGCTGGCGGGCCTCGAAACCGGTGTGATCGACGACGGCTTCCGGGTGCACTGCAGCGGCGGCGCGACGTTCTACGGCCGGTGGTTCAAGTGCTGGCAGAAGCACGGCCACGGCGAGGTGGATGTGCACCGGGGCATTGTGCAGTCTTGCGATGTGTTCTTTTACACGGTGGGAAACAAGCTGGGCATCGACCGGATCGCGCAGTACGCCGAGATGGCCGGACTGGGGCACAAGACGGGCGTCGATCTGCCGCACGAAGCCGACGGCATCATGCCGTCGACCCGGTGGGTGATGAGGAATTATCACCGGAAATGGTATGCCGGCGAGACGATCTCGGTGTCCATTGGCCAGGGCGCCGTAGCGGTGACGCCGCTGCAGTTGGCCTCAGCCATCGGAGGGATCGTCGAAGGCGGAGTATGGAAGACGCCCCATCTGGTGCGCGATCCGATGCACCCGGTGGCGTTTCGCAAGGGTGACCTGAAGCCGGAAAACGTGGCGCAGGTGATTTCCGGCATGTACGGGGTGGTGAACGAAGGCGGAACGGGAGGCTCGGCACGGTTGCCGGGAATCGCTGTTTGCGGGAAGACGGGTTCGGCGCAGGTGGCGTCGAATGAACTGGTGAAGAGTCTGAAAGGCAGCAAGCTGGCCGGCGAGTTGAAGGACAACGGCTGGTTTGTGGGCTTTGCGCCCCGGGACAACCCGGAGATCGTGGTGGTGGCTCTGGTTCAGGGCGGGATGCACGGAGCGGTAGCGGCGCCGATTGTGCGGGACATCCTGAAGGCGTATTTCGACAAGAAGGCGCGGCAGATGCAGCCGCTGCCGGAATTGGCCTGGATGCGGGCTCCCGCGCCGGCCCCTCCGGCGGCGCCGCGCAAGCCTGAACCGGCTACGCCTCCCCCTGACGCCGGCCTGGAGGACCACTGATGGCCACCTACCGTTCGATCCGGGATTACGACTGGGTGCTGCTGATTGTTGCTTTCGCCATTTGCGCCGTGGGCGTGCTGCAGATTTTCAGCGCCGCTCTTGATACGCCATGGCACGATGCCTGGTGGAAACAGGTGATGTGGATCGGCATTGGCGTGCTGTTGATGTGGATTTCGGCTTCGATCGACTACCACACGCTGCTCGCAAGGGTGCCGTGGCTTTACGCATTGTCGATTCTGGGTCTGATCTCGACTTTCGTGATCGGACGGCGGGCCTACGGATCGCAACGTTGGATCGGCGTGGCGGGCGTTCGGCTTCAAGTGTCGGAATTCGTGAAACTGGTGATAATATTGCTAGTAGCCCGGTACCTTTCGGATCTGAAGACGGAGCGGCTGGAGCCGAGTGATTTATTGAAATTGGGAGGGTTAATTGCCCTTCCGATGCTTTTGGTGGTGAAGCAGCCGGACTTGGGTACGGCGCTTACGTACCTGCCGATTCTGGTGGTGGGTGTGTTTCTCGCCGGGATGAAGTGGCAGCACGCGGTGATTCTGGTGGCGTCGATCGCGTTAATTCTGCCTGCCGGATATTTTGTGCTGCGAGATTATCAAAAGGAGCGGCTGTTGAGTTTTCTGGACCCGAGCCGCGATCCGCGCGGTTCCGGCTACCAGGTGATCCAATCGGAGATCGCTGTGGGAGCCGGCGGGATCTGGGGCCAGGGAGTGACGCGGGGAACGCAGACGCAGTTGCGGTTTCTGCCGGTTCCGCACACGGATTTTATCTTTTCGGCGTTTGCCGAAGAGCATGGTTTCGTCGGTGTCGTCGTGGTTATGGGATTGTACTTTTTGTTGTTAATGCAGATCGTTCAGAACGCGCAGACCGCGCCAGACCGCGCGGGACTGTATATCTGTATGGGTATTGGCGCATTATTGCTGTTTCATGTGTTGGTGAACGTCGGAATGGTGGTGGGGCGGATGCCGGTGACCGGCATTCCGCTACCGCTGATGAGCTCGGGCGGATCCAACATCCTGTCGGTATTTATGATGCTGGGGCTGGTGAATAACGTGCGGCTCCGGCGATTTGTGAACTGAAGCGGGCCGGGAGCATGGCCGGTCTTCATGGGACGAGCGAAGTTCGCGAGTTTTTGGCTGAATCGAGATTTTACGGACGGAGCCGGACACAATCCGGGGGCCGTTCGGGAGTAGTTTGGTCGTTGCCGGCCGGTTGGCTGTGGAATTCTCAGCCCGGACCGAGCAGGGACGGCAGTCACCAACAAGCCAAGGCCGGGAAAACGGTCTCAGTCTGAGATCACCCGGCCGGATGACTCGAAGCGCCGCGCTAGCCCCGCAAGACTCCGTGTTTCCGCCGAAGGAAGAAGCGGAGAACCATCAATGAGCAAGGAACTTGTGATCTCGGCGAATCGCCACGAGACGAAAGTGGCGATTTTGGAAGACGATCAACTGGTAGAGATTTACTTCCAGCGAGCGAACGAATACTCTCTGGCCGGAAGCGTTCATAAGGGGCGCGTAACGCGGGTGCTGCCGGGGATGCAGTCGGCCTTTGTGGACGTGGGCCTGGAGCGCGACACGTTTTTGTACGTGTCGGACTTTTTTGAGGAGCAGGGCGAGGATGTAGACCGCGTGGCGCCGGTGCGCGAGGAGCGGGTGCGCACCGAGCGGGCGCCCAGGCTGGAGGCGCCGCCGGTAATCGAGGGGATCGCGCCGGCGGCCGAGGAAGCCGCCCCGTCGGGAGAAAGAGTGGAGCGGGAGCGGCCCGAGGACGCCGAAAGCCGGGACCGGCGCAACCGCCGTTCACGGCGGAGGCGGAACCGGGGACGAGGATTTCCGGACTCCAAATACGCCGGCGGACTGCCGGCTGAGGGTGAACCGGCAGAGACACAGGCGGAGGAGGAGCGCGCTGAACCCGCGGCCCTTCAGGGGTCGGAGTTCCTCCTGTTGCCCGGCGAGTCCCTGGCCAAGTACCGTTTCGGCGGCTCTCCGGAGGCAGCCGGTGCCGCAGCGACGCCGATCGAGGATGAGGAAGCGGAATTGGGCGAGGTGCCTGAACCGGATTCCGACGAAGGGACCGAGGAAACCGAAGAGCAAGCCGAGGCCGAACAGGCGCGCGAAGAGGCCTCGGAGGCCTTCGGCTTCACTTTGACAGACGAGGGCGAACAGGCGCAGGCGGCGGCGGAGAGGGAGATTGAGCCGGAGACCCCGGTGGAAGCGTTGGCCGCCTCGGCGGCAATAGAGCGGGAAGCCGCCGGTGGGGCGGCAACCGAGGCGGAGCAGGAGGAAGAGACCCAGGCCGCGGCCGAGCGGGAAGAGGGAACGGCGGCCGAGGCCGAGGAGACCGAAAGCGGGGAATCCGGCACGGCCGGTGAAAGCCGGCGGGAACCGGCGCTGGCCTCGCGGGCCGAAGTGATGGGACGTCCGGAAGCCGGGAGCGCGCAGGTGCGCGGCGAGCCGGGCGGCCGGTATCTGCACCGCGGTTCGCGGCGCATGCGGCGGCGCGGCCGGGGCGGGGCGGCGGCGCGCCGCCGGGAGGAACGGGGCGACCGGCGCTGAGCCGCACCGAGACGGACCCAAGCTCCGGCCGCGGCCGGCACGGCGGCGCCGGCGGAAGCCGCACCCTCCGCCAGGAGCGAACGCCCCGAGCGTTCCGAAAGGACCGAGCGTCCGGAGCGAGGCGAGCGCGGTGAGCGCACTGACCGCAGTGAGCGTGGCGAGCGCGGGGAGCGCGGGGAGCGCAGTGAGCGCGGGGAGCGAAGTGAGCGCGTCACCCCGCTGCCTTCCATCACCGATCTGCTCAAAGAAGGACAGGAGATCATCGTCCAGATCGCCAAGGAGCCGCTCGGCCAAAAAGGCGCCCGGATCACGTCGCACATCGCTCTGCCCGGACGGTATGTCGTCTACATGCCGACGGTGGAGCACACCGGTGTCTCACGCAAGATCGGCACCGACGAGGAGCGCCTGCGGCTGAAGAAGATTCTGCAGACGCACCGCGCCGGCATGCCCGGAGGATTCATCCTGCGCACCGCGGGCGAAGGCCGCACCGAAGAAGAGATCGCCGCCGACATGAACTTCCTGTTCAATCTGTGGCTCGACATCCGGCAGAAGGCGGAAAAGCATCCGGCGCCGGTGCTGCTGCACCACGATCTTGATATCGTGCAGCGCATCCTGCGCGACCAGCTTACCGATTCGTTCAAGTCGATCTGGGTCGACAACGAAGAGGTTTACGAAAGCGTGCTGCGGTTTGTACAGAGGTTCCAGCCGGCCCTTGTCGGCCGGGTGAAGATGTTCACCCGCCCGGAGCCGATCTTCGATGCTTTCGGCGTGTCCAGCGAACTCGAGAAGGCGCTGCGGCCGAAGGTGTGGCTGAAGTCCGGCGGCTACATCGTCATCAACCAGACCGAGGCCCTGGTGGCGATCGACGTCAACACCGGCAAGTATGTCGGCAAGTCGAATCGCCTGGAAGACACCATCGTCAAGACCAACAGCGAGGCGGTGAAGGAGATCGTCCGCCAGATTCGCCTGCGCGATCTGGGCGGCATCATCGTGGTCGATTTCATCGACATGGACGAGCGCAAGAACCGGCAGAAAGTGATGCAGGTGCTAGAGGAAGCCATGCGGAGCGACCGGGCGCCTTACAAGATACTCCAGTTCAACGATTTCGGGCTGGTAACCATCACCCGGAAGCGGGTGAAACAGAGCCTGGAGCGAGCGCTGTGCTCGCCCTGCCCTTACTGCGAAGGCGCCGGCTATGTGAAGAGCGTGCAGACGACGGTAGGCGAAATTCTCCAGGAAGCCTACAAGATCCGGGCCGCGGTGGAGGGCAGCAAGGACGTCATCCTGCGCGTCCATCCGGAGGTCGGCAAAATGTTCAAGTCGAACAATAACAAATACTTAGAGGAACTGGAAGAGATTCTCGGCAGGCCTGTCATGGTGAAAGGCGACCCGGCCTTGCACCAGGAAAAGTTCGATCTCGCATAAAAGCGGCTGTCGATATCCCATTGTCGAGATAGAATGGGATCATTATGGCAGATTACGCAGTCCCAGAGGTCCTTGTCAGCACGGAATGGGTGGCTGCCCACCAGGGCGACCCGAACGTCCGTCTGGTGGAAGTGGACGTCGATACCAAGGCGTACGACGAGGGTCACGTTCCGGGCGCGATCGGGTGGTCGTGGGCCACAGATCTCTGCGACACGGTGCGCCGCGACATTATTTCCAAGCCGCAGTTTGAGAAGCTGATGGGCGCGGCGGGCATCGGGCCGGGAACGACCGTGGTGCTTTACGGAGACAACAACAACTGGTTTGCCGCCTGGGCATTCTGGCAGATGAAGATCTATGGCCACGCCGACGTGCGGATCATGAACGGAGGGCGCAAGAAGTGGCTGTCCGAGGGGCGCGAGGTTTCGCAGGAGCGGCCGCCGGCGGCGCCGGTTGAGTATCGGGCGCAAGGGCCGGACCTCTCGCTGCGGGCGTATCTGCCGCAGGTGCAGGACGCGGTGGCGCAGCGGACGGCGGCGCTGGTGGACGTGAGGAGCCCGCAGGAATACACCGGCGAGATTCTGGCGCCGCCGGGATTGCCGGAGACCTGCCAGCGCGGAGGCCACATCCCGGGAGCGCGGAACATTCCCTGGGGCAAGGCCTGCCGGGAGGATGGAACGTTCCGGAGCGTCGAGGAACTGAGGGCGCTGTACGGGACCGAGGGAATCGACGGGAGCCGGCCGGTGATCGCGTATTGCCGGATCGGAGAGCGGTCGAGCCACTCATGGTTCGTATTGAAATACCTGCTGGGCTACCAGAACGTGGTGAACTACGACGGCTCCTGGACCGAATGGGGCAATCTTGTGGGCGCGGCCATCGAGACGGGCACGGCCAAGGGAGCGGGCGCGTGAAGGCCGAAGAGTACAGCGAGCGCCGGCTTGAGGTGGAGGGTTGGGAAGTGAACCTGACCAGCTACCGGATCGGCGCGGTTTTCCACTGCCACGCCGACAACGTTTCGCCCGGCGCCAACATCGCCCGGAGCCGGGGCGAGAGCCGCCATGAAGCCGAGGAAAAGGCGCTGGAGCGAGCGCGGCAGCATTTGTCGAACACTCGGCGGCGCGCGGTCTGAGGCGCGGGCGGAGCATTTGTTAGACTATCGAGAGGCGGGCGCGCGACGGCCCGCCGCATCCCCGGAGAGATGGCCGAGCGGTTGAAGGCGCACGCTTGGAAAGCGTGTATAGGGGAAACTCTATCGAGGGTTCGAATCCCTCTCTCTCCGCCATAATCAAATCAATAGTTTGCAGAGCCGGGGCCGCCCGGCGACCCGCAGTCTTTCCAAAGCTTCTCCCAATTCCACAGCTCATACGCTACCTCGCGCGGCAACGGGAATCCGAGCTGATGCGCGAGCATGCACACCTGTCCGCGATGATGGGCCTCGTGAGAAACCATGTAGCACAGCATCTCCGGACCAGCCGGCCAGGGCCGAGCCCAGCCGTCTCTGCGAAACTCCTCGACGCGGCCCCCACCACCGCCGAGAGCCTCGGCGAGCATCTCCGCGCATCGAGCGGCGCTCTCGGCCAAACCCGCGCGGGCCTGCTGCGGCGTGCAGTGGGCGCGGTTGAGCAGAGGTGGAACCTTCAGGTGCGGAGCCGAAAGCCTGACCCACTTGCAGCGGACGTTGTGCATGTGGGTGAAGATCGCCGCAATGGTGCGGGCCTTGCCGGGCGGTTTGGCGCTCCAGGCCGCGGGGTCAAGATGTTCGATGAGAATCTGGTTGAGGCGATCGTTGACGGCGAAGATCTGAACTGCGGCCCGGCCGAATTGAGTGTGAACCTTGTCTTGACGCGCGGTCACGGCTCCCGCCTCCTTGACCTATCGTACGTCTGGGACGTTCGCCACTCGGAAGCGATTCAGTTGGGCGTGTCGCTGCCGCCCACCGGCTGACCGCCCCAGAAACGGAACAGCGGCGGCACTGGCGATGCCTACGGCCGAGTCGCTGGAAACATCCGGAACCGTTTGCGACTTTCAATCCGGAAAATATTGAAGTCTGCGTGATCCACCGTCGACACGGTACACAAGAGTCGCATCGGCGACATCCTTCGACGATCGCAAGAGCGCAACATGAACGTGAGAATCGCGGGCAGTTCCGACCCCACGACAACCGCCTGCCGGATCGCGCGCCGTCGGCTCGCCTGCCTGAGGCCCGACTCAGCCGGCGGAACGCTACTGCGGCTGGAAGCCGGATGGCGGGATGCGGAAACGATTCTCGGGTTGGCCCACGACGTTCGTCTCAATCGCGAAAAGACTGCCGGCCAGGCGGTCGCCCGGTCGTGTCCCAATGGCTGCCGTGGTGATGTAGAGCGTCTTGAGATCGTTGCCGCCGAACGTGCAATTCGTAATGTTTGAGGTCGGCATCTCGATGACGCGGTCGATCGCGCCGTTCGGCGCTACCCGCACGATGCAGGAGCCTCCGTAGCGGCAGTTCCATAAGTATCCTTCGCGATCGACCGTGGAGCCGTCGGGGACGCCCCGGCCGAACTGAGAGAAGAACGGCCGCCCAGGCCCCAGGCTGCCGTCGAATTCGAAAGCGTCGATTTTGTCCTGGAGCGAGTCGGCAAAATAGAATAGCTTACCGTCTGGGCTCCAGACAATGGTGTTCGAGATTCCAATGGTGTGTATGCACTCGGTAGCAACGCCGTTTGCATCGATCCGGTAAAGCCGCCCGTCGGTGCCGCCTACTTCGCCGGCCGAGCCATCGGAATTCACGTTGTTCCGCATCGAGCCGGCCCAGAGCGAGCCGAAGCGGTCAATTCCGGCGTCGTTGAGCCGGACGGCGGGCCAGCCGCTCAGGTCAAAGAACGTCTCGCTGCGCCTGTCAGTGAGAGGTTCCCAGAGGATGGCGCCGCGGCCGAGCGTGACGGCGAGGGTGCCGGCGCGATCGGTAAGCAGGACGGCCGTGACGGGCTCGTCAAACATCCATGTCTTCACGCATTCGTCGCGCGGCGTGTAGCGATGAATCAGGAACCGGTTGATGTCGGTCCAGTAAATGGCCTCGTGCTCCGGATGCCAGACGACGCCTTCCCCACAGCGATCGCCTGTGGGCGCGATGCACTTCACTTCTCCCAAGGTCACACCTGATGGTGCCATGACAAAGGCCTCACGCGCCGCTTGCCAGGCGCACCGAGACGCTATGCCCGCCGCGCTGGTGAATGCGGAGGACTCCGCCGGACGCCAGCGGCTTCCAACTCCATCCGGCGTCGTCCGGACTCCCGCCCGCGGGGAGCGTCTTCCCGTCGACGTCGACGGAGGCGGGCTTCGATGCGAGCCGCAAGATCGCGGTGGCGTCGGAATCGAAGAGCGTGTAATCGATCCGGCGAGCACCGTACTTGATGTCGCGGACGGCCGATGTGGACGACAGCAGATGGGCCTGCCCGGCCGGGGCAAGCTCGGGAAACGCGGCCATCGATCGCAGATAGTGCCGCACAAAATCGCCGTAGCCGTCGGTCCACCAGATCTCGTACGTTCTCGGATCGGGATACCGGCTCTTCCCGTCGTCGTCAACAAAGTAAGTAGCCCAGTTGAGCTGCCGTATGGCCATTTCTTTGTTGTGCAGGTCCCCGGTTTCGGCTGCGTAGCGAAGCTCGACGGAGGCGTGCCGGGAGGTGTGGCTCTGGCCCGGAATCGGATAGGCCGTTTGCTCGTTGATGACAAGCACACCCAGACTCGAAAGCAGCGACGAGTTCCCCAGACTCCGGATCACCCAGTCCTGAATGTGGCGAACATCCTGTTTCCAGTTCGCATCCCAGGACTTGTTCTCCATCAGATACCAGGCAAAAGTGCCGGCATTGATCTGCGTGTCCGACCATCCGGGAATGTCCTCAAAGAACGGCCCCCAGCGGTTGTTGACCATCGGGTACTGCTTCATCCAGGCAAGAATGGTTTGAAACGCCTGTTGGTAGGACTCCTTCCCTTTGTGGATGCGATCGAGTTCCTGGAACAGACGAAGCGTACCGGTCCAATTCGTCGTGTAAGCGGAGCGGACCTCTCCGGTAACGGCATTCACCTTGAAAGGGAGAGGCGAGTGATCGGCATCGCCCGGCTTGGTGTGCGAGGCCAGGACGTCGGCGATGGCCGTAGCATGACGGAGAAAGTCCTCGTTGCCGGTCATCTCATACAGCGTCACCAGCTCGGCGGCGAATGAGCCGGCTTTGTCGGGCTGGGTAACATCATCGCCGAGCATCAGATCGCCATCATAGACAAGAGTGGGGCCGCCGTTGCAGGGATAAGGAAGATGGGGCCACGCGGCGGTGTCGGGCGAAAGGCTGTGGGCGAGATAGGTCTCGGCCAGGTAGATCATGTTCTGTTTAACGGCGGGGTTTCCGGTGTATCGGTAGTACAGATCCCAGGAAGAAAGCAACATGGCGAACTGATCGCCGCCGATGCCCAGTGTTTCGAGCGTGCGAAACAGCATGTATATCGGTATGTCGATCGCTCCCAGTTGGCTGCCGGGCACGCTGACTCCATGCGAAATTCGGGTCGGCTGGGAATCCCAATACGGCGGTACATGCGCCCAGTAGAACCACAGCAGGTTGAGCGTCTTGTCGTACCCCGCGCCTGGGTCTGCCGCTGCCCAGGGCAACAGAGCGCCGTTCGGGCCGCGGCGGACCGCGTGAAATCCGATCCGTTGTGAGTTCGGGGGCGCCGGCTGAGCCATCAGCCCGCACTGCGTCAGCAACAGGGTCGCGGCAAACCAAGCCGTATTCAGTCGAGTATTCATTGAGAAACCTTTCTCTCGGATCCCGTTACGGAAGCGACTGCGCCACCGGCACGCTTGCATCATCGTCTTTCGGGACGTCGTCCCATACGGTGATGAGCAAAGTGCTTATCAGCGCGAGTAACCCGCCCAGCAGCATCAGGCCGGTAAGGCGCTCGTGTAACACCAGAAAGGCAATCAATACACCGAAGAACGGAATCAGATAGTTCGAGAGCGCCGCCTGCGTCGCATCCAGACGAGTAAGTACATTCAGGAAAATAACCATCGACAGAAAATACTGGAAAAACGCCAGAATCGCCAGCCCGAACCAGACCGTGGA
>VFSW01010072.1_pt1 | contig 13436 bp, 12 predicted proteins | sample 5358111 | NCBI WGS metagenome assembly VFSW01 (sample SAMN11554181, study PRJNA540505) | mine drainage metagenome | isolation source: sediment from site ElyBrook_90M | place: USA: Ely Copper Mine, Vershire, VT | collected 2017 | reverse complement strand
GGAACTGCTCGTACCTGCTGAAATTGCTGGGGGTTTGATATGCGTCGGCCCTGGCAGAGGACTTTACAATAGCGAATGCAGAATCAAATTCCCCGAGGAGCAAACCAAGTGGCGCAACGCACCTTCAGCATCGTCAAGCCAGACGCGGTCCGCAAAGGCTACACCGGAGCCATTCTGGCCGAGACTGAAAAGGCTGGCTTCAAGATCGTAGCTATCAAGAAGCAGTCCATCTCTGTGGCGCAGGCCAAGGGCTTCTATGCCGTACATAAAGAGAGGCCGTTCTTCGACGGGCTCTGCGAGTTTATGTCCTCAGGACCGCTGGTCCTGATGGTTCTGGAGAAAGACAACGCTATTGCCGATCTACGCAAACTGATGGGCGCCACCAACCCCGCCAACGCGGAAGAGGGCACCATCCGCAAGAAGTTTGCCGGATCGATTCAGGAGAACGCCGTCCACGGATCGGACGCCGAAGAGACCGCCGCGTTCGAGATTGGGTACTGGTTCGCGGGGTATGAGTTGGTCTAAATCTGATTCAAGTGACCGCACCAATAATTTCGACGTAAAACTGTGCTTTCCCAGATCTCAAAAGTGAGATCTTGGGTACCCGGATTCGAAGCTAGAGAAGCGACCGCAGGTTCTGCGGCTCCGCTGCATTTTGCTCAGAATGACGGCGCGGATAACGCACCAAGCAAATCATTCACGTCAAGCATCTCCAAACAGATCGTCAATCTTCTGGCGCAGTGCGGCCATCTCTTGTTTTAGCTCCGCAACATTCGCTTCCAACTGAGCGATGCGCTCTTCGTGGGCCGAGTCTGGCGCAGAGGCGAGAATGGCTTCGCGCCGTGCATACGCCGGTTCAGCGGCCGCTATCGGGAGCGACTCGATACCGCCGGAGAGCAGATGTCCGTAACGCGCTTCCTTGGTTCCCGGCTGGCGCGGTAATACGGCTGCCAGCGGTGGCTCACGTTCCATCAGCTTTTGCAGCCCGGCCTGCACATCGGTCAGCTCGTCGAAGCGGTGCATGCGTTCGGTGCGTCCGCGCAGCTCGCCCGGAGTCTGCGGCCCACGCAGCAGCAACACGCACAAAAGCGCCGTCTCCGCGCGGCTGAAGTTGAAGGCCTCGCCCAGCCAGTGCTCGTATTTTGTGACGCGCCCATCAGCTCCGCGCGCACGCCCTGCCAGTTGCATGTCTTCCAGGCCGTGCAGCGCCTGGCGCACCTCGGCTTCGTCCAGGTCTGTGACCGGCTCGCGGTTCGAGCGCTGATTGCAGGCGTTGATGATTGCATTGAGCGAGAGCGGATAGTAATCGGGCGTGGTAACTTCCTTTTCAACCAAAGCGCCCAGGACGCGGGCCTCGGCTGCGGTCAGATGAATCGGCTCAGTCTGCGGCATAGGTCTATTCTGCCACCGGGCGTGGCGCTACGCCGATTCTTCCGCCTGCACGACGCGGTTGCGGGTGAGCAGGAAGTAGACTACCGGGGTAACCACGAGGCTGAGCACCATGGAGATGCTGAGTCCACCGATGACGGCGATTGCCAGCGGTTGCAGCATCTGCGAGCCGGCTCCCAGCGCGAAGGCCAGGGGAAGCATTCCGCAGACAGCGGCAATGGCGGTCATGACGATGGGGCGGAGCCTCCGCTGGGCCGCGTAGAGCATTGCTTCGCGAGGCGATGCGCCCTCGGCAAGGAACTTTTCGTGCGCGTCCAGCAGCAGAATGCCGTTTTTGGCAACGATGCCGATGACCATGATGAGTCCCATGAACGAGGCCACGTTGAAGGTGGTTCCGGTGGCCAGCAGAGCCAGAATCACGCCGGAGATGGAGAGGACCGAGGAGGTGAGAATGGCGATGGGCGCAGGGAAGTTGCGAAACTCCGTAAGCAGAACGCCAAAGACCAGCGCCAGCGCCAGCAGCAACACCAGCAGCAGGTCGCGGAAGGATTTTTGCTGTTCCTGGTAGGTGCCGCCGTACTCCACGCGGACTGAGGCGGGCAAGTGCAAGCCAGCCACCGTCTGCTGCACCCTTGCCATTCCGGATCCCAGGTCAGAGCCTTCCAAGCGTCCGGTGACGACCACCAGCCGTTGCAGATTCTCGCGGCGAATCTCGTTCTGCGGAGGCAATTGCTCAATGGCAGCCAGCGAACCCAGCGTTGCTGTGTGGCCCGAGGCGCTATTGAAGACCGTATTCTCAATAGCGTCCAGCGAGGCACGGCACTCATCCCCCAGCCGCACACGAATGGCGTAGGGGCGGTCGTTTTGGATCAGCGGGTCGGCGGTGGTTACGCCGTCCAGAATGGAGGTCGCGTCCTCGGCTATCTCAGTGGGCGTAAAGCCCATGCGTGCGGCTACCACCGGGTCAACCTGGAAGTTGGTTGCCGGGCCGCTGATCGTGTTTTCGATTCCGTTCTGCACATCCACTACGCCGCGGATTTTACCGATGGCGTCGCCCACCCTGGGGCCAAGCTGCTCCAGCAGCGCCTGATCGCTTGAAAATATCTTGATCTGGATCGGCTCGGGCGCGTTGGAGAGGTCACCGATCATATCCTGCAGCACCTGCGTAAACTCGACGTCCAGCTCCGGCTCGGTGGCTTTGATCTGGGCGCGGACATCGGCAATCACCTCGTCGATGCCGCGGCTGCGGTTGGCCTTGAGCTTCACCGTAAAGTCGCCGGTGTTGGCCTCAGTAACGGCGGCCAGGCCCATCTGCAAGCCGGTGCGACGCGAGGTAATTTCCACCTCTGGCATGGAACGCAGAATGCGCTCCACATGATCCAGAACGCGGTTGGTCTCGCTGAGTGAACTGCCGGCGGGCATGATGTAGTCCAGAATGAAGCCGCCCTCATCCATCTCCGGCAGCAGATCTGAACCGAGCGCGCGATAGCCCGCCCATGTGCCCCCCACCAGCAGCAGACATGCCGCGCCCAGCAGCAGAGGCTTGGCCAGCGACCAGTCCAATACCCGCCGATGAACCCGTAGAACGGCTTGCATCATACGCCCAGCCGCGTGGTCCTGGTGCGCCGTGTGGTTGCGGTGCTGGCGCAGCAGCACCAGGCTCAGTCCCGGGGTCCAGGTAAGCGCCAGCAACAGCGAAGTAAGCAGCGCTGCGGTCATGGTAACGGCCAGCGCGCGGAAGAAGCTGCCGGTAACGCCGGTGACCGCAACCAGGGGCAGGAAAACCACCACCGGAGTAATCGTCGAGCCGATCAGCGGGGTGGTGATCTCTTTGAGCGCATTGCGCACCGCGTTGGCGCGGCTCTCGCCGCTGTCGCGATGGAGCACAATGTTCTCTACCACCACAATAGCGTCGTCAATCACGAGGCCGATGGCCGCGGCCAGCCCGCCGAGCGTCATCAGATTGAAGCTCTGGCCAATGGTCCAGAGGACCAGCACGGTGACGGCAATGGTGACGGGAATAACGAGCCCCGCAATCACAGAAGATGTCCAGTCGCGCAGAAAGGCAAAGAGCACGATACAGGCCAGAATCAGCCCGATGAAGATGGCGTCGCGCACGCTGGCAATGCTGTCGCGCACAATCTGCGACTGATCGTAAAACGGCTCCAGGCTTACGCCCGGCGGCAGCTTGTGCTTCAGATCCGCCACTTGCGCAGCCACCGCGTCGGCCACGGCCACGGTATTGCTGGAGGGCTGGCGGGCGATGTTCAGCAGCACCGCCTGCTTCCCGTTGGCGGTGACAGTGGTGTAGACCGGCATGGGCGCCTGCATGACCGTGGCCACATCCGCCACGCGCACCGGCGCACCGGCCGGCGTGGTTTTGACTACCAGTTGCCGCAGTTGCGCAGCATCGTGAACCTGCGCTCCCACAAGGCCCAAAATCAACTGATGATTGGCTTCATAAAGGCCGGGCGAGTCCACAATATTCGAGGTCTGGATGGCGTTTACGAGGTCAAGAATGGTGACACCCGAGGCCTGCAACATGGCCATGTTGGGCACCACATGAAACTCCGGCACCTGGCCGCCCTGCACAGTTACTGTGCTTACGCCCGCGACGCGATTCAACGGCGGTTTGAGATCGTAGGTGGCAATCTCCCACAGGCGGGTCTGCGGCACCGTAGCGGAGGTAAGACTGTAACCCAGAATCGGAAAGGTGGCAAAGGTGAGCCGGTTGGAGGTGACTCTGGCGGTGGAGGGCAGTGTCTGCTCCACCTTGGCCAGCGCCGCATCCACCAGTTGCAGCGAACGGTACATATCCTGGTTCCAGTCGAAGAAGAGGCTGACTTCAGCCGAGCCGCGGCTGGTAGTGGAGCGCACAGTCACCAGCCCCGGCACCGAGTTCACCGCGTCTTCGATGGGCTTGGTGATGGTGACCTGCATCTGCTCCACAGGCATCACGCCGTTGTCCACGCCGATGACCACGCGCGGAAAATTGGTCTCGGGAAAAACCGAGATCGGAACCTGGAAGGCAAGATAGACGCCAGCCATCGTGAGAGCTGCTGCAAAAAAGAAGATAGTGCGCGTCAAGCGCGCCAGCCAGAAGGGCTTGTGGCCGGCTTTATCGGAGGATTCATCTGGCATCAGCCGTTCCCTCCGCCCGTACCGGGCTTTTGATCGTCGTCCGTCGCGGGCCCCACCTTTACCTTGGCGCCATCATCCAGGCCGTAGGCTCCGCCGGTAATAACCATTTCAGACGGCGTGAGGCCGCCTGTCACCTGCACGTCTTTTCCGTCTGTAATGCCCAGTGTCACCGGCTTGCGGTGCGCCGTGCCATCCGCGCCCACCACCATGACAGATTTGCTGCCGTCCTGCGCGGTCAAAATTGCGGACAAAGGAATCTTCCATGCCTGCGTTTCAGTTCTTCCGGTGATATCCACCTTGACCGGCGTGCCAACCTTGAGCGTTCCCGTTCTGTTATCGATTTTGAGCCACACTTCGAGGGTGGTGCTGCCAGGGTCGAGCGCCGGGCTGATGAGCGTGACCGTGGCAGCAACCGGATCGGTCACTCCCGGCACGCGCACGATTGCCTGGTCACCCACCTTCATCTGCTGGGCAAGGCTCTGCGCAAGGTGCGTCTTGGCCAACAAGCTCGAAGTATCCATCACCGTGAGCAGGGAAGCTCCGGCCGCAGCGGTTTCGCCGGCATAGAGAGGACGGTCGGTGATAACGCCGTCAATGGGGCTTCGAATCTCAGAGTAGCTCTGCTGTGCCTCCGCGCCCTTCAGCTTGCCTTCTGCCGAGGTGAGCTGCCCTTGCGCCGACTTGAGCGCAGCCTCGCGGCTCACGCTGCGCACGGATTGCATGTGTTTGGCCGCCGCGTCGTATGCGGCCCGCGCCGCCACCAGCGCGGCCTGCGCCGTATCCAGATCGCGGCCCGGTATTGCACCCTCGGCAAACAACTGCTTGCGGCCCTTCACAATGCTCAGATTCAGGTCAAGATTCGCCTTGGCCTGTGCTAGATCTGAGGTAGCCTTGAGGGTGTCTTCCGGCACCTGCGCCCGCGTCTCCGTGGCATACGTAGCCTGGGCCGTCATGTAGGCGCCCTTGTTGTCCATGGAGGCTGCGGCCAAGTCACTGTTTTCAAGCGTGGCAAGCAACTGGCCCTGCTTCACCTTCGATCCTCGCTGCACGTAGAATTTGCGCACCGGGGCGCTGATTTTGGGCGCAATGGCCGCTTGCGCCAGCGGCGCAAGAATCGCATCGGCGGTAATATGCTCGGCAATGGCTCCCTGCTCTGGATGCTCAGCCTGCACCGTTACCAGCGTCTCTGGAGCGGCCTCTTTTTTGCAGCCTGGCAAAAGCGCCAGGGGCAGCGCCAATGCGCTCAGCAAAAACCATCGCGCATTGAGTAAAACAATCTTCCGGAATTCATTTTTATTTGTTGTCTTCATCGGCTCACATTGTTCCCGTCAGCGTTTCTAGGTCGGCCCGTGCGGCCTGGTAGCGCACCATTCCATCTTCACGCGCATTCTCCGCGCCTACATAGGCGCTTTGAGCGTCCACAACCTCAAGCACTGTGGCTTCTCCATCGGCATAGCGCAGCTTGGTGAGCCGCAGGCTCTCCGCCGCCGTAGCCACGCTTGTATCCAGTGATGCTAGTTGTTCACCTGCTGCCTGAGCTTCACTGTACGCCTCGTCCAGGCGCGCGATCAGTTGCTTCTGCGTTGCGGTGAGCGCCACCCGCGCAGCATCGCGGTGTATCTCGCTCTGCTTGAGCTTGTGCTGGGTTGAGAGCCAATCCCAAACCGGAATGTCCAGCGTTACGCTGGCGGAGTAGCCGAGATTGCGCACATTTTCTGGTCCATTGAGGGCAACCTGCGGAGCGTCAATACCGTAGGTCACATTAAGTCCCAGATTGGGCAGATAAGCTGCACGCGCCGCCAGCACATCGGCGTTGCTGACGCCCAGCGAGGCAAGCGCGCTTTTCAGTTCAGGATTGTTTTTTGCCGCCGCCAGATCGATCTCTGCGCGAGAGGGGAGCGGCTCCGCGCTGCCCGCTGCCGTGAGTGTGAACGGCGTGCGCGGATCGGGAAAAAGCAAAACTCCCAGATCCAGCCGCGCCTTTTCCGCCGTCACCCTGGCGTCTAACAGGTCGCGCTGACGCTGTTGCTGAAGCAACTGCGCCTTGACCACGTCAGCGTGGGCGGCCTCTCGCGCCTGCTCGCGCTGGGTGGTCAGTGCGGTAAATGCTGCCGCTTCCTGTTCGGCGCTCTGGGCCACCGCCAGCTTGTTGTTCGCGGCAATCGAGGCATAAAACATGCCCACCACCGTGGCCCGCAGACCACGCCGCGCAATCTCCATCTGCGCCGCAGCCAGTGAAGCGGCCGCATCCGCGCGCCGCACGCCTGCGAGCGGTCCGAGTCCAAGCGTCTCGTTTACCACCGCCAAGCTGGAATACTCGCGCACCGCGTTGTTGGCAATGAATCGTGGCGAAGGCTGCGAACCTGCGCCCTGGCCCGCCTTGTTCTGCAACCCGTTGGGCTGGGTGTAGAGCGCCTGATTTTGATAGGTCACGCTCGGCAACATGGCTGCGCGCGCAATCGAACGGTCCAGCGCCGATGCTTTGCTCTCAGCCACGGAGGCCGCGAAGATCGGCTCATTGGCCTCCGCACGCCGGATCGCCTCAGCGAGCGTGATGGAGACAGGCTGGGCGGCAGCCGATAGATCCCGCGCCTCGGACGCCGTCTGGCCGCTCGCCGCTGGTAAAAAAAAGGCAAGAGCGCAGCAGAGAAGAGAGATAGAAAGCTGAGGTATTCCACGCCGCGTTCTGTGCCACATCGTCATATCTTGGAGCATACGATTAAGACCTTTATCTCACCAAAGATCGAAAGAAAAACAGGAAGCCGGTGAAAATGATCAATCACACGGTATCACCTTGATACTGAAGCACAGCTTAAGATACTTAGCATGGAAACGACTACCATTGCCGGCATTGAGGTTTCCCGCATCGGGCTGGGCACCTGGGGAATCGGCGGGTTGGAGTGGGGCGAAGTGCCCGAGTCCGATGCCATCGCCACTTGCCTCGGCGCACTGGAGCGCGGCATCAACCTGATCGATTCAGCGCCGATCTACGGCCACGGCCGGTCGGAGGAAATTGTCGGCCAGGCGATCCGCGCACACGGCAGGCGGGAGGATTTTTTCATCGCCACCAAGGCGGGTTTGGAGTGGAACGCGAGGGGCGTCTTTGCCAACTCCACCGGTGCGCGGATTCGCCAGGAGCTTGAAGAAAGCCTGCGCCGCCTGGGCACGGACACGATTGACCTCTACCAGGTGCATTGGCCGGATACGCGTATGCCGATTGCGGAAGTGGCCGCGCTGTTGGGAGAGTTACAGCGCGAGGGCGAAGTGCGCGCGCTGGGAGTGAGCAACTTCAGCGCCGCTCAGATGCAGGAGTTTCGCGCTGTGGCTCCACTGGCCTCAAACCAACTGCCCTATAACCTCTTCGAGCGGCAGATTGAAAATGCGGAAGAGGCCGGCGAGGCGACTCTGCCTTGGTGTGCGGCCAACGGCGTGGCCGTGCTTACCTGGAGCACACTTTGCCGCAGCCTGCTGGCTGGGCGGATTGATCGCGGCACGAACTTCGACTCGAAAGACATTCGCAGCGTAGACCCCAAGTTCCAGCAGCCGCGCTTCAGCCAGTATATGGACGCCGTGGAGCGGCTGGGGGGCTTTGCCCACGTACATTACGGAAAGACGGTGCTGGAGCTGGCCGCCCGCTGGGTGCTGGACCGGCCCGGGATTTCAGTAGCCTTGTGGGGCGCCAAGCGGCCCGAACAACTGGATGCCGTTGCCGGCGTGATGGGCTGGAAGCTGGATGAAAGCGCCATGGAAGAGATCGACAAGATTGTGGCAGAGTTGGTTACCGACCCAGTTGGGCCGGAATATCTGACGCCCGGCGTTCGGCCGGATTGAGCGTATATCGCCGTATCGTGAAAGATGGGAATAAGCAGCATGGGAGTGGACCGATCGCACCTGTTTCCTGGGGCGCTGAATGCGAGTTCGGTCTCGCGTCTGCTCTTTTCTCCACCCATCTCCGGCCCGGCTCTGCGATACTGATGAGTTATGCCAATTGCCGACCTGCAGCAAACCGCCCAGAAGATTGCCGGATTCCTCAACACGCTGAACAAGCTGGGTGGAATGCGTCTCAAATACCGCATTACCGCCAGCGACCCAGAAGCCACGGAAGGCCACCAGATCTGCGTTGAGCTGGGTGGACCCGATGTGCCGCTGGTTACACAGCACAACGGCGAACTACTGATGGCCCTGGAAACCATTGTCACGCAGATGCTGCGCCTGGACCCGCGCGAGCGCGACCAGATCAGCTTTGACGCGGCCAACTTCAAGGCCCTGCGCGCCCAGGAGTTGCGTCTGCAGGCCGAGACCGTCGCGGAAAAGGTACTCCGCTCCGGCGTTCCGTACGCGTTTCCGCCAATGAACAGCCGTGAGCGCCGGCTGATGCATATCGCCTTTCGCGGAATAGCCGGTGTTGAGACCGCCAGCTCCGGTGAAGGCCAGGACCGCTTTATGGCTGTCTATCCAGAAGGAAAGACGGATCTGCCGGTAGCAGCGCCGGTCAAGCCCAAAGGGTTTACCCGCAGATAAGCGCCGGAGGGCCGCCATGGCCAATGACTCGATACTCGGCAGCGGCGAGCTTGTTGCGTTTGTTCCCACCAGCGATCCGGCAAAACGCGCGCCTTTTATGAGGAGATACTGGGCCTTCGCCTGGTAGCGCTTGGTAGCCGACGAAGCGCCCTTTGCGCTGGTCTTCGACGCCAATGGCGGCCATGCTGCGTATAACCACCGTTAAGGAACAACATGCACAGCCTTTTGCCGTGCTGCGGTGGGATGTGGACGAAATCGAAAGCTCGGTGGAAAAGTTCGCGGCGGCCGGAGTTGTTTTCCCGCGCTTTGCGGGACTGAACGACAAAAAGACCCACTGGGAATTTGGAGATCGCCGAGCGGAACACGCATCGCCTGGTTTCACGGTCCCGATGGCAACGTGTTGAGCCTGACTCAGTATTGAGGCATTTGCGGTTGATGTTGCCGGCAGAAATGGAGAAGATTCACCCGTTTTGAACCTGGCCACTTTTCTCTTGCCAATTCGACCGCTCTCATCTGTCAATATTACAAATCCTATCTATTGAGCAACCGCATTTCTACCGACAAATCAATTGCGGAGATGCGGAAACCATGAACGATCAGCCGATCAGGAGACAGAGCAGCTGTGGGGTGGAGATGCCGTGGGCGCATTTGCGTCTTCCGCCTTTTCCACGAGTCGCTGTGCGCGTGTTGCAGTTGGTCAATAACGAGAATGTGCAATTGCACCAACTGAGCGACCTGATCTCTTCCGATCCTGCATTTGCCAGCGAAGTTCTTACCATAGCTAATTCAGCGGTCTATTCCCTGCGGTTTCCCGCCAGCAGCGTGATGCAAGCAATCGCGGCGCTTGGCGCCAACCACCTGCAGGGCCTTTGCCTTACGGTGGGAGTGAGAGCCTACCTGGGCAAATCGCTCAGCCATCCCGCCATGCATGCCATTTGGCGGCACAATCTGGCCTGCGCCTTGATCGCCGAGCAGTTGGCTTGTTCAGGCTCCCTTGATAAGGATGTCGCCTATACCTCCGGCGTGATGCACGACATTGGCCGCCTGGCACTGACCACTGTCCGGCCCAGGGAATACGCCCTTCTGCTTGGCAAGCATCAAGGCTCACCAGCCAGCATCCTTCAAGATGAACGGGATATGTTCGGCTGGGATCACTGCGAAATTGGACGCCAGCTCATCGCGGATTGGAAGCTTCCACCTGAGTTTGAAGCTATCGTCTCAGAGCATCACTCGTCCCGCCCCGACGGCAGTTGCTGGGATGTGGCAGGGCTGATCAACCTGAGCTGCCGCATGGCAGACACGGCAGGCTTTGCCGCATTTCGCGGATGCGAGATTACACCGTATCCCGATATGCTCTGCGAACTCCCCGATCTTGAGCGCAGCCACTTCTATTCCGAGCTTGAGGGCCTTGTTCATGAACTTGGCATGAAGATCCACGCATTGGAGTCGGCTTGATGCAGAGGCCCGGCCACGCGCAACTGAACAGCTAAACTAAGTAGATGGGCGGCTCCGGTCTCATTCTCGGTATTGAATCCTCATGCGACGAGACCGCCGCATCGGTTGTTCTGCGCGGCTCTCGAACGCTTTCCTCGGTCGTAGCCTCGCAGATTGCCACTCATGCCCGCTACGGCGGCGTGGTGCCGGAACTGGCCAGCCGCGAGCATTTGCGCGCCATTGTTCCCGTCGTCCGCACCGCCCTCGCACAGGCCGGCATTGCGCTTGGCGATCTCGACGCCATTGCCGTTACTTCCGGTCCAGGCCTCGCCGGAGCACTGCTGGTTGGCATCACTTACGCCAAAGCTCTGGCCTTTGCCCAGGGACTGCCGCTCATCGCCGTCAACCACCTTGAAGGCCACATCCACGCCGTCCTGCTGAACGAGCGGTCCTTGCCGGACAGACAGAACCTTCCCTTGGAAGTGCCAGGATCGGCGGATTCTCCCTCCCCCGAGGAACCCGCACTGGCCCTGGTCGTTTCCGGTGGACATACACACCTTTATCTGGCTCGCCCGGCCCACGGCGCGTGGAGCTACAAACTGGTGGGCCGCACCCTGGACGACGCCGCAGGCGAAGCCTATGACAAGGTGGCCAAGCTGCTGGGCTTCGGCTATCCCGGGGGCCCCTGGATCGACGCTCTTGCCCGCTTCGGCAACCCGCTGGCAGTTCTGTTCGCGTTTTCGCAGATCAAAACCAAGCTGCATCTTGCAGGCAAGGCGCCCCGCACCAAGGCCGCAAAAACAGCCCCGATCGCCAACCTTGACCCGCATTTTCTGTTTTCGTTTTCAGGCATCAAGACAGCCGTTTTGCGCTATGTGGAGCTGCACGAGTTGCGGGCTGAGGCTCAGGCCCGCGCGGCTCGGCTGTTTCCGGTGGGGGACGGGCAGACGGCAAAGCCGCCGCAAAGTAGAGAGGAAGCACTGGCGCTGTGTCCTCAGCAGACGCTCGACCTGATCGCCAGTTTCCAACACGCTGTGGTGGGCGACCTGATGAAGAAAACCTTTGCCGCCTCTGAATCCCTGGGAGCGCGCCGGATCCTCATCACCGGCGGAGTCTCCGCCAACCGAGAACTCCGCACCCGCTTCACTGCGGAAGCCGTACGGCGTGGCCTGCGAGTCGCCTTTCCCACACTATCTCTTTCCACGGATAATGCCGCCATGATCGCCGCTGCTGCGTGGCCTCGCTTCCTGGCTGGGGAGTTTGCGGAAAGCGGGCTATCAGCGGATCCGTCGCTGGCGCTGGGGCGGTGAAGGTAAAGGATCGTTGTGACCTTCGCGTGCTTCTATCCGGTACGGCTTAGGCGCTTTGCTATTTCTCGGACCCCGACCTCACTGCCGCCAGCATCTCCCGGCGAAGAATCGCATTGATGCGCGACTGATATCCCTTGCCCTGCGCCTTCAGCCATTCCAGCACGTCCGCATCCACACGCGCTGTAATCTGACGCTTCACCGGGCGATAGAATCGGCCACGAATTCCCTTCTTCCACTGCTCCGCCGTGAGCACGGGAATATCGCTCGAATCGATCTCGCTCTCAGGACGGGCAGCCAAGACCTTCAGATTGGCAATCTGCGCCTCAGTCAGTTCCGGTAAAGTCTCCAACATGTAGCTAACCATTTTCGTCTTCATAGCTCTTTTTCTCCTCCGCAGTGGCCCGTCGAGCCGAGATAACACGAACCACCTCGGTGAATCTGCCACACTCCAAGTCTTCCCGGACGGTGTGCGCAACCAGCAAGAACAAAATACTGCCGATTGCCTTGCTGGCTAGTCCGAGAACCTGCCAGCGCCGTTCCCCATCCACTAAGCGGTCGGCAACCACAACATGAAGCGGGTCCAAAAGCACCTGGCTGGCTTCCTCGAAGCTCACGCTGTGCTTGCGCTGGTTGGCTATGCTCTTCGCCTCGTTCCACTCGAGCCGGAGTCATGTCACGCCAATATTGTAACTACAATAACGTAAGTATGCAATTTGTATTGTTAACCTGCGCGGCTGCACTTTCGTACGCTCGAATCTCTCGCTGGTACAATCGAACAGGCCGGAAACCCGCCCAATTCAACTGTTTTCAGAGCAAGAAGCACGATGACTCTCCGCCTTTTCAATACACTTACGGGACAACTGGACGAGCTGGTTCCCTCCGACGGCAACGCGATGCGGATGTATGCCTGCGGACCCACGGTCTACGACTACGGGCACATTGGCAACTTCCGTACCTTCCTGGAGATCGACGTGCTGCGCCGATTCCTTCTGCTGAGCGGAATCCCAGTGCGCCATGTGATGAATATTACGGACGTTGACGACAAGATTATCCGCAACGCTGCCGCCGCCGGTATCCCTATCGGCGAGTACACGGCCCCCTTCGAGCAGGCGTTTCTTGAAGATCTAGACACGCTAAGAGTGCAGCGCCCGGAGCAGCTTGCGCGCGCCACGGAGCATATTGAGCGCATGGTGGAGCTGGTGCAGAAACTGGCTGCTGTTGGCGCAGCTTACCAGACCGAGGACGGTTCGTGGTATTTTCGGCTGGCCAGTTTTCCGGAGTACGGCAAGCTGAGCAAAAAAGACCTGAGCGGTATGGAAGATGGCGCGCGCGTGGACGTGGACGAGTACGAGAAGGACTCGGCACGCGACTTTGCGCTGTGGAAGGCCGCCAAGCCCGGCGAGACAAGCTGGGATACGGCCATTGGACGCGGCAGGCCCGGATGGCACATCGAGTGCTCGGCCATGTCGATGGAATATCTGGGCGAGAGCTTCGACCTGCACGCAGGCGGCGAAGACCTGATGTTTCCGCACCACGAAAACGAGATTGCGCAGAGCGAGAGCGTGACTCATAAATTGCTGGCGCGGCACTGGATGCATGTGCGCTTTCTGCTGGTGGACGGGCGCAAGATGTCAAAGAGCG
>VFSW01010071.1_pt1 | contig 13436 bp, 10 predicted proteins | sample 5358111 | NCBI WGS metagenome assembly VFSW01 (sample SAMN11554181, study PRJNA540505) | mine drainage metagenome | isolation source: sediment from site ElyBrook_90M | place: USA: Ely Copper Mine, Vershire, VT | collected 2017 | reverse complement strand
TCATCGTACGTATACGTCTCGAAAACGATCCCATCCATCCGCTGGCTGGCTGGCAAATCGCCCAATAAGACCTTGTCGACCAGCGCTGCGTCTTGCGGGGTGAGAGCGGCGCCTTTGGGAACCAGGCCAAAGGCGGTCCGCACCTGCTTCTTGAAAAACGTGAGCATCGCCCAGTAGAAAAAATCGCTGCGGAACAGCACATCGAAGACAAAGCGAGGCGGCAGCTTCATGTAGACCTCACCGGGGGCGTCGGGCGAAAGCAGGACAAGCGCCGAGACGCGCTGCGGGTGGCGCGCGACAAAGCGCAGCGCCGAGGTCGAGCCCGCCGAGACGGCAAAGACTGCCGCCCGCCGGATACCCAGAGCGTCCAACAGGCCGGCGTAAGCGTCCGCCTGGGAGTTAAGTGTTGCGCCTGCCGGCGTTGGCGTGCGCAGGTAACCGAAGCGTGAAACGGAAATCACCTGGTGGTTCGTAAGATCAATGTTGTGCGCCAGAAACAACCCCTGGTCAAAGCCGCCGATCGCGCCGTGCACGACCAGCACCGGGTAGCCTTTCCCCAGGATGGCACACTCGATCGGCCCGCAGGCAGTTTCGATCATGCGGCTGCCCAGGCCGTCGAGGCGTTTGCGGGCGGCGCGGATATCCAGTGAATAAAGAGCTACGATCCCAGCAATACCAATCACGAAAATGCTGGCCAGGGTAACAAAAAGATAGTTCAAGAAAGTGGGCATGAGGTTATTCCTTCGATATCGTGATCGCACAGGTTAAGATCATCAGCATAGCCGGACGCGGATCATCACTACAGTCTGCACTGCCTTTTCCACTTCGTCCGCTCTCGGATTCCGGTTCTCATCGAAAGTCACGCCGTAAAATCTGGCATCACCTGGCAATTTGCGAAGATGTGCGGCCAGCCCGGTTGCGATAGCTTGTTTATCATCGGCAACCGGTTCCGCCAGTCCCTTCAATTCCCGGCCCTGAATGCGAACTGTGACCGGCGCGCCGCCGCGCAGGTTCTTCCACCAGTTGCATGGGAAAAGAGGCTTACCTGAACGCCCTCTTGGGAGTAGTCAACCGGCGTGGTAAAGGATTTCCCGCTTTTGCGACCCGTGAAGGTGATCAATAATACGGTTTTGCTGACCATCCCGTGTATTGGCGAGCGTAACAAGAATTTCATGGTCTCGGTGACGAATGAAGGAACAGTTGGTGTTGTGTTCATGGTTGTATGTCTCCTTTTTATGAGGGTTTGCAGCTTGTTTCTACGTTTAGCAAATTAACGGAGGGGGTCGCTTCGACGCTAGTAGCTGGATCTGAACCTTTTATATCAAGTCGCTTTCTGGCCGGATAAGCCAGCCCGGCCAGGGTGGTGAGAAAGACAGCTCCTACAGCGAACAGGAAGATGCTGCGCGCATCCATGGATGGACTCAACAGGGCAACAAGCCCCGGACCAAGGATCGTTCCAGCGGATCCAACCATACTTTTGATCCCCAGGATGCGGGAACAGTATTGCTTCGGGGAAATATCGAGAATAGCAGCGTTGATCGCAGGGTCATACAAGGCATTACCCAGCCCGCCAATAGCGAAAGACACCGCAATCAGGATGAAATTCTTGAAAAATGCCAGGCCGAGGAACTGCGCCGAGAAGAGAATCAGGCCCAATAAGATCACCGGCTTCCGTCCCAGCCGGTCGCTTAACCCCCCCAGGAAAAGCTCTCCGATCATCATGGCAATTCCATACGTGCTCATTACCAGGCCGAGTATGGTTGACGACCAACCAAGATCATTATATGCATAGAACATGAGTCGTGGCTCGATGAAGGCCCAGGCAAATAGTACGGCAAAAACGATGAACAACAAAACAAGAAAGGCGGAGAGCGATTTTGGTAAAGTGCTCCGGAGATTGGTCAGGAAGCTTTCTCTATTTCTTGCCTGGCTGCTTTTTGTTTCCTTCAATGAACGCTCTGAAAGATGGTTTACAGGTATATATAGGAGCGCCACCAAAAACGTGAGGATGGTCATACCGATTGAAACCGTCAAAGCAGCGCTGTATCCCCACCGGTCATAAATCAATCCTCCGGCGATCGGGCCGGCGATCCAACCGAACGAAGCGCCGCCGTTAATAAAGCCCATCCACTGCGCCTGGTGATCCTTGGGTGCTACATCCGCAGCCAGACCGGTCACCGCCGGTATCAAGCCTGCGGTTAAAGCGCCGGCCAATCCACGAATAAAGATGAACGTCTCAGCGGATTGAGCCAGTAAATACCCGCAGAAAGCCGCGACGTAGGCTGCCAGCGATACCAGCACCAAGGGCTTGCGTCCAAAACGGTCAGCCAGCGCGCCCATGAACGGAGCCGCAAGAGTACTGGTGAGGGCATACACCATTTCACTGGTTCCCAGGGCTGCGACTCCTGCGCCAAGCTCGGTAAACCGGCGGGCAAACAGGGGGAAGATGATAACAAAGCCGGTCATCTGGAGGGCCATGCAAACAGCCAGGACAAAAATAGTTTTCCCTGGATTCATTTTCATAATTGATCCTCCTTGTCAGAATATATACGACCACACACACTGCACGGGCCGCGCCGCCGGTAATAGTAACCCAGCGTCGCCACCGCAAGCGCTACACCCCAGACGGGGAACAGTAAGGTGGATCCAACCTGGAGGATGATTTCATCGATGAGTCCTAGACCCTCTGCCCCACCGGCCTTCAATACAGCGACCATCTTGGGTAAGGCGGACCAAATCCCGATGCCGCCCACGATCAGCAAAACCGATACGAGCGAGGCCGGGACTACTGCCAGGGCGATGGGGACCCGGCGTCCGGCCAGGCCGATCATCCAGCGCGGGAATACCACACCCCAGCGCTGCACCAATCCGAGCGTAAGCACTGCTCCCACCAGGCCGAAGGTCGCCAGGAAAAGTCCCGAGATCCACATTCCGCTCTCTTGACCGCGATGCAGGTACTCTTCGCTCATCCCCAGCGGGAACCCTAGCGCCCAGGCGTAACGGGTGAGGGCATAGAAGACTGGCGCCACCATGGACACGTACACGGCAATCCGGCCCCAGCGCTCAGCGTTGTTCGGGCTCGTCCACCCCTCCTGGCCGTCTCGGCGGCCGCAATACAGGCAGGCGTCCGCGCTCCGGCGGACATAGCTTACGGTAGTTGCCAGCCAAAGGAACCCGCCGATGAGACACAGAAATTGGTAGATCGTCCCCCATTGAGTCAAGCCCTCCAGGTAGACCTGGCTAAACTCGGCGCCAGTGAAAAGGCTGCGGACGGTGTAAGGGATATAACCGAGCAGGACCAGCAGGTCGAGGCCGGTCATAAGCAGCAAGAGGACCCCAGCGAGCAATGCACCGGCAGTTATGAAGAGAGGCCGGAGCGCCTTGCTTACCCCACGCAGCATCGCCGTTCCCACGGCCACCGCTGGGATGCCAGCCGAAATCACAACGACCCAGGCAACGCTCGGTCCGAAACGCCCAACCAACGGCCCCATAGCGCTGACGGTTTCAGAAGTGTAAGGGAACCCGCGCCCGCTCACCGCCCAGAAGACCCCCAGCGCGGCATAGAGCAGCGACCAGGCCACTGCCGCGTAGGGCGCCCAGCGCTGCCAGCCATGAACCCCTCTACCGCGGGCAGGTACGACGCTGGCCATCACGTTCTCTTTTCTTAATTGGATTGTGCTCATGGCCTCTCCTCGTTAGTCATATCAATTTCTTGTTTTGACCTCGGTTGTTATTGCACCCCGGAGAACAGGCGTTGGCCCCATGCACGGAGCGCATCCCAGTTGCGATAATCACCGGTTTTCATCCCGGTCAGCAGCATTAAAATCCGCATGATCATCTGCTCGGGCAGCTTGAGCGTACGTAGATCCAGCTTGCCGGCAAAGAAACCGAGGCAGACGGGCTTGATTTGTTCGATCACGGGAAGTGATTGCCGCAAATATCCATCGATCGTCGATCCCCCATCGAAGATAGTCGGCTGCCGCCGGGCCCAAGCAGGGTTCGCCATGGCTGGATCAATAAAAATCGGATAGGAAAGCTGATCACATTTGGGCGTTTTCACCAGGTGCATGCCAGTTACGAAAAGCGCCACCCGTTTCTTTTGGAGTTCCGGCAGGTTCTTTTCCAAAAACTGGACGATTTCGGGATGCCATCCAAATCGATAGAGAAGACCTCCGGCGACAACTGTGTCAAATGGAGTAAGATCCGTTATTTCAGAAATGGGGCGTATATCAACTATGAACCCTTGAGCGATTAATTCATTGCCAATGAATTTTGCTGTTTCTTGGGTTGAACCTGAATGACTAACATAGGCAATTAAAAGTTTTTTCATTGTTTTACTCCCGATTGTTGTTACGAAAATTTTCGATTGAGTCGTGTAACTGATAATAAGATCATTCCCATATCCCGCACCTTATCCAAAAGGCCATGCAGCGCGGCCTGATCGACCACAGGACCGGTCAGGGTGGTATTGTCATCGCTGTCATAACGGATTTCCATCCCATCAAACCAATCTGTCCACTGATCACCAAGAATTCCTCTTAACCGGATTTCGTACTCCTCAATTGGTTCGGTGGTTGAACTGGATAGTTTCACCATACTTGGAAGCCTTTCTAGTGGTTGAATCGCGGATTTTGCGATCTTAGCAACCTGCCTTATATCTGATCTTCTCATCGAGGGGGCAGATTACTGCAATCTTCTGAGACCCAACAGGAAATCTGCTCCTGCGTATAACCCAACCAGTCCGCAGCTGTTCTGAGTTACCCAAGGCCAGGTGGATTCAGGCGCATTCTGAAGGGTCATCTCCCACATGGCTATGAAACGGAGATTTTCTTGCTTTATTGCCTGCTTTTGGGGATCGGACAACCCCATGACGAACCCAGCTTGATTGATCAATCGCATGATGAAGGTCGTAATGGTAGATACTTGATCTGTGAAAAGAAAATCGTGGGCCATATTTGTTTTTTTCCTTCCTCCATGAACGATTGCTTTAAGTGAATTGTTAATAGGAGTATAGGGCGGACCAGGTACATTTTCATGATCCCGCGGTTGTAATTCCCTGGAGAAATGGGTGTATTTAAGTTGATTAAGTTGATGGAAGGGTGTATCTGGGAAAGTGGCCGTTAAATGATTTTATATGTTTTGGCAGTATTGACCGCTTGAACCCGGTTGGCTACCCCTAATTTGGCAAAGATGCTGTGGATGTGCCGCTTAACCGTCGCTGTTTCTATGACCAACTGCCTGGCGGTTTCGAGGTTAGAGAGTCCTGCCGCCATACAACGCAGAACCTCTACCTCGCGCCTGGAAAGGGACTCAATCAGGATGGAACCGGCGATCAGCCCTGTGTCTTCCTGCCTGACAACCTCTATTTTTTCCAGCATCCGGCGCGCATATTGGCTGTGAAGCGATCGGTGTTCGCGGGCGATGTGAGCAAGCAACCTCGCAATAGGCTGACCTTCATCAAGGATGGCGCGCGTATATCCTTCCGGCTCAGCCAGACATAACGCTTGCTCAAGCGCAGCAACGGCCTGCTCCAGTTGACCGGCTTGCATAAAGGCAACCGCTGTGAGAGTATCGACCGCCACAAGGCTGCCTAACCTTGCACCCACCTTTGCCGCAGATTCCAACTGGCCAAGCAAACCAATCGCGATGTGAATGTTTCCAGTTGCTAGAAGCACACGGACCCGGCAGATCTCGCGCGATTCGATCGAAAAAGGAATAGTCCCTGTGGGAATTGCGGGAAGGGCAGACGCCCAGGTTGTAGCCGCAGCGAGATTCCCCTCCAGTAGCCACAGCCTGACCTGCAAAGCTTCAGTCTGCCAGACCAGTCCGTTCCAGATGTACGATTGGTGGATCAAGGTAGAAGCTTGATTGAGCGCATTTTGTGCGGCAGAAAAATCTTTTTCCAGAAGGAGATTTCTAGCGCGGATATTGTAGAAATCGACTAAAAGATAGGGCACTCCCGCGACCAGTCCCGGTTTGAGGTAACTTTCGATCTCGCGCCCGGCCTCTTCTAATTCATCCCACTCATAAAGCAGGTCAACCAGCCGGCAATGCATCGCGCAAGCGGCAAAATAACCATCCAGTCCTTGTTCCTTTAAAAAGGTAAGGGTATCCTTGATGAGCCGGTAACACCGTTGAAGCTGCCCGGATGTTTTATAAACAAAAGCCAGTTTATTGGTTCCATGCAGCAGGCGCAAGGTAAACCCAATTTCTTTGGAAATACTTATCGTTTCAAGGTTGATCTGTTCGGCTTTTACAAGGTCGCCATCCGTGAAATATTTGTAACTCAAACCATGGTAGATATGACATAGTGCGATTTGCGCTGATTTGATCCCTTTCGGAGGCGGAGTTTCTAGCAATCCTGCGGAGAGCAGGATAGCTCGATCGTAGTCCTGCTCCAGACAGGCGGTTAGAACTTTCAATGCTGTAATCTGATAATTCAATGCGTGAAATTCTTGAGACGTTTCGTACTTACCTGATTGCTCGAGGTTATGTTTCTGAAAGGCTGTTTCCGCGGCTTCGATCCAGGCGTTTGCATTTTCTAGAACACCAGTTTGGGTGATTGACCATGCATTCCATATACACAACCAGGGTTTACTGAGCACCAGATCTTCAGGCAGCGCCTGGATCCATTCCGTAAGCTTGGAATATTGGCCATTAATCCATGCCGATTCGGCGATGCGTTCAATTAGGTGAGCCGCACGGGGGAAATCCTGCGCGGCCAGTGCATGCTGTATTGCATCTTCGGGATAGCCATTTTGCTCGAACCAATCTGCAGCGCGAAGGTAAAGCATGTTGATCGGGCTGATCTTTGAATGAGCCAGCCGGACACGCAGCAGGCTGGCAAAGAGGTGGTGATAGCGGTACCATTTCCTCTCTTCGTCCAGGGGAACAATAAACAGGTTGCTCCGCTCGAGAAATTCCAACATTTCCTGACCCAGGCCGGCAGGGTTTAGATCATTGGTTATTTGCTCATCCTCTTTTGGGCTGCCGGAACAGACGGCATCGCACAGTGGGCCATTCAGCCTTTCCAGGATGCTTGTTTGCAGAAGAAAATTTTGCACATTCTCCGGTTGCAGATCCAGGACTTCTTCTACCAAATAATCCATGACATAGCGGTTGCTGCCGGAGAAGGCCCGGATAAAACCTTTCTGATCAGCCGCGTGCTTGAGAGAAAGGGCGGTCATCTGCAGGCTGGCAATCCAACCCTCCGTACGAGCCGCCAGTGCGATGAGATCGTCTTTCGAAAGGTCCAACCCCATCACCTGATTCAGATATTCATTGATTTCGGCGTCCGTAAAGCTGAGGTCATCCATCCTCAATTCCATGATTCGATTGCGCGTGCGCAGCCGAGAGAGTGGGAAACGCGGATCGGTGCGGGTAGCGAGAACCAGGTGGGCATGAGGAGGCTGATGATCGATATAGTATGAGATTGCAGAATGGATTGAGCGACTTTGGATGACATGAAAGTCATCCAAAACCAGGACAAATTCACGATCCTGTTCGCCGAGTTCATTGATTAGCGAGGTAAGGATGGTTTCGCTTGAGAGAAATTCGGTCGAATCCAATTCTTCGAAGGCGGTTTTACCAACTTCCGGAAAAACTGCCTGCAGCGCAGTGATGAAATACCGAAAGAATCGGGCAGGATCGTTATCGCTTTCATCCAGTGAGACCCAGGCAGCCGGGATGCTTAACTGGCCGATCCAATCTGCCAATATCGTCGTTTTCCCGGAGCCGGCAAGCGAGGAAAGCAAGATCAGTGGATAGTTAAGACCCTTGTTCAGCTCCGTAATGAGGCGAGGCCGCCTGACTCGCTCCCTTCGGACCTGGGGGATGAATAACTTGGTTTTGACCAAAGGAATGACGAATTTCTCGACCATAAATTAAATTATACATTTTATGAGCCAGGATGCATAAAGATCTAGGCTAAACTAATAACTTTGCCATTTTCGAGTACGAAGAAGGATGAAAAAGCGGGTTGCTCCTCACCCCATGGTGGATAAGTCGAGAATACCTGGCCCTCAGATTGAGAAGATTGGAATAACTATCCATCTGTTCCCCGGTGAAAGCAAACTCACTCTCTCCATCCCCGCTGCTGGCAAGCACATTTCCATACGGATCGTAGCTGCGGTTGAGCGTGATTTCCCCCTCGCTGTTGGTGAGCGGCCTCACACTCCCCAGGGCATCCGTCAGGAAGTAATCTCTATCTGTGGTGCTCTCCTGGGCGATCCTGTCATTGCCATACAGGTAGGTGTAGCTGCCATCGCTCAACACCTGCACCAGCCCCCGCCGCGTCGTCCAGCGCGTACACCATCGGCGTCCCTACATTGACTCCCTGCGAGACCCGGTTACCCCTCCCATCGTAGGCATAAGTGTAGGTATTGCTCCCCTGCACCACCCTCTTCAGCCGGTTGGCGTGGTCATACGAGTAGGTGCTTGTCCCATCCGAGAGCTGGTTGCCATTAGCATCCCAGGTGTAGCTCACCCCGCCCACACTGGCCAGCCGGTTGGCGTCGTCGTCGACGGGTAGCTCCTCACTCCGTGGTGGATAACTCTAATTATAGAGGATTATGGTAAGATAGCCAGCTTTTCACTACCCGGAATGGAGAGACCCTGCCCACTTGATGCAAAGAATTTTGGTGATCCTTGCGATTCTGGTTTTATGCTTTGAACTCTACCGCCTTTTACGCTGCGGTTGGATCCGCCGAATTCTCAAGAAAAAGAAAGAGGCCAAACAGGCTCGCAAACCGCGCGGGATGAAGCCTAAAAGCGAACGGGATTGTCCGTTTTGTATGCAAGAAAAGAGGAAACTGAAATTAGCCCTTCCTGAAATGCCCTTGCCGTGGAGTTTGCGAAAAGGTCGCGGTGGTCCAAATAAAAAAATATCGACCGAAGGATTTTTTGGCCCGAATGTGACGTGTGAATATTACGGCATTTCCAATGAAACCATTCATGCGCTGGTCGGGTATGGCTGTCATGGAAAGCATGAGATGATCCAGGATCTCAAATGTCAGGCTTGCCAGAAGAAATTCACCATTCGCAAGCACACAATTTTATACCGGTTGAAAACTCAATCCGGGCTGGTTGAGAAAATCTTGTGGTTATTAGCCTTAGGCGTAGATGCCTCAGCCATCGAGGAAGTGTTCGGCATAAGTGAGATTACGATTCGTACATGGTTGTGTCGTAGCGGCATGCAAAGCAAGAAGCTGCATGAACGTTTCATGATCGAGCTGGACCTAATTCATGTACAGTTGGACGAATTGTGGGCCAATGTGAAACACTCTGGTCAGGAAATGTGGGTGTGGGTGGCAAGCGATGTGACCACCAAGATCGTCCCAGTCATCCAGATAGGTGGACGCACCCAGGTAATGGCCTATCAGGTCGTGCATGAGTTAAAAGGGAGACTGCGCCCTGGATGCGTTCCTGTCTTCAGTACCGATGGATTAAGACTCTACTTTTACTCATTAACCGCACACTTTGGACAATGGGAACCACTTGTTGGCAAGGAACTGATCTGGGTTCTTTTAAGTGATTTTATCTACGCCCAGGTGATTAAACATCAGCGCAGACGCCGAACGGTGGAAGTGGAACGGCGAATCTTGTGCGGGGAAGAGCTAAACTATCGCCAGCGATTGAAATCCGCCGGTTTGAGTGGGAGAATCAACACCCCATTTGTAGAAAGAGGCAACCTGACGATCCGACAGTTTGTCTCCAAGCTAACACGTCGCACATGGGAACCTGCTCATTACACCTCCGAACTGGTAGAACCTCTAGAGTGGTGGCGATGTTATTATCATTTTGTGAGCTGCCATGAAAGTCTGTCGGTTGCCCTGGCAAAACCGCGTCAAAAAAAGGAAAACCAACAACCCACGCGATATCGGAAACGGACGCCAACAACACTTGCACCGCAATGCGCTGCACCAAACGCAGTGCGGTGTGGCGGCTGGATTGACGAATCGACGTTGGACGGTAAAGGAGTTATTGAGTTATCCTTTGCTCTGATTGGGTTTGGTAATAGAAGGGGGAAGTAAGATAAATTCATAAAAGGAATCTGATTCTCGCATCGGCTTAACTGCGCACCAGGCGTTTAAACTAAAAAGGTGCGACAGAATCGCATCTTCTTAGTCATCCACCACGGATAATGGGCGCACCTCAAGGTCATTCAAACCAATCGGCACATCAAAGATTCTTGGATCTTTTGCATTGGGTAGAGCGCATACTCAATACGCGTATTTGATTTTTCAGAACCTTCCTAGAAATGAGCATGGATTTTACCGAATGGAACTTTGACTGGAAAAGCTCAGAATCCATTCATTTGCACCCCTCGATCAGAATAGAAATTTGTGGACAACAGGATAGCAATGTAGCATAAAATGAATTATACTATTTATAAACATGCTGATTGGGAGAATGAAATGAGAACCCTGTTTATTGGCAGATCTCGCGAACTGAGCGAGTTAAATCGCCTGTACCAAAGTCAGAAAGCCGAGTTTCTCATCTTATATGGTCGGCGGCGGATTGGTAAAACCCGCCTGATCACGAATTGGATGGAATCAACAACACCGCGTGCTTTCTTCTGGGTGGCCGAACCAACCTCATCATTCGATCAGCTGCGTTCTTTTTCCCAAGCCGTTTTCCGATTTGAATCACCTCAATCCCAGCCCCCACTGGATATGTCGTATGGTGATTGGCGCACGGCCTTTGAAACGCTTGCCCGTCTCGCAGAAAAAGAACGAACAGTGGTCATCATCGATGAATTCACTTGTGTTCTGAAAGCCGAACCGGCAGTTTCGGCTTATTTACAGCACGCCTGGGACCACGTGTTAAGCCAGGCCAACCTGTTTTTGATTATCTCTGGCTCGCATCTGGGGATGATGCAGCGCCAGGTGTTGTCCTACCAGGCTCCGTTGTACGGACGTTCTACCGCCAACCTGCTTTTGCAGCCGCTGCCATTTAGCTTAACTCAAGCCTTTTATCCCAATTATCAGGCGGATGAACGCGTGGCAGTCTATGCCATGCTGGGCGGCGTGCCGGCCTATTGGGAACGCTTTGACCCACAAAGAAGTATATCGGAAAATATCCGGGCAGAACTGCTCAATTACAGCGCATCCATGCACGATGAACCCCGGCTGCTTCTGGCGGATTTCTTACACGAGCCGCATAATTATGTGTCCATCTTCAGAGCCATCGCCAATGGGGCCGGAACCCCAAAGGAAATTGCCCGTATGTCGGGCTTGGATGAGAAGCATATCCCGCAGTATCTCAATGTATTGACGGACACCGGTTTTATTGCCCGCCGGGTGCCGGTGACGCAATCGCCAGCGTCCCGGTTAGGCCGCCACTTCATCACCGATCCATTCCTGCGCTTTTATTATCGGTTTCTAGCCAGGCGGCAATCACAGCTGGCTTTAGGGGTGGAGGAACAGTCTTTAGAGGAGATCAAACGACATCTCCTCGATTTCATTGGGACATATACCTGGGAAGAATTATGCCAGGAATGGCTTCTTCGAGCCACTGGGAAGCAGCGCTTGCCTTTCCTGCCTGACCAGGTGGGCAGCGCCTGGACGAAGAAAGCCCAGGTTGACGTGGTCGGGATCAATTCAATGGAAAAGACTTTGATCCTTGGTGAATGTAAATGGAGTCCTAAGGTAATGGATCGCGATGTTTTAGAAGGTCTGGTTCAGAAAACGGAAGAATTATTGTCTTTAGAAGGGCATTGGCGGATATACTATCTTGGATTTGCGCGGGGCGGTTGGACCCACGAGGCTAAATCTTTTGCCGGGACTTTTGGAAAGTCCAAAATCCAGGGGGACCGCTGGCATGCAGTTGGAATGAGCCTGTTGGATCTTGCCCAGGTCGATCAAGATTTAGCGGATTGGAGTAAAGGCAAGGATGCTGAAGTAGTCATAGAAATATGAGTTCAAACGAAAGTTGCTTGATGGATGATATTTTTAGGTCTCGCATTTTCAGTGATTGAAATCCGAGGACAAAACATCAATTTGCTGAGTGAGTAAGCAGCCAGGTTCACACCTAATTTTTCTACCTCTTGGAACTAAAATATACGCAAAAACCAGGGTCTCCGGGGTACTCCAAAAGCACCCGGAGCAGTGTGAGCAAAGATCCTGAATCCGTGCTATTGATGCGGCGGGGTCTGCAAACACTTGCACCCGCCCCTTTGGGCGCCCAAAGCGGGTGGCGGGCGGTGCCAGGCAGTGCAGGTGTCAGCCAAACCGGCGAGCGCTTTTTCTTGTTTTCCCGGCACACAGCGATCCCACAGGGGGACGCGATAGTTGATCGATGTATAATTAATTTTAGGATGTCTGAGCCACTTCTCCTCACCAAACTTTATGTCCCACCATCTCGCCCTAACATTGTCCTCCGCCCCCGCCTGATCGAGCGGCTGAACGAGGGTCTCTCTTCGGGTCGGAGACTTTCTCTCATATCAGCATCTGCCGGCTTTGGTAAAACCACGCTGGTCAGTGAATGGGTCGCTGTTTGTGAACGACCGGTCGCCTGGCTATCACTGGATGAAGGGGATAACGACCCCACATCCTTTCTGGCATACCTCATCGCTGCTTTGCAGACGCTTGCCCTGAGTAAAGACGAAGGGATTGCGGCGAATATTGGAAAAGGGGTGTTGGCTATTCTCCAGTCCCCTCAGCCACCGCCAATCGAATCGATTCTGATAACCCTGCTCAATGAAATCACCACCGTCCCGGATAATTTCGTCCTTGTCCTGGACGACTATCATGTGATTGATTCCAAACCTGTTGACAATATCCTCACCTTTCTACTCGAGCACCTGCCTCCACAGATTCACCTGGTCATCGCCACCCGCGAAGACCCGCCCTTACCTCTGGCCCGCCTGCGTGCCCGCGGCCAATTGACCGAATTGCGCGCCGCCGACCTACGCTTCACCCCCGCCGAGGCTGCCGAGTTTCTCAACCAGGTGATGGGCCTGAACCTCGCGGTGGAAGGCATCGCCGCACTCGAAGCCCGCACCGAAGGCTGGATTGCCGGCCTGCAATTAGCCGCGATTTCGATGCAGGGGCATCAAGACGCCGCCAGCTTCATCAAATCTTTTACCGGCAGTCACCATTTCGTATTGGACTATCTGGTGGAAGAAGTCGTACAACAGCAGTCCGAAAGCATCCAGACCTTCCTGCTGCGTACATCGATCCTTGACCGTCTATGCGGACCTCTGTGTGACTCTGTTTTGGGTTCTCCTTCTGCTTCCGGGCACGAAACCCTGGAATATCTCGAACGCGCCAACCTGTTCATTGTCCCGCTGGATAACGAACGGCACTGGTACCGCTATCACCACCTCTTTGGCGAACTACTGCGCAAGCGGCTGGGGCAAAGTCTCGTGCCAGGAGAAATTGCCGGGTTGCACATCCAGGCCAGCGAATGGTATGAGCAGAATGGTTTTCCGTCGG
>VFSW01010070.1_pt1 | contig 13437 bp, 13 predicted proteins | sample 5358111 | NCBI WGS metagenome assembly VFSW01 (sample SAMN11554181, study PRJNA540505) | mine drainage metagenome | isolation source: sediment from site ElyBrook_90M | place: USA: Ely Copper Mine, Vershire, VT | collected 2017 | reverse complement strand
AGAGCATCAGCTTCCCAAGCTGAGGGTCGCCGGTTCGAATCCGGTTTCCCGCTCCAAGTTAAGCCTCTGAAGTGCGGGCGGAATCCGCGAGCCCCTCACTCGCCTTCGGTCCAGCCTGGCCTTCTTGGCAAAGGTTTTTGGTCCGAGGCGCGAAGAAGGAGATGCCCTCTCGAGCGCGGTCTAGTCTGCGGGTCAGCATGTGCGAGTAGAGCCGCATCACGGCCTCGTCGCTGTGCCCAAGGACCTTGGCGAGCACCTGGAGGTCGGGAACCCTCACAAGGAAGTGCGAAGAGAACGTGTGCCTGAGCTTGTGAGGACCGCCCTTCAGTCGTGCCAGACACACTCGAAGAAGGTGTCGAAGTGGCTGGAACCGGTGCAGCTGGGACCAGGCTGACCTTGCTACCAGCCGTGGGGAATCTTCATCCTGCCCTCGCTGGGTGCCCTACCGTTCATTGCCGTTGAGGGCCCGCTCCGCTATGGCCGTCAACAAGAACAGCCGGTCCGGACGTGAGGGCAGCGGGGTGAAGCCGAAGCTCTTGTAGAACTCTCTAGCCACGTCGGTGAGGGCGTCCACGACGATGGCGTAGACGGCCAGGCGCTGACGCGCGTCCAGCACACGGCGGATTGCGTCGGCCAGGAGGACGTCCCCGACGCGCTGCCCTCGGGCGCTTAGGTCCCGCGCCAGCCTGCCGATGAGGGCCGCGGGGATGCCATCGTAGCGCGGGAGCTTCTTCGCGAGGTCCTCGGGGAGGTCTTCTACCTCGAGGGAGAACGCGCTCAGGCTGTAGAAGCCCACGAGGCCGAGCTGGTCGTCGATGGCCACGAAGACCTGGGCGAGGTCCCGCCGAGCGTCCTGGCTGGCGCAGTGCTTGAACCAGTCGTCGAGGTCCGGCTCGCCACAGGCAAAGGCACGACGGTCGTGCTGTTTCCGCAGCGGCTCGATGTGGATGGCCAAGGCGCCCTAGCGGGAAACCTTGGCGGCGTGAAGCTTGAGGGCCTCGACCAGGCGCGGGGACGGCACCTGCGGGTTGCGAACGGCCTCGAGGAAGACCTCGCGGTCGGCGCCTCGGAGGAGCATGCGCTCGTGGTCCTCGAGGACACGTTGGGCGCCTTGGAGGGCGAGGTCGGCAGCGGGGAGACCGGAGACGGCCATCGCCTGCAAGATGACGGCCTTCGCCGAGGGGGCGACCCGCAGTTCGAGCCTCTGGCTCTTCAGCTCCCGCTTCTGCTTTTGCTTTGCCAGGTGGGCCATAAGACGAATGTACGCCGAGATGCCGTACACCGCAACCATGGGTGTCGGCGCCTACCAGCCATGGGGAATCTTCACCGTAGGGGGGGCCGCTCAACCCCGCCGCGTGCCCCCGCAACCCGGATTGGAAGTGGTTGAGGTCTGGGCCGAAGCCGGCCAGCCGGCCGATGACCGCGGGCGGCGACCCCGAGCGCTCCTGATTCTGGCCAAGGTTTGGCCAAGGTTTTTGTCAGCATTGTGGGATTCGAATCCGGTTTCCCGCTCCAAGTTAAGAGTTAAGAAGAGTGGGTAAACATCGCCCCAGACTTTCCGCTGTCAGAATGGAGAGGCCCTCTCGGGCACGGTCCGGCCGGCGGGTGACCACCCAGCGCGGCGTCGACGTCGCGGACAAGCGTGTCGCGAGTGGGTTCAGGGGCTCTTGAGCGGCGCCTGGTGCTGCGGCACCGAAGACTTGCCGAGCGCCGCCTGAAGCTCGGCCGGCCAGTCCGAAAGCTCCTGGACCTGCCGCAGCTCGACCACCGCTTCCCCATCCGGAGCGGGCGGCTGAAACGCGGGGCAGCGCGACGCCCACTCGATAGCCTCCGCCTTCGACTTCACCTGGATCAGCCAGTAACCGCCAATGGCCTCCTTGGCCTCAGTGAACGGTCCGTCGGTCACCTTGACCTTCCCACCTGACCGCGAGATGCGAACCCCGGCCGCCGGTGGATGAAGTCCGTCGAGCGCGAGCAGCACCCCCGCCTGCTGGAGGGACTCGTTGTACCTCTCCATGGCTTTGACGGCCTCCACGGACGGCAGGACGCCCGGCCCAGACTTCTCGTACCCCTTCGGAATCATGAGCATCATGAATCGCATTGTCGTGGCTCCTTTCGCCCGGTCCTCCCGGCGACCTTGGCCGGGAATCAATCCTGGCCCTCATTAACACGACGAACGAAGCGCGGCGAGATCGGTCGAGCAGTGGACCCTCCGGAGCCCGGGCCTGTAGTCTCGAAGCTCGCATGGCCAGGCTCCTCCTCCTCCTGATGGCCGCTGGGCCCGAACGGGCGGCGCTCGACTCGGTGCTCCTCTCCCCCGACGAGGCGGGACCGGAGTGCCAGCTCCAGTCGACCGAGCCGCTCGCGGACGAGGGGGCCTCCCTCGTGCCACGCGCCGATGCGCAGCTGCGGCAGGTCTTCGACTGCGGGGGCGACCTCGCGGTGGTCGACCTCTTCGACGAGGGGTCGAACATCGAGCGCGGCGTGCGGGATCTCGAGCGCAGCCGCTGGGGCGGGCCGAGGCCTCCGGCGCGAATGCACGATGCCCTGCTGCGCAAGGGCGCGATCCTGGCGGACGTCTTCGCGTCCCGGGCGGCGACGGTGCTCCTGCAGGCCAAGCTGCAAGCCATCGGCTTTCAGTCGCTGGCCAACGCCAAGCCGGTCGACTTCGCGGCGCTCGAGGCGAAGGAACGCCCCGCGAAGCGCCGGGCGAGCACGGCCAACGCCGCGGATCCAGGCGCCGCGATCGACTGGCTCGCGTACGACGACGGGCTGCGCGAGGCGGCGGTGAGCCACAAGCCGATCTGTCTCGTGTTCACCACCACCTGGTGCCCGCACTGCCACAACTACGAGAAGGTGCTCCACGACTCGCGCGTGGCCGCGAAGTCGAAGGCCTTCGTGATGGTCAAGGTCGACGAGGACCACGCGGGGGACCTGGGCAACAAGTATGCGCCGGACGGACACTACGTGCCGCGCACGCTCTTCCTCACCCCGGAGGGCGACCTGGTGGCCGAGCTGGCCGCCCAGCGCGCCCGGGACAGGTACGTCTACAGCGACACCGACCCGAGCTCGCTCCTCGGCGGCATGGACCGGGCGCTGGCGCACTTCAGGCGCTGACGCTCGCCGGCCGCGGGGAGAAGGGGCCGACGCGCGGCCGACGCGCGACTGGCCTTGCGGCGCCGTTGGCGCGACAGTACGGGGAGTGAAGCACCCGGCCCCAGACGACGACGCGCCGGCCGCCGATGGCCTCGAGTCCTCCCCGAGCGGAGCCGACCTCGAGCTCACGGCGCCGATCCTCCCGTGGCCGCGTCGACCGGCGCTGCGCCGGGCGGTCGCGATTCTCCGGGGCCTGCGAAACGCCGGCCGCGCCCTGTCGGGGCGCCTGCACCATCGGCCAAGGCCCACCGGCCCGCACACCGTGCTCATCACCGGCGCCTCGACCGGGGTGGGGCTGGCGCTCGCCCGGCGCCTGCTCAAGGAGACGCGGCACCGGCTGGTGCTCACCGCTCGAAAGGGCTCGCTGGGCCGCTTCGCCGTCGAGGGGCTCTTCGAGGGCCCCCGGGTGATGATCGCCGCGCTGGACGTGACCCGCGACCACGAGCGCAAGGAGGTCTTCGCTCAGGTGGTGGACCGCTGGGGCGGCGTGGACATCCTCGTGAACAACGCCGGTCTGACCTACCGCGGCGTGATGGAGCACGTCTCCACCATCGAGGCCGTCCGGCAGATGGATACGAACTTCTTCGGACCGATGTCCCTGATCCGGCTGGTGCTGCCGCGCATGCGCTCGCAGCGCTTCGGACACATCGTGAACGTGTCGTCGGTCGGCGGCATGACCGCCATGCCGACGATGGGGGCCTACAGCGCCTCCAAGTTCGCGCTCGAGGGGGCCTCCGAGGCGCTGTGGTACGAGGTTCGCCCCTGGCACATCCACGTCACGCTGGTGCGGCCCGGGTTCATCCACTCCGAAGGGTTCAAGCACGTTCGCTATACCCCCCAGGCGGACCGCGCCTGGGCCGACCCGCAGGACCCCTACCACACGCACTACTTCCACATGAACCTGCTGATCGACGCGCTCATGAACCTGACGTTCCACGACTCGGACGACGTCGCCGAGACGATCTGCTCGGTCATCGAGGCCCGCCGGCCGCCGCTCCGCGTCGCCGCGACCTGGGACGCCTGGATCTTCGACCTGCTTCGGCGGCTGCTGCCGCGCGGCCTCTACCACCGCCTCCTCTATTACGCCCTCCCCAAGGTCTGGGAGTGGGGCCAGGCTCCCCGGGCGCCCGAAGATCCCGGGGACAAGCGCCAGAGCTAGCGCTCGGGCCGCGTCCACGGGGTATCGCTCGCCAGCGCCCCTCGGTAGAGCTCGGCCGGCAGCGGCAGAGTGAGCGCGACCCGCTCGGGGGCCCCGGGAGGACGCAAGACCGCGGCGCGGGCCCCGTCGCTCCACCCCGACCGATCGTGGTGCAGGCTGTCCTCGACCAGCGCGAGGCGGGCCTCGTCGCTCGGCGCGTGCTCCAGCTCTGCCCGGATGGCCTCATCGGCGCAGCCGCGCACCAGCCCATCGAGCACCTTCGCGTCGAAGCGAATGCGGATCGTCGAGGGCGAGGGGTCGTCGGACAGCGGCCCCGCGGCGGCCTGGGGCACGTTCCCGTGCAGCCAGGTGCCCGGCCTCGTGGCTTCGCCCGGCGCCCGGAAGGGGTCCACGGGGCGCCCGTTGACCCAGACCATGAAGTGCACGTGGGGTGGGACCCAGGGGAAGAACTGGGTCATGTCGAAGCCCGACGTCCCCGAGCAGGCGATGGGCTCACCGCGGGCGACGCGCGCCCCGAGCTCGGCGCTCACCGACGTCAGGTGCGTGTACTGCGTGACCACGCCCTCGCCGTGATCGACGCACAGAGTCAGCCCGCCGCGCAGCCAGGTATCGCGACTCGCCACCACCACCCCTGGCGCTGCGGCCACCAGCGGAATGCCCGGCGGGCAGACGAAGTCGGTGCCGTCATGCTCCTCGTAGGAGAGCCAGCCACCGCGCCAGTCGCGCATCGCCGAGCGGCGCACCGTGTAGCGAAAGTCCCGGCCCCCGCCCACGCGATCGAAGAAGTTGAAGATCGGCGAGATCCCGTCGCCGGGGAGAAAGCCCGCGTAGGCCGGCAGCGACAGGTCGGGGCGCAGGAGGCCCGCGGAGCGCAGGTCGAAGGTATAGCGATCCCCGCGTGGGGCGTGACGCGCGACCTTGGCGAGGTCGGTCACCACCTGGCGGGCGCCGCGGATCCCGAACCGGGCGGCGAGCCCGGGCAAGGGCTCGGCGAGGCTTCGGCGGCGAAACATGGCTCTACCCTGCCCGAGGTCACCCGGCGCGGCAACCGCCGTTGGGACCGACCGGGTTGGACAAACCGGGCCGATCGGGCGCCAAATGGAGGGGAAGGGGTCCGCAGCCGATGGCGATGATCGACAAGCTGCTGCTCAAGGCGATCGAGCTCGGAGCGAGCGACGTTCATCTCTGCGTGGGCCACCCGCCGATCCTGCGACGCTTTGGCGAGCTCAAGCGACTGGGGTTACCCCCGCTCGCCGCTCCGCAGATCCAGTCGCTCTTCGAGGAGATGCTCACGCCCGAGCAGCGGGCGGTGTTTCACGAGGACCACGAGCTCGATCTCGCCTACGAGATCCCCGGCGCGGGGCGCTTTCGCTGCAACGGCTTCGTGCATCACCGCGGGGTCGACGTCTCCCTGCGGGTGATCATGGCCTCGATGCCGGGCCTCGAGCGGCTGGGCATCCCCGACATCATGCGGGCGGTGTGCGAGAACCACCAGGGGCTCATCCTGGTGACCGGACCCGCGGGGAGCGGGAAGTCCACCACCCTCGCCGCGCTGGTGGACTACATCAACACCGAGCGCGCCCACCACGTCCTCACCGTGGAGGACCCCATCGAGTACGTGCACGTGATGAAGCGCTGCGAGGTGAGCCAGCGACAGCTGGGCAAGCACACCCGCTCGTACGCCAACGCGCTGCGCGCCGCGCTCCGCGAGGATCCGAACGTGATCGTGGTCGGCGAGCTCCGCGACCTCGAGACCATCAGCCTCGCCATCAGCGCCGCCGAGACCGGCCAGCTGGTGATCGGCACCCTGAACACCTCGGGGGCCCACAAGACCATCGACCGCATCATCGATTCCTACCCGGCCAACCAGCAGAACCAGATCCGCTCCATGATGGGCGAGTCGCTGAAGGCGGTGTTCGCCCAGCGCCTCCTGCCGCGCGCCGATGGCGCGGGCGTCGCCCTGGCCTACGAGCTCCTGCTGGGGAGCCACCAGCTCGCGGCGCTGATCAAGGACTCCAAGACCTTCCAGATCCCGAACCTGATGCAGACCGGGAAGGCGCGCGGCAACCGCCAGCTCGACGACTCCCTGCAGGAGCTCGTGAAGGCCGGCACGATCGCGGCCGAGGCCGCCGCCAAGGTGGCCAACAACCCGAAGCTCTTCGCGCACGCCGCCCCCGCGGGCGTCGCTTCGCCAGCGCCGAGCGCACCGGCAGCGCCCGCCCCCGCTCCACCCGTCGGCCCGGCGAGGCACAAGTGAACGCCGTGGATGAGCTCCTGCAGCGCCTCATCGCCCAAGGCGGCTCGGACCTGCACCTCACCCCGGGCCGGCCGCCCCTGCTGCGCTGCCGCGGCGAGCTGGTGGAGGAGGGGACCACGGCGCTGACTCCCGCCGACACGCTCCGGATCGTGGGCGAGATCCTGAACGACCAGCAGCGCGCGACGATCACCGAGAACCTCGACCTCGACTTCGCGTACGAGCTGCCCGACGGCAGCGCCCGCTTCCGCGCCAACGCCCTCTGGCAGCACCGGGGTCTGGGCGCGGTCCTGCGCCTGATCCCCTCGAAGATCCTCACCCTCGAGGAGCTGGCGATGCCGCCCGCGATCTCGCGCATCGCCGAGACTCCCCGCGGACTGGTCCTGGTCACCGGCCCGACCGGCTCGGGCAAGTCGACCACCCTCGCGGCGATCATCAACGACATCAACGAGAAGCGCGAGGCGCACATCATCACCATCGAGGACCCCCTCGAGTTCGTGCACCCCAGCAAGAAGAGCGTCGTGGTCCAGCGCGAGGTGCGGACGCACACCAAGTCCTTCGCCAGCGCCCTCAAGATGGCCGGGCGTGAGGATCCCGACGTGATCCTGGTGGGTGAGATGCGCGACCTCGAGACCATCCGGCTGGCGCTCACCGCGGCCGAGCTCGGGGTGGTGGTCTTCGGGACCCTGCACACCAACTCGGCCGCCAAGACCATCGACCGGATCATCGACGCCTTCCCCGCGGACGAGCAGCCTCAGGTGCGGGTGATGCTCGCCGACTGCCTCAAGGCCGTGGTCGCGCAGCAGCTGGTGAGGACCGCCGACGGCAAGGGGCGCTGCGCGGCGAACGAGATCCTCGTGTCGACAAGCGCCCTCTCGAACCTCATCCGCGAAGGTAAGATCGGGATGATCAACTCCAGCATCCAGACCGGCGGCGCCCTGGGCATGCAGACCATGGACCAGTCGCTGATGCGCTTCGTGGACTCGGGCCGGATCACCCTCCAGGCGGCCTTCGAGAAGGCCATCGACAAGGAGGTCTTCGCGGCCAAGATGCGCGCCCTGCACCAGCCCGTCCCCGGGGAGTAGGGCTGAAGCCGAGGCGCGACTTGTGACCCGCGGCGGTGGCCGCTAGAACCTCTCTGCGGGCCCGAGGCCCACGACCGGAGGCGCGCGACATGCAAGCGTTCACCCACAACTACACCGACCACTCGAGCCAGCAGGGCTTCCAGTTCGAGTTCTTCTGCGACAAGTGCGGCAGCGGCTACCGCTCCACCTTCGTGGCGAACAAGCTCGGGATCGCCGCGGACGTGCTCGGGGCCGCGTCGAGCCTCTTCGGCGGCTTCCTGGGCAACGCCGCCTCGGCCAGCACACGGGTCAAGGACATGCTCCGCGGGCCGGCCTGGGACAGCGCCTTCGCCGAGGCCATCGCGGAGGCGAAGCCCCACTTCCAGCAGTGCCGGCGCTGCGGCAAGTGGTTGTGCCCGGAGGTGTGCTGGAACGCCCCGCGGGGCCTCTGCGTCGACTGCGCGCCGGATCTCGCGACGGAGGCGGCCTCGGCCCAGGCGCAGGCAGCGGTGGCGCAGGCGCGGGAGCAGATCGCCGCGGCCGCGCAGACCGGCGGGCTCGACCTCTCCGTGGCGCGCAGCGCCACCTGCCCGCACTGCGGCGCGGCCGCCGGCGCCGGGAAGTTCTGCACCGAGTGCGGCCTGAGCCTCGCGGCCGCCAGCGCGCCCTGCGCGAAGTGCGGGGCCAAGGTCGCGGCCGGGGCGAAGTTCTGCGCGGAGTGCGGCGCACCGCGAGGATGAGAAGCGTGGCACGTGGACGCCCGGCCGCTTAGGCTCCACGCCCATGACCTCCGCCAGACACGCCCTCCGCCCGCTTGGCACCACCGGCCCTCAGGTGTTCCCCCTCGCCCTCGGCTGCATGGGGATGTCCGGGATGTACGGCCCCGCCGACGAGGCGGAGAGCCTCGCCACGATCCACGCCGCACTCGACGCCGGCGTCAACCTCCTCGACACCGGCGACTTCTACGGCGCGGGCCACAACGAGCTGCTGATCGGCCGAGCCCTCGAAGGCCGCCGACATCAGGCGCTCCTGTCGGTGAAGTTCGGGGCCCTGCGCGCGCCGGGCGGCGGCTGGCTGGGCTTCGACAGCTCCCCGCGCGCGGTGAAGAACGCCCTCGCCTACTCGCTGACCCGGCTGGGCGTGGACCACATCGACATCTACCGGCCCGCGCGGCTCGACCCGCAGGTCCCGATCGAGGACACCGTGGGGGCGATCGCCGAGATGGTGAAGGCTGGCCACGTCCGCCACATCGGCCTCTCGGAGGTGGGGGCCGAGACCGTGCGGCGGGCGGTCGCGGTCCATCCCATCGTCGACGTCCAGCTGGAGTACGGCCTCGCCAGCCGGAGCCCCGAGGCCAAGCTGCTCCCGGCCCTGAAGGCGCTGGGGGTCGGCGTGACCGCCTACGGGGTCCTCTCCCGCGGGCTCCTCAGCGGAACGGTCCCCTCCGCGAAGACCGACTACCGGACCCACCTGCCCCGCTTCAGCGGCGAGAACGGGGCGAAGAACCAGCAGCTCGTGCACGCGCTTCGAGAGCTCGCGGCGGAGCGGGGCGCGACCCCCTCGCAGCTCGCGATCGCCTGGGCGCTCTCCCGGGGCGAGGCGATCCTGCCCACGCTCGGCGCCCGCACCCGCGGCCAGCTCGCGGAGGCCCTCGGAGCGCTGGAGTTGAAGCTCACCGCCGAGGACCTCGCCCGCATCGAGGCCGCGGTCCCGCACACCGCGGTCGCGGGGACTCGCTACGCCGCCGAGCAGATGCAGACCCTCGACAGCGAGCGCTAGCCCGCCTGCCGTCACCCGGCTAATTGTACCCGTAGCGCTTCGCGTACCAGGTCTTCACCACCTGGGCGAGGCCGACGTAACCGACCAGGATCCCCGCCAGCCAGGCGAAGAAGACCCCCGGCAACGGCGCCATCTTCAGCGCCGCGCCGAAGCGGGTGAAGGGGAGCACCACGCCCACGAGCATCACCGAGCCCGTCCCGATCACCAGCGGGGCCGCGGGCATGGACTGCACGAAGGGGATCTTCCGGGTGCGAATCAGGTGCACGATCAACGTCTGGGAGAGCAGCCCCTCGACGAACCAGCCCGACTGAAACAGCGCCTGGTGCTCGGGACGGTTGGCCTTCAAGACGAAGAACATCACCGCGAAGGTCGCGTAATCGAACACCGAGCTCACCGGCCCGAAGAAGAGCATGAAGCGCCGGATGTCATCGATGCGCCACTTGCGCGGGGTCGCGAGGTACTCCTCGTCGACGCGATCGAACGGAATCGCGAGCTGCGAGAGGTCGTAGAAGAGGTTCTGGGCCAGGAGCTGCACCGGGAGCATCGGCAGGAAGGGCAAGAACGCGCTCGCCCCCAGCACCGAGAACATGTTCCCGAAATTCGAGCTCGTGCCCATCTTGATGTACTTGAGGATGTTCCCGAACACCCGGCGCCCCTCGAGCACGCCGTGCTCCAGGACCAGCAGATCCTTCTCGAGCAGGATGAGATCCGCCGACTCCTTGGCGATGTCCACCGCGGTGTCGACCGAGAGCCCCACGTCGGCCGCGCGCAGCGACGGGGCGTCGTTGATCCCGTCGCCGAGGAAGCCCACCACGTGGCCCCCGCGCTGCAGCGCCTGCACCACGCGCTCCTTGTGGTGGGGCGAGAGGCGCGCGAAGACCCGCGCGCGCTCCGCGAGGTCCACGAGCTGCGCGTCGGTCGCCACCTCGACCTCCGCCCCGAGCACCACGTGCCCGGGCTCGAGGCCGACGTCCACGCAGATCTTCCGCGTCACGAGGTCGTTGTCGCCGGTGAGCACCTTGACCTGGACCCCGCACCGGTCGAGCGCGGCCAGCGCCTCGCGCGTCGAGTCCTTGGGCGGGTCCAGGAACGCTACGTAGCCCGAGAGCACCAGCTCGCGCTCGTCCTGCTTGGAGAAGACCGCCCGATCGCCCGGCACGTCCTTGAAGGCGATGGCCAGGACGCGGAACCCCTGCGACTGGAGCTGATCCAGCTCCGCCTGCAGGTCGGGCAGGATCAGCGGGTCGAGATCGTCGACCTCGTCGCCCACCCGCACCCGGGTGCAGCACTTGAAGATCGACTCCGGCGCCCCCTTGGCGATCAGCCGGCGCTGGCCCCCCACGTCGACCACCACCGACATGATGCGCCGCTGGAAGTCGAAGGGGATCTCGTCGACCTTGACCACCCCTTCGGTGGGGATGGTCTTGTGGGCGAGCACCGCCCGGTCCAGCAGGTTGCGGAGCCCGGTCTGGTAGAAGGAGTTGTAGTAGGCGAGCTCCAGCACCCCCTCGTCCTCCGCGCGCACCACGTCGCAGTACTTCTCGAGCACGATGCGATCCTGGGTGAGCGTCCCGGTCTTGTCGGTGCACAGCACATCCATCGCCCCGAAGTTCTGGATCGAGCTCAGCCGCTTGACGATGACCTTCTTCTTCGCCATCGCGAGCGCGCCGATGGCGAGCGTCCCGGTCATGATCATCGGCAGCATCTCGGGGGTCAGCCCGACCGCGATCGCCAGGGCGAAGAAGAACGCGTCCTTCCAGTCGTGCTTGGTGAGCCCGTTGACGACGAAGACCACCAGGGTCATCACCGCCATGAAGCGCAGCAAGAGGCCGCTCACCTCGCGGATCCCCTTCTCGAAGCTGGTGGGGGGCCGCGCCCCCGCCAGGCTCTCGGCCACGCTGCCGAGGTAGGTGGCGTCTCCGGTCTGGAGCACGAGCGCGGTCGCGGTGCCGCTGGTCACGTTGGTCCCCATGAACCCGAGATTGCCGAGCTCGAGCGGGTTGTTGGCCGTCGACGCGATCTCGGCGGCGCTCTTCTCCACCGGCAGGGCCTCGCCGGTCAGCGTCGACTGGGCCACGAACAGGTCCTTCGCCGCCAGGATCCGCACATCCGCGGGGATCATGTCCCCGGCCGCGAGCTTCACGAGGTCGCCGGGCACGAGGTCGCGAATCGGGAGCTCGCGCTCCCCCGCGCCCTCGCGCACCACCGAGCAGGTCACGCGCACCATCTCCTGGAGCTTCTCGGCCGCGAGGCTCGCGCGCCGCTCCTGGAAGAAGCGCAAGAAGCCGCTCAGGAGCACCATCACCGCGATGATCACCGCCGAGCTGTCGTCCCCCGTCGCCCAGGAGACGGTGGCGAGCACGGTCAAGAGCGCCGAGAACGCGTTGGCGAAGCCGTGCCAGAGCTGCACGTACCAGGCGGGGGGCCGCTCGTGCCGCACCTGGTTCTTGCCGAACCGGGCGCCGCGCGCTTCGACCGCGCTGGGCGAGAGCCCCCCGAGCGAGCTCTGCTCCTGCGCGAGGAGCGCGTCGATCGGGAGGCGCGCGGCGGCGCAGAGGCTCTCGGCCGTCTGCGCGCGCACCGCGGGCCGGATGGCCGCCGGGCCCCCGACCCGGACCCGCGTCCAGACGGCGTTGAGCGTCTCTCGCAGCATGCGCTAGGCGGAGAGCGGCGGCGCGTCGGTGAGGACCGGGCGGCAGCAGACCGGCAGCTCGGCGCGGAGGATCTCGATCACCTGGCGCGCCTTCTGCAGGAAGTTCGGGTGGCTCTCGACCATGAAGCGCCGGGGGTGGCCGTCCCAGATCTTGACGATCTCCGCGTCGATGCGGGCCGCCTCGGCCGCCGACTCGATGCGCACCGGGTTTCGGTGGTTGTAGCCGACGTGAGCGGACGGCGTGCGCAGGTGGATCACCGCGTCGTAGCGCGCGAGCTCGGCCGCCCGGGTCGTGCCGAAGGCGCTCCAGAACTCCCCGGGGCCCGGCCAGTAGGCGGCCCCGTCTGGGGTGCCGCGGTCGCAGAGGGTCAAGGCGGCGTTGGCCTCGACCTCCGCCACCACCTCGAGCTCGCGCTGCACGTGAAAGATGGCCCGCTGCGCGGCGGCCTTGCCGGCGGCGGTGGTCCCGCGACGAAAGCCCCCGCCAAAGAGCACGCTCGCGGACTCGGGCAGCACGTCGACGTGGACGCAGAACGACAGGCGCACGAGCTCGAGGGCCGCGGTCTTACCCGCGCCCGGACCGCCGGTGAGCACCACGCGGCGGCTCCGGTGCGTCTCCTTGCAGTGGCACTCGATCACTTGGACGCCGCGCGATCGACGGTCACCCAGGACTGGACCGAAGGGCGGCGCCAGATCGAATCCGCCCAGGCGACGAGCTCCGGGCGCCCCTTGAGCCCCACGCCGTAGTGGATGAGCCGCCGCAAGGTGCAGGCGAGCTCGAAGTCGGCGAGCGTCCACTGGGTCGAACGCCGCGCGCGCGCGGCCCACTTCGAGGCCACCGCGACCAGCGCCTCGACCTCGTCGCGCGCCTTGGGAGTCAGCTCCGGGGGCTGCCGTGCCAGAAAGAGGCCCTCGTAGGGCAGACAGCGCCGGAGTTCGAACAGATCGCTGCGCAACCAGGACAGGATCTCCCGGTCGCGGGCCCGCTCCGCCGGGGTCGAGGGCAAGAGCGCGCGGTGCGCGGGCGGCCCAAAGGCCTCCTCGAGGTACTCGAGGATCGCGAGCGACTCGGAGATCCACAGCTCGCCGTGCCGCAGCGAGGGCACCTTCCCGGCGAGGGTGTGCGCGCGGTAGTCCCCGCGGTGCTGTCCGGCCGCCAGGTCGAGCGGCTCGGTTCGAAAGGGAATGTCCTTCTCCTTGAGCGCCACCCAGACCGTCAGCGCCCACGGGGAGCAGAAGCGCGAGTCGCCGTAGAAGATCACCTCCATGCGTGCAGCCACCTTTCTTCGCTTCGAGCCCAACGATCCGAGGGAGCTGTTTAGGTTGGCGCCGGCCCGGCTGCAAGCCGCGCGAGTTGCGCAGCGTGTCAGAG
>VFSW01010069.1_pt1 | contig 13437 bp, 14 predicted proteins | sample 5358111 | NCBI WGS metagenome assembly VFSW01 (sample SAMN11554181, study PRJNA540505) | mine drainage metagenome | isolation source: sediment from site ElyBrook_90M | place: USA: Ely Copper Mine, Vershire, VT | collected 2017 | reverse complement strand
GAAAAAATCTTTCTCGTGGCCTCCGTGGTCTACATCGCCTACATCTTTGCCGGAGTGCTGTCGCAGCCCAGTTGGCACGACGCGCTGCTAGCCACCGTCAAGTTGCCGCAGGACTCGGTCTGGCGCGACAAGATGTACATGTACACTGCCATCGGCGTCGTCGGCACCACCATCGCCCCCTGGATGCAGTTCTACCTGCAATCCTCCATCGTCGAGAAGGGCATTCGCGTCAAGGACTATGGCGCCTCGCGCCTCGATGTCATCGTCGGCAGTTTCTTCACCGACATTGTGGCCTGGTTCATCGTCGTGGCCTGCGCCGCCACGCTCTTCGTGCATGGCATGGGCGCCATCCAGTTCGCCTCAGACGCCGCCGAGGCCATGCGCCCCCTGGCTGGCGACTATGCGTTCATCCTTTTCGCTTTTGGACTCTTCAATGCTTCGCTCTTTGCCGCCAGCATCCTGCCGCTTTCTACGGCTTACACAGTCTGTGAAGGCATGGGCTTTGAGTCGGGCGTCGACAAAAATTTCAAGGAAGCGCCGTTTTTCTACTGGCTCTACACGCTGCTCATCGTGGGCGGCGCGGCCACCGTACTGGCGCTCCCCGATTCGCAGCTGGTTAACTTCGCCATCCTCTCGCAGGTGCTCAACGGCGTCCTGCTGCCCGTGGTCATCATCCTCATGCTGCTGCTCATCAACCGCAAAGACTTGATGGGCAAGCACAAGAACTCGCCGCTCTGGAATGTCATTGCATGGGGCACAAGCCTCATCGTCATCGGCATGACGATGGTGATGCTCTGGGGCATGATCCCCGGCCATTGACGAGTGTCATGAATTCAACTTCGTGTCATTTTTTTGATAGAATGACCTTGTTGGATGGATAGGTGTCATGAATCAGGCAAGGATGAAACTGAATGAGAACGGCAGAGTGGTGATTCCTGCCAGCTTCCGCGCAGCGCTTGGCATTGAGGCAGGCGACGAACTTGTGATGCGGCTCGACGACAAGGAACTGCGCATCACCACCATGAAGCATCGCATCGAGCGGGCGCGGAATCGCGTGCGCAGCTACGTCAAACCCGGCACGCTTCTCTCTGAGGAACTGATCGCCGAACGGCGCTCGGCGGCCAAGCGTGAGTAAGGCGATTCTGGATGCCTCCGCCATTCTCGCGTTACTGAACGAGGAACCCGGAGCCGAAACGCTCACTCTGGAGATTCTGAACCGGGCGGTCAGCAGCACCGTGAATCTTGCCGAGGTGCAGGCCCGGCTGGTCAACCGGGGCGGCGTCCCCGATGAGGCATGGGAAGACGCTCTCAGCACGGTGCGCGAGGCCATCCCCTTCACTGAAGATCAGGCCAGGATCGCCGGCGGACTTGTCGCGCAGACGCGCGCCTTGGGATTGTCGCTCGGCGACCGCGCATGTCTGGCCTTGGGCATCCTTCTCGGCGCCCCCATCTATACAACGGATCGCGCCTGGAAGAAGCTGAAGCTCGGCATACCCATCCATCTGCTGCGTTGAACCTGAGCCGGCTCGATCGACACGCACAAGCACAAGAACTCGCCGCTCTGGAATGTCATTGCATGGGGCACAAGCCTCATCGTCATCGGCATGACGATGGTGATGCTCTGGGGCATGATCCCCGGCCATTGAGATCCGCCTGCAACAGTGCAGGAGCGCTACAGCAGCTTGCCCGCCGCCAGATCCTTGATCAGCCCGCGGTCCGCCGCCAGAAAATCGTATTCCGGCAGCTCTTCCAGCCGCACCCACTTCACCGCGTTGAAGATGCGGTTTTCCATCTCGCCGTCGAACGAGTGCACCGCAAAAAACTGCAGGTCCACCGCGCCGCCGTGGCGATAGTTGTGGCGCACATGGGCCACGCGATGCCCAATGGTGGCCCGGATACCCAGCTCCTCGTGCAGCTCCCGCACCAGCGCCTCTTCCGCGCTTTCGCCCGCCTCAATCTTTCCCCCGGGAAACTCCCATTGCAGCGCCATGGGCTGGTCCGGCCGCAGTTGGCAGATAAGAATATTCCCGCCGCGCAGAATCAACGCCGCCGCGACAAAGCGCAGCGCCGGTCCACCGGGCCGGGGAGCAAGACTGGATTCCGATTGGTCCACACATCCAGTGTAACCGTCGTTTATGGCACGCAATCCAAACGGCGGTTCACACGGAATTCAATCCCGTCAACATGCCGCCAGACGATTTTCGTCCATGCTTCAACTTCTTGATCGCCGTTACTCGCCGCCCACGGCTGCTTCTGAGGCATTCGCCGAATCAGGCAGAAAATACCCCCAGCCCTTTTTCGCCGCGGCCTCCAGCAGTGCCGGCGATGGGTTCACTGGATAGGGATGAGCCGCCATCTCCAGCATCGCAAAGTCGTGGATCGAGTTGCCGAAGACGGCATCGGGGCGATGCAGGCCCACGCGCTTCAATGCCTCCGCTTTGCCTTCGTCGGTGGGCACATCCAGCAGGTTGCTGGTGATCGTGCCATCGATCACCGCAACCTCCGCGGCCAGCACATGCGCCTCGGAGATGCCGAACGCGCGCACGCCCTCCGTCACCACCCACTTGTTTGTCGAGCTCACTGCCCATAGATCAACGCCGCGGCCGCGCAGCGCGGCCACCAGATTCTCCATCTCCGCAAACACGCGCCCGCTCAGAAACACCTTCACATACTCGGCAGCGGCGGTGCGCAGCTCCTGCTCGCGCAGGCCCGCATAGATCTGCACCATCTCGCCGCAAATCTGCGCCTCGCTCACCTGCCCGGCCATGTAGGCCCTGTACCGCGTATCGACCCAATCCGAAGTGGAGCGCGACACCAGTCCCTGTTCCAGCGACCACACCATGAATCCGGAGCCCGAGTCGCCTCTCCACAGCGTTCCATCGCAATCAAACACGGCAACCTTCGGATCGCCGCTCATCACCTGCTTCTCAAACTCGCGTGCCGTCCATTTGGGGATATCAATCTGCGTCAACGTCAAGCGTTCCTCGATTCTCCTCGATAAACTCGTCCAACTCTATTCTCGTCTAATAGACCCATACTTTGCACGTGAAGGCTCGATGAACCCGGCGCCGCAGAACCCACGCAGTCAATTGCTCTTGCGCCATCGCCGCGGTTTGCATCGGGGCCGCGCGCCCTGCTATACGTCATGGGGGATGGCTTGCCAATCTCTTGCCATTCCAGGGAGAAGGCACCATGCTCTATTTCCGCAGCGCGCAGGCAGGCCTGGTGGCAGCGCTTGCCCTGGCCGCAGCGCTTTCGCTTGCTCCGCAATGCCATGCGCAGTTGTTTTCCGGCATGGCCTCCAGCCAGAGCGCATTTTCGGTTCCGCAGGCGCAGCTCATTCAACCCGATGCGCTGAACCGTATCCTGCAGGCCGGCGGAAGCGGCAGTCCGCTCGTGTTGCAGGTGGGTTCGCACGTCATGTTCAGCCAGGCTCACATTGTGGGATCTGTCTATGCCGGTCCGGGAGCGGAATCCAGCGGCTTGCAATTGCTGGCGAGCAAGGTCGCGTCCGTGCCCAAAAATAAATTTATCGTCATCTACTGCGGCTGCTGCCCGTGGAGCCACTGCCCCAATATCGGCCCGGCCTACAAGCAACTCCACGACATGGGCTTTACCAACGTCAAGGCGCTCTACCTCGCCAACAACTTCGGTGACGACTGGGTCAGCAAGGGCTATCGCGTTGCGCAAGGCCAGTAACCGCGCAACCTGCGTACCTCACCGCCACGCGCCGCCTGCGCGCATTGCGTCGCGCCTCACGCGCTTCGCGGCGCTGTTCGCTGTTTTCATCCTCACGGCAAACGCATTTCCTCCGGCGCTGGCTCAGAACGCTCTCCTCAGCAAACCGGCGCCGGAGTTTGTCCGCAGCGATCTGGGCGGCAAGCCCGTGGACCTGAAAGCCTTCCACGGCAAAGTCGTGCTGCTCAACTTCTGGGCCACCTGGTGCGGCCCCTGCCAGGTCGAGTTGCCGCGCTTCTCTCAATGGCAGCGCCAGTACGGCCCATCCGGCCTGCAGGTCATCGCCGTTTCCATGGACGACGCTGCCCCCCCTGTGCGCGCCGTTGTGCAGAAGCTCCATCTGGATATCCCCGTCGTCATGGGAGACGATAAACTGGGCACCCTCTACGGAGGCGTTCTTGGATTGCCCATCACATTCCTCATCGCCCGTGACGGCGTAATTGTCCAGCGCCGCGAGGGCGCGGCCGATCTGCCGGCAATGGAAGCGCAAATCCGTCAACTTCTTGCCCGGCCTTGACCGCAAATCGTTTGTAATGCTATCCCCAAGGGCTTTTCCGGAAGAGCCGGCCTTTATCCCCGGTCCCTTACCTTTAAGTCGCTGAACCGTCTAATGGTAGACCTGGCATTCCCCGTTCAAGGATAGGGTACTTTTTCCGCCCCTCAGGCTTGACCAGGCTGCCGCAGCCCGCTGTTCCCCGGCGGATTTACCCTCGCTGGAATCTGATTTTTTTGAAGGTGCCAAGTGAATCGAAAGTTATCGATTGTTGCAATCCCTGTGTTTCTTGTTTTGGCCATGACCGCAAAATCCTCTCTCGCGCAGGCAAAGATCGACCCATCACTGCCGGAATCGCCCCTGCCTCATCGTCGCGTGCTCCTTCTCTTTCCCGGCTATGAGACCATTCAGGATCCCATCACGCCCGTCGCCACCCTGCGCACCAAGCAGAAATTCGAGATGGCCTACCGCAAGACCTTCGATCCATCCTTCATCATCGAGTCGGCTATGTTCGCAGGGTTCGATCAGGCCGCAAGCTATGGTCCTCAATACGGCTCCGGCGCTGGTCCCTATGCGCAGCGATTTGGCTATAATGCCGCAAATCTCGGGACTACCTTCCTTTTCACCGATGCCGTGCTGCCCACCCTCTTTCATCAGGACCCACGCTATTTCCGCAAGGGCTCAGGCTCCTTCGCGTCCAGAATCTGGTGGGCATTGCGCAGTGAGGCCGTCGCCTACAAAGACCAGGGCGGCCAGATGCCCAACTACGCCAACATGCTGGGCTTCGGCATGTCCACCGCGCTCAGCAACGCCTACTCGCCAGACAGCAGCATCACCTTTCCCAAAACCATGGAGCGCTACGGCGTCAAGGTTGGTGTCAGCTTTGCCCTCAACATCATGCGCGAATTCGGCGGCAACAATCGCGCGGAACACCAATGAGGACTGGGGCTTTGCAGGATCGTCCGCGCCGGGCAGCCTCTTGTTGACCACATTGATTCCGTAATGAACCAGGTTCAGTGGCTCTGTGCCTGCGCCGGGCCATGCCCGCGACACGCCCATAATTGAAGGTGTGGACGTGCCCGGAAATCTCGCAATTCTCAAGGACTATCAGACCTATCTGCGCGTCGAAAAAGGCCTGCGCCCGCTCACCTGCGAGGCCTATCTCAGTGATCTGACAACCTTTGCCGAGTTTCTCGAATCGCGCCATGGCGTCCTGCTCACCGCTGCGCAGCAGGACGTCGTCGCCTTCCTTGAACATCTCCGCGCGCACAGCATTGACTCCCGCTCCTCGGCGCGCAAGCTCAGTTGCCTGCGCGGCTTCTACAAGTGGCTTCTGCTTGACCGTCGCATCCATCACGACCCCACCGTCAACATCGAGTCGCCCAAGGCATGGAAGGTTCTGCCCAAGTCGCTCGCCGAGCCTGAAGTGACCGAGATGCTCGAGCGCGCCGCTCTGGCCGCCTCGCATCCCCAGGCCCGCGCCACGCAGCTCCGCGATTCGGCCATCCTCGAACTGCTGTATGCCGGCGGCCTGCGCGTCTCTGAGGTCACAGCGCTCTCCACCGGCGATCTCGCTCTCGACGCCGGCCGCGTTCAGGTGCGCGGCAAAGGCGATAAGGAGCGCATCGTGCCCCTGGGCCGCTCTGCCATCCAGGCGATCGAGGTCTATCTGCGCGAGGGCCGCCCGCATCTGGCGCGCATCAGTTCCGCCCGCAAGTCCGGCGCGCCGCGCCCTGACGCTACGCGCCTCTTTCTTTCCCTGCGGGGAATGCCCCTTACCCGCCAGTGGATCTGGCGTCTCGTCAAAGTCTCGAACTCCGGCGCAAGCCCCCACACGCTGCGCCACAGTTGCGCTACGCACATGGTCGAGCACGGCGCCGACCTGCGCAGCGTGCAAACCCTCCTCGGTCACGCCGACATCTCCACCACCCAGGTCTACACCCACCTTGCTCTCGGCCGCCTCAAAGCCGTGCATCGCAGCCATCATCCGCGCGCCACATCCAAACAGCGGGTCGCTGACTCCAAACTGCAACTGGTGCCTGGCAAGGATGCCAAATGAGCGCTCCGCCGTCCGCAGCCAAGACATCGCTCGACACTCTCGTCGGCGATTATCTGCGTGTGCTGGCCAGTGAGCGCGGCGCTTCGGCGCACACCCTGCGCGCCTACACGCGAGAGCTGCACGGTTTTGCGGCCTACGCATCCAGCCAGCACGGCAGCAGCTTCACCGTGGATCGCATCGAGCATACCCACATTCGCGCCTATCTTGGGGTTCTCTATGATCGCGGCCTGTCCAGGGCCTCCGCGGCGCGCGCCCTTGCGGCCATTCGCAGCTGGTTCAAGTGGCTTGCGCGCACCGGTCATCTCCAGCAGAATGCCGCCGCGCTTGTCGCCACACCCCGCCTGCCCAAACATCTGCCCCGCGTCCCGTCCATCGAGCAGTTGAATCGCGCGGTCGATACGGTCGGCGAGGATGCGGCCAGTTGGCCCGCGCGCGACAAGGCCATCCTGGAACTGCTCTACGGCTGCGGCATCCGCAACGCCGAGCTCACCGGCCTCAACCTTGAAGACATTCACTGGGCCAACGAGGCCATTCTCATCCGCGGCAAAGGGCAGAAGCAGCGTTATGTGCCGCTGGGCGATGCCGCCGCACTGGCCCTGCGCGTTTATCTGGCTGAGCGTCAGGCCCGCATCGCCGCATGCGACAGCATCAAGAGCCCTGCCACGCCGGCGCTATTTGTCAATCTGCAGCTGCGTGGCCTCAGTAGGCCCGGCGGTCAGGCTCGCCTCACCACCCGCAGCGTCGCCCGCATCGTCAAGCGCATCGCCATCCTTCGCGGTCTTTCCGCGGAGGTGCATCCGCACACCCTGCGCCACGCCTTCGGAACGCACCTGCTGGAAGAGGGAGCCGACCTGCGCGCCATTCAAGAACTACTCGGCCACGAGAGGCTTTCCACCACGCAGCGCTACACGCAGTTGACCACCACGCAACTCACCCAGGTCTACGACCAGACTCATCCCCGCGCAAAATAGCCCATCGTTGCGATGACCGGCGACCTGATCTAAAAATTCAGTTTCCGCTTGGGATACCACGTGAGTCGGATATTCGTGGTCGTGACCGTATTCTGTGCGGCGGGATAGACCGGCGTGCCCGTGGGATAGATCGGCGCCTTCCAATGCTCCAGCGTAAAGTTGCCGTCGATCTCGAAATCATGGCCAATCCGCTTCACTGCCTGGAAGGTAACGTCATTCAGCGTCGTCCCGCCGGCTACAAAATCCTTCGCCGCCTTCTGGTTGCGCAGACTCAACTGGAGCCATTCATTCCCGCTCAGGTGATAGGTAATCCATGCCTGGCCGCCCTTGTCTTCGCGACCAATCCAGTCGCCAAACAGCATGCCCTTGTTGGTGTAGCCCTGCTTCTGGATGGTTTCGATGTACATGAAACTTCCATGGATGCTGTTGCTGATCGAGGGGTCCGTCGAGACAGCTTCCATGCGCAGATCCAGCTTGGGAATCCCCGGCACATGCGAAAGATAAATCCCCGGCCGGATGGCGGCGCGCCGCGGCGCATCGATCGGCGATACGTCGTCATGCACTTCGGAGTCCGAGTAAAGCGTGAGCCAGTTTCGCACAAAGGGCAGCCGGTAAGAGAAGTCAAACTGTCCAAACCGCGCGCCCGGGTCCTTGGTGCTGAATTTCACCGCGCTGGTCACGTTCTGGAAGCTGAAGAAGCTCTGCAGAAATGTATGCAGCGTGATCGGCTCGTGTCCTTTTCCGCCCCAGATCACCGTGCGCTCAAAGCCGAACTCCAGGTTCTGCGTCGGCTTGAAGCTGACCTTCTCCGCGTGAACCCAGGGGGAATTCGGGTAAGTGTGTCCCTTCAGCGAACCCACCATAAAGTCGTAACGGAACGGGCCGACTAGGTTGGAGAGCCCCGGAATGTGCAGCGGCTCAATGCGGTTGATGCGGAATGAGTAGATATTTTCCGCATTGTTTGAGTAGGCCATGCCGCCGCCCATGCCGGGTCCAAGCCAGTTATCCTGCTTGCCCAGCGAAATCTCGTGGTTCAGCACGCGTGTCGATATGTATGCCTCTAACCAGCGCCCGGTTGTTGTGGACGCAATCGGCCCCAGCGGAATCGTAGCCTGGTTGTACGGAAGCCCCGTGACGGGATTGATATACGGGATGCCGTCGACAGAGGATAGCGCCTGCGCCAGCGCCGATGAATAGCCGGCCGCTGACGGCGATCCCTGAAACTCGCCGCGCGCGTACAGCACAAAATGGCCCGCCGCCGCGTAGCCGCTCGCGCCCGAGTAGTTGTTCAGGCCGTTGGCATACGGCCTCCCGTAATCGTTGACGATCGATTGACCCAGATGGAAACTGTCGCGCAGCGGCGTGCCGCTGATGGCGCGGGTCAGGCTGTAGACCGACTCCACGCGCGTCTTGCCCTCAAGAAACCCGCACGGCCCCGCGATGTCCGGATTCAACTCCTCGTTCAGGGCTTCATAAATTCCCTCCGCCTCATCGTTCGCTGACCCATGGTCGGCGTCTTCGATGCGAGCGCCTGTCTCCTCCAGCATGTGGCTCACGCTGGCCCGCGTCCAGGGGCGCAGTCCCAGGAAGACGCTGTCCACATAGCCCAGCGAATACAGCCGCATGACCGCCGGATAAATCCAGCTATCCACAGGAATGTAAGGGGAGTCCAGACTGGAAGGTTCGCAGACTGCCTCTGGGCGTCCGGCGCTGGCCGCTGCCTGTCCGGCTCCCTCCGGCGCTCCCGCCATCGCGGCCGCAAAGGGGCCTGCCGTGACCAATGCGATCCCCACCAGCAAAGCCGCGCTTTGCAGAGCAGGGGATAAGGGCAAAAGTTTCCTCACCTTCATACCCTCACTCTACCATCCGGCATCCCCGGTCCGGCGCGCTGGCGCAGCTCAGGTCCTTCCCGCAGGCCGGTCTGGAAATTCCAACCGCTGCCGGTCTAATTTCTTAAGAATCTTGAGGCTGAGTTCAGTTCCCGGCGGACCCCATCGGCGATCCGGCGCTTCAGATCTGCATGCAAAAGCCCTTTGCTCGCCAGGTAGTCCTCCATATGCAGCAGCGGGTCGGCGGCCTCCTCGCGGCGCGCGCTTTTCGTCCCGCCCGCAGGCCCAGCCCCCACGCCGGTCCTGCATTCAATCAGTGTCGGACCCCGGCCCTGCCGCGCCCGCGCCATCGACTCAAAGGCCACTCGATAGACGGCCACTGCGTCGTTGCCATCCACCGTAAACACCGGCACGCGGCTGGCCTTCGCCCCCTGGGCCATGGCCTCGAACCGTCCCGCCGTCGCGCGCGCGCCCGTCCCCCTTCCGCCGTCATGGCATACAAACAGCATCGGAAGCTGGTGCTGCCCGGCGAACTGCAAGGTTTCGTTCCAGCACTCCGCCGGCGCCGATCCCTTCCCGCAGAAGGCCGCAACAATCCGCCCCGGCATCTTCATCTTCCAGGCCAGCGCCACGCCGCACGCCATCCGCAATTGCGCCGCCGTGCCCGCGGCCACCGGCAAGATGTGCCGGGCCAGGTCTCCGCTGGTCCGCGTACTGGCCTGGGCTGCTCCGCGTCCTTTCGCCTGAGCCCTCAACGGACGCAACAGCTCAGCGGGCGGCTGCCCCTTCAGAATGCCCGCGACTGCATCCGTCGCGCACAAGCTCATCGCGTCCTCCGCTGTCAGGTCCGCGGAAACCCCCGCCAGCATTGCCTCGCGCCCTGCCGCCGCGTCGGTCGCCTTGCGCCTCTTTCCACGCGCGCTCAAGCGCTCTGCCGCCATGCGGCACTTCACCATCGCCGTATAAATCTCCAGCAGCTTTTCATCGGAGATGAGCGAGAACTTCTTGGCGCCTGCGGGTGTTGCCGGGGTAGCGGTCGTCTTCACTCTGCGCGTGGCCGTCATCGGCGCTTGCACCTCTCAGGTTTTCTGCGATTGTAACTGGACTTGCGTCCACACTTCCGCGCCTTCGCGCTCAGCTCTTGCCGCGCCGCGGCATCGGAAAAATCCATGGTCGGTTGGCCAGGGTCGTGTGAACAGGCCCTAGGTTGAATAGTCTGCGTTGATGCGGATGTACTCGTGTGTCAGGTCCGTGGTCCAGAAGACGCACGAGCCCGCGCCCTGGTTCAGATGGATGCGGATCGAAAACTGCGTCTGCCGCAGGTACGCGTGCGCCGCGGCCTCATCCAGCTCCGCCGCCCGCCCGCCATCGCGGCAGATGCGCAGCTCGCCAAACCATATGTCGATGCGCTCCGGGTCGATCGCCGCGCCGGAGTAGCCGATCGCCGCCATCAGCCGGCCCCAGTTCGGGTCGCATCCCGCCCACGCCGTTTTCACCAGCGGTGAATGGGCAATCGCCTTGGCCGCGCGCAGTGCATCCGCATCGCTTGCCGCGCCTTCAATCCGCAGCTCCACCACATGCGTAATGCCTTCGCCATCGGCCACAATCTGCCGCGCCAGCGACGTGCATACCTGCCGCAGCGCCGCGCCAAACTCCGCGTTCTCCGCGCCCACCGCCGCACCGCTCGCGCCCGAGGCCAGCAGCAGAACCGTGTCGTTTGTCGAAGTGTCCCCATCCACTGAGATGCGATTGAAACTTACCTCCGCCGCCTGGCGAAGATACTCCTCCAGCACCGCCGGTTCCACCGCCGCATCCGTCAGCAGATACACCAGCATCGTGGCGTGCGGCACAAGCTGCGGATGGATCATCCCCGAGCCTTTGCAGACGCCTGCGATCCGCACCTCCTTGCCACTCACCTCCACCCGTGCAAAGGCCGTCTTCTCCACCGTGTCGGTTGTGAGAATCGCCTGCGCCACCTGCTGAAAGTGGTCGCTCTCTGAGCCCATGCCCGCCGCCATTGCCGGCAGCGCCGCAATCAGCTTCTCCGCCGGCAGCGGCACGCCGATAATCCCCGTCGAGGAAGGAAAAACCTCTTCCGGTTTGCAGCCAAAGGTCTTCGCCGCCGCCTCGCAGGTCGCGCGCGCCGCTTCCAGCCCCGCCCGGCCCGCTGCGCAGTTTGCATTGCCCGCGTTGATAGCCGCCACCCGCACCTTGCCGCCCGTCGCGCGCAGGTGTTCCTTGTCCACCGCCAGCGGAGCAGCCGTCACCCGATTGCCCGTAAACAGCGCCGCCGCGCTCGCGGGCACATCGGCCACAATCAGCGCAAAATCAGTGCGCCCGCTCTGCTTCAGCCCCGCTTTGGCCGCGCCAAAACGAAAGCCCTTCGGAATAAGAAATTGGGAGATGTCAGACATTTTCGGTAGAGGGATGCAACCCATTTAATCTAGCAGGTGAGGGCCTCGATGACACACAGCGCGGAGCTTCCCGATCCAAACCAGTTCCTTCAGCTCAGCCGTGTCAACGTCGCCCGCGGAGACCGCGTCGTCCTCCACGACATCAACCTCCACATCCGCGCCGGCGAACATGTCGCCATCCTTGGCCCCAACGGCTGCGGCAAGTCCACGCTCATCCTCGCCATCACCTGCCAGATCTACCCCATCGTCCAGCCCGGCATGTGTGTCCGCATCTTCGGCCGCGACCGCTGGGACCTCACCCAGCTCCGCAGGCATTTCGGCGTAGTCGGCGCGGGCCTGCTCGGCACTGACCTGCCCGGTGAGCGCACCGCCGTCACCACCGGCCTTGACGTCGTCATCGCCGGCTTCTTCTCCGCCTCCACCCTCTGGCCCAATCTCCACGTCACCGCTGAAATGCGCGAGCGCGCCTTCGAGGCCCTTGAACGCATGGAAGCCACCCATCTCGCCGCCCAGCTCACCGGCGAAATGTCCGCCGGAGAGAAGCGCCGCATCCTCATCGCCCGCGCCCTCGTCCATCGTCCCCGCCAGTTGCTCCTTGACGAGCCATCCAACGCCCTCGATCTCGCCGCCCAGCGCGACCTGCGCGATTCCCTCCGCCGCCTCGCCGCGGAAGGCACGGGCCTCATCCTCGTCACCCACCACCTCGGCGACATCCTGCCTGAGATTGAGCGCGTCATCCTCATGCGCCACGGCCGCATCGTCGGCGACGGTCCCCGTGCGGAACTCCTGACCGAGTCCCGCCTCAGCGACCTCTTCAATACCCCGGTCCGCATCGGCCGCGACGAGCAGTGGCTCCATAGCTGGTGACGCGCTGCAGCGGGTGACCCGGCTGCCCTCTGCCCCGCACTCGTGGTAAGATCGCCGCATCCGGCTTCCCGCAAGCCAGGCCCCGTGCAAGCCTCGTGCAAGTCAGGTCAAGTCAGGTCAAGTCAAGCCAATCCAAGTCTAGCCAAGCCCCGGAGGGTTCAATATGAGCGGTTACTCCAGACGAGATTTTCTCAAGACCGGCATCGCCGCCGGAACCGTCGCAACCGTCGGCGCCCACGCGCTCCACGCTGAGCGCCGCACCGCCTTTGACAAAGTCACCCTCGGCAAGTCCGGCCTGCAGGTCACGCGCCTCGCCTTCGGCACCGGCAGCAACAACGGCCATGTCCAGGCCTCCATCGGTCAGCAGGAGTTCAACAAGCTTATCGCCTACGCCCACGAGCGCGGCATCCGCTTCTTTGAGACGGCGGAGGCCTATGTCACCCCCGCCATGCTCGGCCAGGCCCTCAAGCCCTTCCCGCGCGAGAGTTACGTGCTCATGAACAAGGTCACCACGGACCCCGGCGTCGATCCGCAGACGCGCTTTGACCAGATGCGCCGCGTCTCCAACACGGACTACTTTGACATCATGCTCCTCCACTGGCAGCACACCGGCGATTGGGTCGAGGAAACCAAACGCTGGCAGGACGGCATCGACGAAGCCCAGGCAAAAAAAATCATCCTCGCCCGCGGCGCTTCCGTGCACGGCCTGCCCGCCCTGCGCCAGATGCCCGGCAACCCCTGGCTCCAGGTCGCCATGATCCGGATGAACCACAACGGCACGCGCATGGATGGAGCCGTACCCGACGACGGCAATCGCGGCGATGTCAGTGAAGTGGTCGCGCACGTCAAGCAGGTCAAGAAAGACGGCATGGGCGTTATCAGCATGAAGCTCGTCGGCGACGGCACCTTCACCCAGCACAGTGACCGCGCGGCGGCCATGCGCTTCGCCTTCCAGACCGCGGGCATCGACTGCGCCACCGTCGGCTTCAAAAACAAGCAGGAAGTCGATGAAGCCATCGACAACATGAACCTCGCCCTGGCCTAGCGGCCTTTGGCAAATGCCCAG
>VFSW01010068.1_pt1 | contig 13438 bp, 12 predicted proteins | sample 5358111 | NCBI WGS metagenome assembly VFSW01 (sample SAMN11554181, study PRJNA540505) | mine drainage metagenome | isolation source: sediment from site ElyBrook_90M | place: USA: Ely Copper Mine, Vershire, VT | collected 2017 | reverse complement strand
CGCCGGTATCGGAGGTCCTCATCGAGGAATCGCTGCTAGGCTGGAAGGAATTCGAGATGGAAGTGATGCGCGACCGAAAGGACAACTGTGTGATTATCTGCTCGATCGAGAATTTCGATCCCATGGGAATCCACACCGGGGATTCCATTACGGTAGCGCCCATCCAGACGCTGACCGATAAGGAATACCAGATCATGCGGGACGCCTCGTTCGCCGTCATTCGCGCGGTGGGGGTCGAGACCGGCGGGTCGAACATTCAATTCGCCGTGAACCCCGAAAACGGCCGAATGGTGATCATCGAAATGAACCCGCGCGTCTCGCGCTCCTCCGCTCTCGCCTCCAAGGCAACCGGCTTTCCCATCGCGAAAATCGCCGCCAAGCTTGCCGTCGGTTATCTGCTTGATGAAATCCGAAATGACATTACGCGCGAGACCCCGGCCAGTTTCGAGCCGACCATTGACTACGTGGTGACCAAGGTGCCGCGGTTCGCTTTCGAAAAATTTCCGCAGGCTGATCCGACCTTGAACACCCAAATGAAGAGCGTCGGCGAGGCGATGGCCATTGGGCGCACCTTCAAGGAGTCCTTCCAGAAGGCCTTGCGCTCGCTGGAGATCGGCCGCTCCGGATTGGGCGGCGATGGAAAGCCCTGGCGCTTGGGTGAAAAAGTGTACGGCGACCGCGATATTTTGCCACGGGAGGTAATCCTGCAAAAGCTGAGCGTGCCCAACGCCGAGCGCGTGTTTTTTATTCGCCATGCGCTTCGCGCGGGCGTAAGTCTGGAGGAAGTTTTTCAACTGACGAAAATCGACCGCTGGTTTCTGACCCAGCTCAAGGAGATCGTGGAATTCGAGGAGGTCCTGGCTGGGTGCAAATCCTGATTGCGCCGGGGCTTGAGGCGTCGCTCAAGTTCCCCCAGCAGGCGCCGGTGGTTGGAGCATCCAGGGTTCCTCGCAACGCGATCCTGACGCGCCCATCCGGTTCAACCTGACTGCTCCCTTGCACGGGCTCCTGACCCTGGTCGTAGCTTTTGTTGATACTTGCATCCATCAGTCCATGTCCACCCGGGCGTCCTCATTCCCATTGACCTGCTCAGGGGTGACTTTGGCGAGCTTGGCGATTTCGGCGGTCAAGTCGCGGTCCGACAACCGCCACCCCAGCCGGCGTGCCACCTGCTCGGCGACTTGCCAGCGCCGCAGCCATATGCGCGTTCGATGATCAGAATTCGTTTCGCTCAGACGCCCCGCAGAGCGTACCTCGGCTGGGTCTGCCGGCAATGGGGCTGGTCCCTGGCGCTAAAGCGGGATTCACCCCATCCGAACCGTGTGGGGTGTTTCCCAAAATATCTGAGTCGCAATCGCCGGTATTTGTTACATTGGGGCCCATGCAGCCACGACCACAAGCTCGACTCGCAAAATGGTACGCCCGGGGAACCAATTGGCTCCATCCCAGTGAGGCGCAAGCAGGCCTTTTGTGGGCGGCGCTGGTAGGCAGCCTCGGCGGATTAGGCGCCCGCGCGTTTCGAGACGGGATTCAGGGGATCCTTTGGTTCTGGACTCGGCACACGGGGAGTCTCGAACAAGTGGCGGCACAAATCACCTGGTGGCAACGCCTGCTGATCCCGGCAGCGGGGGGTCTGCTGGCGGGATTGGTTCTTCACTTTGGAGCCCGGTTTGGCCAAGGCCGCCGTTCCAGCGACTACATGGAAGCGGTCGCGCTCCAGCAAGGCAATCTCAGCTTGCGGCAAGGCCTAACCAAAACGGTTTCGTCGCTGCTCACCATTGGTTCGGGAGGTTCCATCGGCCGCGAGGGGGCGATGGTGCAGTTATCGGCCACGCTGGCCTCGTGGCTTGGGCAACGCGCCCGTCTTTCCACCCCACGCTTGCGGCTGCTCGTAGCGTGCGGCGCAGCCGGGGGCATCGCTGCCGTGTACAACGTGACCATCGCCGGGGCCTTATTTGTCGCGGAAATTGTCCTGGGCTCGATTGCGATGGAGAGCCTGGGCCCACTTCTGGTGGCCGCAGTAGCCAGCACGCTGGTCAGCCGCTCGGTGGGCGCAGTGGAACCCTACTTCAAGAGCCCTCCCTTTAATCTCGCTTCGCCGTGGGAGCTGGTTCCCTTTATGGCGATGGCCGTGGGGCTGGGGGCAGCAGCTCCGGGCTATGTAAGATTACTGCGTAAATCCGAGGACCTCCTGACGGCACTTGCCCCGCAGGTTTTTTGGCGCATGGCGCTGGGAGGGCTGATTGTCGGGGCGTTGGCGGTTCCCTTCCCTGAAGTCTGGGGCAACGGCCGAACGATGGTAAACCTTGCCTTGGAGGGCCCCTGGCCTTGGGAAATGCTCGCCGCAATTCTGGCCTGCAAGGTGGTGGCCACGGCGGCCACAACCGGCTCCGGGGCGGTGGGGGGTGTCTTCACACCGACGCTATTCACCGGCGCGATGCTGGGCGGTCTGGCAGGCCATGTCGTTGCAGCGGTCTGGCCGGGAAGCATTGCCGGCCCACAAGCCTACGCGCTCGTGGCCACCAGCGGATTCCTGGCGGCAGCCACCCGCGCGCCGCTCATGTCCATGTTGATGGTTTTTGAAATGACTCTGGATTACGGGATGGTCCTTCCCATCATGCTGGTCTCGGTGATCGCTTACTATACAGCTCGGTCGCTGCAAAGTGATTCGATCTATTCAGAGTCCCTGCGCCGCAAACAACCCCGGGCGACGCCGGCCGCCGTTTCGGCCTTACGGGTGAGAAACCTGCTGAAGCCGGTGCCCGCGACCGTTATGGAAAGCACCCCCTTTCCGGAAGTGGCGCGGGTGTTTTCCACGGCGCCCTACCGCCACCTGTTGGTGGTGGGTTTGCAGAACCAACTCCGAGGCATCATTGCCCTGCAAGAGGTCGAAGACCACCTGAAACGGCACGAAGCCGGTGAATGGATGAGTGCCGCCAGCCTGATGCGGGTGAATGTCGAGTGGGTCGCCCCTGAGATGACGCTGGGAGATGCACTCGAGGCCTTCCGCCATTTCCATGGCGAGCACCTGCCGGTGGTTACGAACAGCGAAGACCGAATACTGCTTGGCCACATCTCGAAGACCGACGTGCTGCTCACGCTGGCTCACGGGCTGCAGGGCGGCCCGCTCACCACCGGATGAGTTCGGCCACGGACTTGCAAGGGTCCGCCCTCGGGCAGCGCAGGGACCGCAGTTTTTCGCCTCAGCGTCCGCGCAGGATTACAAACCTGTAACGCTCCCGAAAGGCACCGGTCATTCGACCAACGTTTATTGATGTATTATGATAAACCAGGAAAGCGAGTCATCGCGAAAGTGGAGGAAGAATGAAAACCATGCTGAATAGTTATTTAAAGCCCTTACCCATCCTTGGCCTGTGCGCCGCCCTTGCGGCCGCGGGCCTGGTCGTGGCATTTGAGAATACGCCGGACACCAAACCCGCGCTCAACATCCCGCTGAACGAGACGCCAATACAACGGGCCGGAGGAACTTACACAAGCTTCGCGCCAATCGTAAAGAAAGTTGCTCCGGCAGTGGTGAAAGTCGTTGTGACGATTCAAGCGCCAAAAGCGCAAACGCAACAGTTCCCCGGATTCGACGATCCATTCTGGCGGCACTTTTTCGGGCAGCCGATGGGGCCGCAGGAGCAGCTCCCCTCGCCCCGCGAATAAGGGGTGGGCGCCGGCGTAATCGTGACGCCGAACGGCTAGATCTTGACCAACCACCATGTGGTCGATCACGCGACCCAGGTCAAAGTGACGCTGCCGGACGGACGGGAGTTCACCGCCAAAGTCATCGGGCGCGATCCCAAAACGGATCTCGCGGTGATTAAAATCAACGCGCAGCACCTGCCGGTGGTGCCGTTCGCCGACAGCCAGAAAGTGGAAGTTGGCGACATCGTGCTGGCGGTGGGGAATCCATTTGGCGTGGGTCAAACGGTGACGGAAGGCATTGTTAGCGCGACTGACCGCGGCGGGATGGGGATCGAGGATTATGAGGACTTCATCCAGACGGATGCGGCCATTAACCCGGGCAACTCCGGGGGCCCGCTGGTGGATGTCGATGGCCGGCTTATTGGAATCAACACCGCCATCCTGAGCCGCTCCGGAGGCAACCAGGGCATTGGTTTCGCCATTCCCTCCGACCTGGCCCGTTCGGTCATGATGAGCCTTGTCGATTACGGGCATGTCACGCGCGGTTATCTCGGAGTAATGATCCAGAATGTCACGCCTGAATTGGCGCAGGAATTCCACCTAAAACAAGCGAAGGGAGCGCTGGTCGGTGATGTGGTTCCCCAAGGTCCGGCGGCTAAGGCCGGCCTCAAAGACGGTGATGTGGTGCTCCAGTTCGACGGAAAAAAAGTGCAGGACAGCCGCCAACTACAACTCACCGTGGCCGAAACCAAGCCGGACACGAAAGTTCCCCTCGAGGTGCTTAGAAATGGCGAGAAGAAGACGTTGGAAGTCACCGTGGGAAAACTGCCCGGCTCCCCGCAAATGGCTTCGGCAAACTCCGAGAACAATCCGGACACTGGCACGCTCAGGGGCGTCGGAGTCAGTGACCTGGACAGCCAGGTTCGCCAGGAGTTTAAAATCCCGAGCAACGTTCAAGGAGCTGTCGTGACCGAGGTGAAGCCCGATTCCGCCGCCGCCGAAGCGGGTCTCCAGCCCGGCGACGTCATCCAATCCATCGATCGTCACCCGGTGAACAACGCCAACCAGGCACTGCAATTAACACAAAATTCCAAAGACAAGGAGACCTTGCTGCGCATTTGGAGCCAGGGCGGCAGCCATTACGTTGTGGTAAACGAAAGCCAAACCGGCTAAGGGCTGGTCTCTTAAGCTGTAGCATCGAGCTCCGGTGACCCGGTGAGGGACCGGAGCTTTTCTTTTGGCTGGAGGACAGCACATGAAGGGTGAACACCCCGGGCCGAGGCGATTCGATACTCCACCGCCTCATTGAGTTGGAACCGGAAGCGCAAGCGGGAATACATGCCCGTCCATAAAAACAACATTCTTGCCCGATTTGGGTAGGCGCGGGTGAAAGTCCTCGTAATCGAGCAGCAACGGGGTGGTTTCGGGCGGGAACATAAGCGTCATATTGGTGCTTTGAACCGGGCTGGCTTGGCCGGTCGCAAGGTTAATCCCTTGCCACACCATAAAGATGTGGGAGGTCTTGGTTTCGTCAATCCGGTGCCCGTTCAAATCGGAATTCCATTCATAACTTGAGCCCTCAGCCCTAAACAGGCCGAACTTATCCTGTGGGCATTTGAACACCGAGACGGTATTCGTATTTGCGCCCTGGGTCTTGCCCACATACGGAGCCAGCACGTCGCAGATGCGGGGCAACGGACTTTGCGGGTCGATCGGATCGGTAGGCAAAATCTCGGCGCTCGGCAGGAGGCTATTATTGTCCTCGGTGTAAACACGGGTGGCGATTCCCAACTGGCGCAGATCATTGACGCATACTGTGTTGTAGGCCTTGCTCTTTGTCCGAGCCAAGGTCGGTAACAGCAGAGCAGCCAGAATGGCAATAATCGCTAGGACGACCAAGAGTTCGATAAGGGTGAACGCGCAGCGTGCCGGCCACCAGGCTGTGACTCGGAGGGAACGGCACCGGCTTTGGGTGGCCATCTGGGAGGGCGTTGAACGCAGCCGAACAAAGGACCGGGATTTCACTTTCATAATGAAAGGCTCGGGATAATTTCGTTGTGGTTACATTCAAGTTCGTACCCGGGCCTAGTCATGGCGCACCACCGCCTGATTCGACGTGGAGGCTTTGGCGTTGGCGGGCGCGCTCGACACGTTGTTCGGGTGTGAGGTTGGCAAACCGCTCGTTCGGGTCCGGTAATCGCATTTGGCGGAAAGCGGGTTGGGTCCCTCCAGGCGGGGGCGGAGGGATTCTGAATCCAACACCCATGCTTGACTTACTGAAGGCCAGGTAAGTCGTCCAGCGGCCGTTCACCCTTCGGGCGATTTGAGCTGCCCCCGTAGCGCCTGCAACGAGCGAATCGTCGGCGCCGATTCGAGAGGCCAAGGCGGACTCCGCGACCAACTGCTGGGGCGACCAGGTTTCGACTTGCCCATTCGGCCCTCTCACTCTCATGACGATGGGGCCGCCTTTCGAGCGTGTCATCATCATTCCCTGTCTTCCACCCAAGGGACCTGAAGTTTCAGGGCCCGGCCAGCGCACCGGCTTGTCCAAAGAGGCCGGTTTTGGCGCGAGCTTTGTCCAACCCGCTGCCTCCAGGTTACCGTCGGCATGCAAGGCACGTTCCAACGCGCGCAGCGATCGCGAAGAATCGTAAACGGCGTAAAGAGTGGACCAGTGTGCGCCCGCCTGTTCAGCTATGCGACTCAAGACCTCCGCCAGAGGTGCATTTTTCACGTGAAGGGTGATGCGAGCAGAATCCAAGCGGGCTTCCTCACGGATTTTAGTCCACGTCTGCTGGTCGATATCGCGCAAGACCTCGGCCAAAGGGGCCTCACGCACGTCCAAGGTGACCAGGTAATGGTGCGCGCGCCAGGCCAGTCGCCCGAACCACAGTCCGCCGGCTGCGACCAGCGCGGCCAATCCAAACACCTGGTATTTTGATTTCCTAGGCATTGAATTCCTCCAGTTTTTAACCGCGCAGACACTCTCCGACGCTCGGCCCAGGAGCGCGACGGGAATGTGACCAAGGCCGGTGAGTTTCGGGATCAATAGGGGACAGAGCGGGACCGCGTGAGAAATTTGTTCCTACAATTGCGAGAGCCGGGCTTGGAGTTCGTTCATGCTGCACGTCATGTCCAGGCGCGTGCCATTTTTGAGCAGCACGGAGTATTGGCCAGGCGCAATCGGGTGGACCTCCCGGATGCGTGTGAGGTTGACGATGAGGGAGCGGCTGATGCGCATGAAGCCGGCGCCCGCGAGGCGGGCTTCCATAGCGGCGGTTGTCTCCCGCACTATATGGGTCTCTTTGCCGGCGTGCAGCACAACATAATTCCCCGCGGCCTCCACATGATCGATCTCATCGGGCTTGAGAAAGACAATGCGGTCAGGCGAGCGGACAAGGATTCGGCCTCCGCCGGGCGCCGCTGCCCGAACGTGGTTGAGCAGCGCCAGGAGCTGTGGATCGGCTTGCAGGCTTGCCCGCTTAACCAACTGCTCGCGGGCGCGCTGCACGGCGAGTTTGAAACGCGCTTCGGTGAAAGGCTTGAGCAGGTAGTCCAGTGCATTGACCTCGAATGCCCGAATGGCATGCTCGTCGTGCGCCGTGGTGAAAATCACGATGGGCACCTGTTTTGGACCGAGTGCTTCGAGGACTTCAAAACCATTGAGCCGCGGCATTTGCACATCCAGAAATAGCAGGTCGGGCCGATGCTCCTGAATTGCCTTCAGGGCGTGTGCCCCGGTTGCGCACTCCGCGACAACCTCCACGTCGGCCTCTTGAGCCAGCAGGCCGCGGACCCGCTCGCGCGCGAGCGGTTCATCCTCCGCAATGATGGCGTGCAGCTTCATGCGCGCTCAACGGGAATGGCCGTATCGACTGCCGCTTGCGTGTGCCATGGGATTTCGATTCGGACGGTAACACCGCCTCCAGGTCGCGGGCTAACCTCAAGCTTTTGGGTGATCCCATAAAGCGCCTCCAGCCGCGCGCGGAGGTTAAGCAGGCCAATGCCCGTGCTTCGCGCCGAGCCTCGAGCGGCAGAGCCTGGTAGAGCTGGCGAAAGCGGCTGCGGCATCGCCGCCGCCGGGGCGCGCAACTCAGGCGCAACGCCGGCCAAGCCCACGCCGTTATCCTCAACCGTCAGCACTAGGTTCCCGTTGAGGCGGTGCGCGCTCAGCAGGACGAACCCGGGGTTTTCCGAGGGCTCAAGGCCATGGCGCAGTGCGTTCTCGACCAAAGGCTGGAGCAGGAGCGTCGGCACCAGGCAGTCCAGCGCTTCCGAGTCCAGCTTGCGTTCGATCCGCAGCCGCTCTCCAAACCGAGTCTGCTGAATTTCAAGATAGCGGGACACAAACTGCACCTCCTCGCGCAAGGTGACTTCCTGCTTTTCACACTGGCTGAGAGCTAAACGCAGCAGGTCGCTTAAGGCGAACAGAGCACTCTCGGCCAGACGCGGCTCGCGACGCAGCAGAGTGGCAATGGCATTTAGACTGTTGAAGAGAAAATGGGGCTGCAATTGCGCGCGCAACGCACTGAGTCGAGCATTTGCCAGGTTCGATTCCAGCAGCAGCGCGCGATGCTCGCGCTCGCGGAACCGGCGATAAAAATGAACGGAATGCGCCAGCCCAAACACCGCCCCGTACGCCAGCAGGTCCAACAGAGTGGACCATGATCTCGGATTTGGCAGACCGCCGAGGCGGGGAGGTTTAAGACCGGGAGGCAATTGAGGCAAAGGCTGCTTGAGATTCACGCGTGGCAACTCCTCGCCTGAGGTCGATAAGAGCACTCCGGGTTCCAACAACTTCGAGGGTTCCATTTTCGTTATGGTCACCGATATGGCGTTGGTCCCCGAGCCTGGGCGGTCCGGGTCGTTTCTGACGAGGGTGACATTAGTAACTTTGACGCGGGTGTGAACGGCTATGAGGTGGCAAGCCGCCAGAAACCCAACGCAAACTGCGAGGTTAACCGGCAAGCTCCAGCGCAAACGCCCTCGCTCCAAAGGGAAACAAAAGATCGCCAGAACCACGTAAGGCGCTAGCAAAAGCCAGGCGTAAACCCTTTGCACACCCGGATCGGCCCTGACGAAGCCCTGAAACCGTCCACCCGCGGCATGGACCAAAGGCTGCGCGTCACGAATAATTACCACCGAAGGCCCGGCATTGCCCCGCAACAACCACCAAAGGGCCAGCCCGGAGAAAACACTCCACGCCGCGATGCAGAGCCACAGTATCCGGCGGCGCCGCATAAGGCGCCCCATTTTGACCGGCAGACTCTGATGTGCGCTAGGCAACGCTAACAAGCCTCTCATACAACGGCCGAAGCTGGCTTTCAATACGCTTTCCCGGGATTTCCGGGCGCATACTTCGTAAAGGACATCATCCTCGCACAAACGCCACCTGTCAGTGACCAAAGTTCCTAAAAACGAGACGAAGGGAAGCTCATCGGTGACTAAAATGAAATCGCCCCGTTGGAATTTTCGCTTTTCTTTTGCGGTTTTTAAGAGCAAAACAGGATTAATGTTAGCTAAGCACCGCACGACTCGCGTGCAGGGCCGTTGCGTTTATCCCGCTCGGGGTGTCTGCCGTCCGTCTTCTTGAGAAGCCCTCAACCTATGAAGAACCTGCCTAAGCCCATAATCGTTGGTCTGCTGAGCCTGGCCATGCTCGCGAACGAAACCACCGGCGCCGGCGCCCCCTCCGCCGCGGGGAAGATTTGGTTGAAGAACTGGCGAGCCGCGAATCCCGTCTGGCGTGGAATCCACTTGGGCGCAAGTTCGGATGAACAGGTTGCACAATTGAAGGCGCAGCTTCCCCGGCTGGCTGCGCTCGGGGTTAATGTCATCGTGCTTGAGGTGGATTACAATTTCGATTTCCGATCGCATCCGGAGGTTCGCGCGGGCCAGTTCATCACCCGGGCGGCCGCGCTGGACCTGGCGGAAGCGGCTCACGCGCATGGCATTCGGCTCATTCCTCAGCTAAATTGCCTGGGCCACCAATCCTGGGCCAATGTGACCGGGTCCTTGTTAGCCAGCCATCCTGAATTCGATGAGACTCCCGGCCAGTTTCCCGAGAACAAGGGGGTTTATTGCCGCAGTTGGTGTCCACGGAACCCAAAGATCAACCGGGTCGTCTTTGCGTTGTTGGATGAACTGGCGGATGCCTTCGAGGCCGACGCCATCCACGTCGGCATGGACGAGGTTTTTATCATTGCCTCGCAATACTGTCCCCGGTGCCGCGGCCACGACCCGGCAAAGCTTTTCGCCAAACAGGTAAACGCCCTTCATCGCCACATCGTCGGAAAGCGCAAACTCGAGATGCTGATGTGGGCCGACCGCCTGCTGAACGCCAAGGCGCTTGGCTACTCTAAATGGGAGGCCTCCGCAAATGGCACGGAAGGCGCCGCAGACATGATCCCAAAAGATATTATCATGTGCGACTGGCATTATGAGAAACGCGCAGAGTACCCTTCGGTGCCCTTCCTGCTGGGGAAAGGGTTTCGGGTCTGGCCCTCTGGGTGGCAGCCTCTGGCGGCGAGCCAGGCGTTCAGTTCCTTTGTACACAGCTTCCGGCCCAGTTCAGACTCACAATCCAGCACACCTGGCGTAAAGGACAATCCCCGAATGCTGGGCTATCTCTGTACCACCTGGGGCAAGGTCGGGATTCCGGCTCTCGCGGATTGGCCGCCCATCAACGAGGTGTTGCCCGCTTGGAAATAGGGGCTGGCAAACATTCCGCTTCCATCGCGGCGATTTCGCGGTAAAGTTTGCGCTTTCGTTTGTATGAAAGAACTTGTTCCATCGCCGCCGCCTATCGTGCGCAACGATGTAGCCGCGGTGCAGGCGTTGTTCCAAAAGCACGTCGTGCCGAGTTACGGCAGGTTCGATCTTGTTCTGAGCCATGGCTCGGGCAGTTACGTGTACGATCTTGCCGGCAAGCGTTACCTGGATCTGGGCGGCGGTATCGCGGTCACCACGCTAGGGCACGCGCACCCTGCCATCACCGAGGCCCTGGTCGAACAGTCACGGAAGCTCATCCACGTCTCGAATTTTTACTACCATGAACCCCAGGGGCGGCTCGCCGAGGCCCTGGTCCGGTTGCTCGCCCCGGGGAAATGCTTTTTCTGCAACAGCGGAGTCGAGGCCAACGAAGGGCTGTTCAAGCTGGCACGCAAATTCGGACATGACGAAGGGCGGTTTGAGATTCTCACGACATTTAACTCGTTTCATGGCCGCACGCTGGCCGCGATAGCCGCCACCGGCCAGGAGAAGGTAAAGAAGGGATTCGAGCCCATGGTGCCGGGATTTCGACAGGTGCCCTATAACGAGCTCGAGGCGATGCGTGCCGCCATCTCGCCCGCGACGGTGGCCATCTTGGTCGAGGGAATCCAGGGTGAGGGCGGCGTTACCCCGGCAACGACGGAATACCTTCTGGGGCTGCGCCAACTGTGCAATGAACGGAAACTGTTGTTGCTAATGGATGGGGTCCAGGATGGCCATTTCCGAACCGGGCGTTTTCAAAGCTTTCAGCGCATTCTGGAATCGGTTGAGGGCGGCAGCGCGATGCTCCCTGACGCCATCTCGATGGCCAAAGCGCTGGGCGGCGGTTTCCCGATGGGCGCTTTCTGGGTGCGTTCGCCGTATGCCGATGTGCTCAGCGCCGGCACGCACGGCACAACTTATGGCGGTTCGCCGCTGGCTTGTGCGGTAGCCTTAAAGATTCTTGAGGTGATCGAACGGGAAAAGCTGGCTGAAAACGCCCGCGAAACCGGGGAGTATCTCAAAGCCGGGTTGCGCACCTTAGCTGATAGGTACCCGGGGTTGATTCAAAATGTGCGCGGCTTGGGATTAATGCTCGGAATAGAATTCGCTCCGAACATAGCTAAATTGCCGGGCGACGGCGCCAAACCGCAGTCGGCGCGTCTGGCGAACCTGTTTCACGCGGCGGGATTAATGACAATTCCAGCGGGCGCCTCGGTGTTGCGCCTGTTGCCGGCCCTGACCCTGCGCCGTGGGGAGGCGCAAGAGGGACTCAACATCATGGACTCAGTGCTGGCGAAATTGGTGGGTTGAAGCAATGAAACATTTCTTAAGCATTGAAAGGCTGGCGAAGAGCGAGTTGGCACAGCTCCTGGCCGACACGGTAAGGTTAAAAAAGGAACGCGGCCATCACAGCTCCCAGCCTTTAGCGGGCCAGATGTGGGCCATGCTCTTTGCCAAGGCTTCAACCCGAACCCGGGTGTCTTTTGAAGTCGGCGTCCGTGAGTTGGGCGGGCAGGCCATTTTCCTACCTGCCAGTGAGATTCAACTTGGGCGTGGCGAACCGATCAAAGATACGGCCCGGGTGCTGGGTCGAATGGTGCACGGCGCCATTTTCCGAACCTTCGCTCAAAATGACGTAGAGGAATTCGCGCGGTTTTCCGGGCTCCCTACGATCAACGCGTTGACCGATGATGAGCATCCCTGCCAAATCCTGGCGGACATTTTCACTTTCCAGGAGAAACGTGGCGCCCTCCCCGGCAAGGTGGTCACTTTCATTGGCGATGGGGCCTGCAACGTGGCGAACTCGTGGATATTCGCGGCCGGCAAACTGGGTTTCGAACTGCGTATCGCGGCGCCGCGGGCTTTTCAACCCGCTCCGGCCTTGCTGCAGCGCGCCGGAGGAAAGATCGCGTGCACCGAGGACTTAAAGGCAGCGGTCACTGGGGCCGATCTGTTATATACGGACGTTTGGGTTTCAATGGGTAAAGAGGCAGAATCAACCGAGCGCTTGAAGCAATTACAAGGATACCAAATCAATAAAGGGCTCGTCAGCCTCGCTCAACCGGGTGCGCTCGTGATGCATTGCCTACCCGCCTACCGCGGCAAAGAAATTGACGAAGCGACTTTTGAGGCCAATGCCGAGACGATTTTTACCCAGGCCGAAAACCGGCTACACGCGCAAAAGGCAGTCCTGAACTGGTTGGCAACAAGTTAGCCAAGCTTGCCGCTGGTGTGTCAAGGCGGAGGGGATAGCCCAATAACCGATAGCCGGCGGAGCCGATGGGAAGCTTGGGAGATTTATGAAGATGCGATTAAGGACTTGCCAAGGAAAATCAAGCTTCGGCTGCGTAGGGATGAATATCCATTTTTGACTAAAGGACTAGGCACTGGCAATGCCGCCGCGGGCCAGGATTTTGCCTGCGGCTGCGGGCACGGCCCTGTCGGGAGCGGTGGGAACGGCAGCAGGGGCCTCTTCGAAAGGAACGGACCTGAGCGCCAACTCGAGTGGCGGCTCGGCGGAATTGCGGTCTTCGGGGCAGACAAACATGAACACGCTGCGCGCGCACGACTCCGACGCGCCGGTGACCTCGGCGTAGAGCTTAACCAACCGCTGTTCATCCACAGTTCCGTTCATATCATCATCATAACTTAAGTTGGGAGCGGGCGCGCACACGAAGGCTAAACGGCCGAGCCCTCTGTTAGACTATCGCAAGGCGGGGCAAAGCGCACCAACCGGCTCTTGTTAAAATCTTTGCAGCTTTTGCTCGACCATCGGGTTGCCAGGTTCGAATCTTGCCAGGAATGCCTTGCGCTGATATGGGACAGCGGTATGAACGTGTCTTCATCCAAATGGCTGGTCCTGGTCCTGGGGTTGTTTCTGCTGTGCCGGGGGAGCGCGGCGGAGAAAGCCAACCGCCCGGGCTGGCAACCCACCTTCGCCGACGAGTTCAACGGCAGCGGTTTGGATTTACAAAAGTGGCCTCCGTCCGACCCGTGGGGCAACGAGCGCAATCATGAATTGCAGGCCTATGTG
>VFSW01010067.1_pt1 | contig 13439 bp, 7 predicted proteins | sample 5358111 | NCBI WGS metagenome assembly VFSW01 (sample SAMN11554181, study PRJNA540505) | mine drainage metagenome | isolation source: sediment from site ElyBrook_90M | place: USA: Ely Copper Mine, Vershire, VT | collected 2017 | reverse complement strand
CTCGGAATCCCACCCCATAAAGGTCATCATCGGACGCAGGCGCGAAAAACCAGCTTTGAGAAAGCTATTGGTGAATACAACTTCATTGCTCGTCAATTCCGCCCTAACGCCCTGCGGCAGTACAGCATCGAGCGTGACCGAGGGGGCTTTCCACGGATGACAACAATAATCACTGTTAACCAAATTTTTATCCGCTGCGGTTCCGACTTCCGTTCCATCCGCAAGAACGCCCTTCACTTTTTCAAGGGCACCGAATAGAACACACTCAGGGTTGGAGGCAATCTCGGTATGAGAGCCATTGGAGCCATGATGGGCTAGCGCTTCGATCTTCCAAAACTGCGCCTCCACAACACCTGAAAAACGAATCCGGTGCGCTGCCTCCCGGGGCAGACGGTCGTTTTCAAAAACCGCGCGCCAAGAGCAGCCTTCATCATCCGAAACGGAAATCTGGATATGCCTGGGGCGCGTGGGCTCGCCGTGGAATCCGGCGCTTTCAATGTCAAAACCGGCAAACGCCACCGACCGGTCACAATGGAGATACTTCGTACAGTTTTGGCCGGCGATGGTTCGTCCTCCTGCGGCGGAATTGTCCTGCCAGTAGGCTGCTGTAATTTCGGTAATCGTCAAGAGTTCCGCGCTATGCATAGATCTAGTCGCGGGCTATGTACCCTAAGAGAGATTCAGTCCCGCGACAACTCGCTGAACTGCGCTTCAATGAGCTGCACATTGGCCCACTGACTTTTGGTCGGTGCGATGGCCTCGGTTGGGCGAATTTCATAATATGCAAACGTGTTGGCAGGCAAATCCAGCTCCAATGTACAATTAAGTTCGTTTCCTTTTACCAACCACGCCTCACAACGTGGTTCCGCCACCCGTCGCATGGCCTCTAACTGTGCCGACGAAAGATGCATTGGCCTACCCAAGCGAACCCACCACTCGTAAGGACTGCCTGCTTCTGCGCAGACAAACATTTTTGTCACCACTCGGTCACCTGTCGTTGAGGGCAGTGAGAGCGTTGTCCTCCAATCCTGTGGATTTTTTTCTAGCGGTGGCTGACAGTTATAGAAGAGCGCATGCGTTACGGTTCCTTCGCGTGTCACCACGCCGCCACAACCGCGTGGAGCCCCTGCCACATCGCCCACCACATCACCTCTCATGCGGTTGAGCAGGCGAAAGGCGTTGGCGGTTGCCTTCGGCACGCCGTCAATGGTCACCATGCCATATGTTGCTGAAAACGGAGCAGGTTGAATGGGGTGTTCCTCAAAAACATCGCTTGCCACCCAAAAGGCCATGGAGTCGCAGGCATCATCCAGTTCTAAACAATGCCGTACCACAAACGCTCCGCCGTAAACATTGTCACACGCCTCGTTGTCACTCCAGGTCACGGTGTCAAAATCAGCGGCACTCTGCGTATTCCATTCCGTCCAATGGATCGGTAAGTTCGGCATTTTTGATTGGCGTACCAGTTTTTTCACACCGCGAAACATCTCTAAAAAGTATTCTCCAGGGGCATACTGAGAGGGGTTTTTTCCCGCTTCTACCTGCTCATCCTGTGGGTAGAGGTGGGTGGAAATAAAATCCAACGGGACATGATGGGAATGACACCAGTTGATCATATCTTCCAACCAATGCGCCTTGGATGAGGCCGGGCCACCGATCTTTAACTGGCTGTCCACCTGCTTCACAGCCCGCGCTGCCGTTTCGTAGAGCTTGAAATAATCTTCCTTGGTTCCACTCCAAAAGCAGGATAAATTTGGCTCATTCCAGACTTCAAAATTCCACTGCCTCACCTCGTCCAGGCCGTATCGGTCAACCAGATGCTGGGTGAAAGCCTCCACAAGATTTCCCCACGCTTCCCATTGGGCGGGCGGTGTGACGTTCATTCGGTAATAGGTAATTTTCTGGTTGCCGGAGGCAAGGGCCGCAGGCATGGGATTCAATTCTACAAAGGGGCGCAAACCGCGCGCAAGCAACGCATCGTAGATTTTATCAAGCTGGTTCCAGCAATAATACAGCCGTTCTTCTTGTGTCTTTTTTACAACGCCCACATCATCATGCAAGATTGCGTGAAACCGGCTGGATCGAAATCCAATCTCTTTTTGTAACCAGTCGAGATGCCGGAGCAAATCGTCGCGAACCAAGTCATATCCGCGTCCCACGGCTACACAGTATTTCCACGGTTTACGCAACGCCCCTCTGGAGGCTGGAGTGATGTGCGACTGGCGGATTGAAGATGGTGGATTGCTCATATTTAGTAAGACGGCAGGCGGGCATCGACGTTTCTTTCGAGAGCTGTTGTGCCCTGAAACTTGATCGCTCTAGGGTAAACATACATGGTAGCACCGTTCAGTGAGCGGACTCATCTTTTAGGGCCAGAGAGAGGGGTATATATTGTGTTCGTGCTGTTTTGTCCATCTCCAATGTAGGAGGAGCCTAGCTCGACTGGAGTAGGAGATGGCGTGAGCTGACTAGCCGCGAAGCGTGCTGGACGCTGATATCCCAGCTTATAGTCCGCCGCATACTTTTCAAACCGAACAGGTTTCCAGATTTTGAGTTCAGTAGCAGAGAAGAAAGCAGCAGGCTGCTTGCCACGAGCGAAGAATCCGGGTGCTGCCAATTCAAACATCGCCTTGCACACCGACCATGTTGGCATCGGATATGAGATCGGCACAGCGTCCGTGTCCGAGCGAGTAAATATTGCAGCGGGGCCGCTTATCTCAAATTCGACGTGGTAAGGATTGCCTATGTGGGTTCAGAATTTCTCCGGGGGATTGTCTGGATTCATAGTTTGGAAGGGCCTGAATCATCCCCGCAACCCCTTGGGACTGTGATCCATGGAATGTTTTTCTGCGTTGTTCGCTCGGACAAGACCGCAAGGCTATTGCTTCTTCGCTTCATGCCTTGAAAAACATTCCATTGATCTTCATCAGTCATCATGGGATTCAATCAGCGTTTCCCTAAGGTTGAAGGGCAGATGATTGGGCGTCGAAGTTGCGTTGGAAGCCGGTTAATTGGACTCATCGACCGGTTTCTGATCCTCCTTGGCGGGATCTGCATTTGTTTTCTTTTTATCAGAGTCTTTCCCGGAGTCCTTGGCTTTATCGGAATCTTTTTCCTCTTTCAAGCCGTAGATTTCTTTGAGGACTTTACCGATGAGGGGGGCGGCATGGCTGCCTCCATGGACGCTATTGTCTCCGGGGTCGCCTTCATAGACGGCGGCAAAAGCATACTGGGGATGCTCCGCTGGGACAAATCCGGCGAACCACGCAGCGGTGCGTTGCTTGGTTTTAGGCCCCCATTGGGCGGTTCCGGTTTTTCCTGCGACGGTGGTTCCCTTGACCTGCGCCAGATGGGCGGTTCCTTGACTATCTTCGGTGACGGCGATGAGAGCTTTGCGCAGAGTTTCCATATCGGCTGGTTTGATCTGGAGATCATCACGCAGGCGGTCGGGGTAGGCGGAGAGGACTTTATTATCAAGGCCCTGAATCTGTTTAACGAGGCGGGTCTGGTGAAACTGCCCTCCGGCAGCAAGGACTCCGTAGGCTTGAGCCATCTGGAGCGGGGAGATGATGATATCACTCTGCCCAATGCTCATGTTGGCAAGGTCACCCTTAAGGATTTTTCTTTTCTGGACGCGGAGCATGTAGGCATCGTTGGGAATATTACCCGGGTCTTCCGCCTTGAGGGGGATGCCAGTCTTTTTTCCAAGTCCGAGGCGGGAAGTCCATTCGATCAGGTCAGGAGCACCGATTTTTAATCCTAGCTGAATGAACCAGGTGTTGCAGGATTGGGTGAGGGCTTCGACGAAGTTGAGTTTCCCGACATTGTATTTTTTCCAGTTGTGGAAGGTGACATTTCCGACATCAATGGCGGCAGGGCCACTGTAGGTATCCTTGGCAGTCAATTTTCCTGACTGAAATCCGGAGAGGGCAACAAAGGTCTTGAAGGTGGAGCCGGGAGGGTAGGCAGAGCGGTAGGCACGAGGAAGGAGGGGGACAGCGGGATCCTCGCTCAGCTCTTTGTAGATCTGAGGATTGATGACGGGAACGAAGTGGTTGGGGTTATATTCCGGCCAGGAGGCCATGGCATGAATCTCGCCAGTCCAGGGATCAATCATGACAATGGCTCCTTTTTTGCAATTTTCCTTGAGCACTTTTTCGCAGATTCGCTGGAGATTCTGATCGAGTGTCGTGATGACATTGTCGCCAGGGACAGGAGGTTGGGCAATGCGCTCCGAGGATTTGTTGCCCTCGGCATCGTAGGTGACATGGAGGCTGCCGGGCTGGCCCTTGAGCTGAAAATCAAAGGTCTGCTCGATGCCTTCGCGGCCCTGGCTTTCCGTGAAAATAAGATCCTTGTTTTCAATCGGGCGAATGGAGAGAGGCGCTTCTTTGCCGGTGTAGCCGATGATGTGGGAGGCAAGTTCTCCGTTGGGATAAAAGCGGGCATAGACCTGCTGCAGGACAAGGGAGGCAGTGAGGCTCCGGCGGGCCATGGCGAGCTCCTCTGGCTGGAGATCTTCGAGTAGGGTCAGTGGCAGGAGACCTCGATTGCGGTAGTGATTGAGAATGGTGCGATCGCTGATGGTGATCGGACGTTCAAGGAGGCCCTTGGCAAAGGTGATTTGCTGGTGGGCAAAGGCAATGACCTTGGCATCCTTCCAGGTGAGAGGTGAGGGAAACTGGAGTGCGAGATTGTAACTAAGACGATTCTGCGCAAGGGGATAACCATTGCGGTCGGTGATCTGTCCCCTCGGCGCAGGAATGCCGAGCTGGAAGGTACGAGCCTGTTTCTGGGTTTCCCAAGTGGGCTTGGGATTTTCATCCACAGTGGCATTGGTGCTAAGGGGAGAGGCAGCATTACTGATGCTGGAAGATTGGGCAAGGCAGCGGAGGAAGGGGGTTGCTGCCATGAGAACGAAAATGGGAAGAAAAACGAAGATTCTGAGCTTCATGTTCTGGAGGAGAGAGGTCGTGGTGAGGTGATGTGCGGTGGCTTGAGATAGAGCGGTTCGGGAGTGCCTGCAAGGGGGGTGGTTTTTTTAGACTGTATGGCAAGCCGTCCGGCATCGGGTGTGGCGTGTTGAAGACTTTCTAAACCGGGCAACAGGATCGAGGAGAGAATGGGAAAATCGGTTTGCAGAAGCAGGTGCAAGGCCGCTTCCTCTGGAGAATAGAGGCAGGGCTCTTCTAGAAAAAATCCGTTTTTCACACATGCAATCCAGTAATGGCCACCTCGTGCATCACCAACCGCCCAGAATCCGGAGGCAGGCCCCGGCAGCGCGAGTGGGGAGGGGAGAGCCAGTAGCGGAACCTCCAAGGCTGTGGCAAAGGCGCGTCCCGCCGCAATGCCTGCACGGAGGCCATTGTAGGAGCCGGGTCCGAGGCCGACACAAAGAGCATCGGGTAGCGTATCTGTGGCAAGTGCCGCCTGAAGCCCCTCAAAGAGCGGCGAGGCGTCGGAGCGTTGATGCGGGGTATCAGAGCGGAATAAGACTTCTGGATTTTTTTCTTCCTGAGCTGCAAAAGCCACCAGTGCAATCGAGGTCACAGGTGATGAGGAATCGAGAGCGAGGATTTTCACGTCGGGGAGGGAGTTTGGGAGATCCGGTGGATGACGCGGGAATCATCGGGCTGCGGTTCCATACGGATACGGAGAGTCCCCTGCGGAAGAATCTCTGCAAATTTATCGCCCCATTCGATGATCATGAGTCCTTCACCATAATATTCTTCCAGACCCAGTGCCAAGACCTCCTCTGCCGAATCGAGCCGATACCAGTCGGAGTGATGCAGGGGAATTTTCCCCGAGTGATAGCTCTGAAGGAGAGTGAAGGTGGGACTCGTGACATGATCTGTTATTCCGAGAGTTTGTGCGAGAGCTTTGACAAAATGCGTTTTTCCAGCACCCAGCGGCCCTTCGAGGCTGACGATCTTTGCCTGGAGTAACTCTGGCAGCAAGAAAGTCGCCAGAGCGGAAGTTTCCTCCAGAGAGCGCACGATATGCTGATATGTCTGCCCGGTGACAGGTTTGTCTGGTGCCATTTTCTCGGTATTTTAGTTGCCTCACGGAGACAGGCAATCCCGACTAAGGGATCTTGCATCGTTAAAGCATTGAATTGAAAACTTAAAGCGTTAAAAGATTGAAGTGAGAAATCCCTGCTAGCCCAACTTTCACTCTCCCACAATTATGAGCATACCGCCCAACGAACTCCCTGCATGGAAAGCCCTTCAGGCCCATCGTGATGCCACCCGCTCGGTGACCTTGAAGCAACTCTTTGCTGAGGATCCGCAGCGCGGAGAGCGTTTGAATGCGGAGGGGGCCGGCCTCTTTCTTGACTACTCCAAGAATCGGGTGACCGATACGACGCTGAAGCTTCTTGTGGAACTGGCCGAGCAATCTGGGCTCCCAGCGTCTCGTGATGCGATGTTTCGTGGGGAGAAGATCAATACGACCGAGGATCGTGCCGTGCTCCATGTTGCTCTGCGTGCTCCGGCGAATGAGATGATCATCCTGGATGGGGAAGATGTAGTTCCCGAAGTCCACAAGGTTCTCGATGCGATGAGTGACTTTGCCGAACGTATTCGTAGCGGGGTCTGGAAGGGCTTTACCGGGAAGCGCATCAAAAACATCCTCAATATTGGGATTGGCGGTTCCGATCTTGGGCCTGTCATGGCCTACGAGGCACTGCGTTACTACAGTGATCGCTCACTCACAATGCGCTTTATTTCCAATATTGATGGCACCGATTTTGCTGAAGCCGTCCGTGATCTCAATCCCGCCGAGACCCTTTTTATTATTTCTTCCAAGAGCTTAACCACACTGGAGACGATGACCAATGCGTGGAGTGCCCGTGATTGGCTGCTTGCCGGTCTGGGAGGCGAGTCCAAGGCTGTGGCAAAGCACTTTGTGGCTGTTTCGACCAATGCGGAGCAGGTCTCCGCCTTTGGCATTGATACGACGAATATGTTCGGATTCTGGGATTGGGTCGGTGGTCGCTACTCGATGGATTCGGCGATTGGCCTCTCGACCATGATCGCCATTGGCCCGGAGAACTTTCGTGCTCTGCTGAGGGGCTTTCACGCGATGGATAAGCATTTCCGTACAACTCCTCTGGAGAAAAACCTCCCTGTCCTTCTCGGCCTTCTGGCGGTCTGGTATATCGACTTTTTCGGTGTTCAGAGTATAGCCGTGCTGCCCTACGACCAGTATCTCAAGCGTTTTCCTGCCTACCTTCAGCAGCTCACCATGGAGAGCAATGGCAAATCGGTGCGTCTGGACGGAGCACGCGTCACCTACGACACGGGGGCAATCTACTGGGGCGAACCCGGCACTAATGGACAGCATTCTTTCTACCAGCTCATTCATCAAGGAACCCGCCTCATTCCATGCGATTTTATTGCGTTTGCCAAGTCACTGAATCCCATTGGGGAAATAGGGCGTCATCAGGATATTCTCATGGCGAATGTCTTTGCGCAGGCTGAGGCTCTCGCCTTTGGCAAGACCGCCGATCAGGTGCGTGCCGAGGGGACGCCGGAGGCTCTCGTTCCGCATCGAGTTTTTGAAGGCAATCGCCCCTCCAATACGATCATGGCGGATAAGCTCGATCCCGCGACGCTGGGGTCGCTGATTGCTCTCTATGAACATGCCGTTTTCACCCAGGGAATCATCTGGGGAATTAATTCCTTTGACCAATGGGGCGTCGAGCTAGGCAAGCAGCTTGCCCAACATATCATTCCTGAGCTGGTATCGCTTACCGAGCCGGAACTCCATCATGATAGCTCAACCAATGCCCTGATCCGCCGTTACCGGGCGAGAAAATAGGAGAGAGCAATCTCTTCATGAAGAAGAAAACTTAAAGCGTTAAAAGATTGAAGTGAGAAATCCCTGCTAGCCCAACTTTCACTCTCCCACAATTATGAGCATACCGCCCAACGAACTCCCTGCATGGAAAGCCCTTCAGGCCCATCGTGATGCCACCCGCTCGGTGACCTTGAAGCAACTCTTTGCTGAGGATCCGCAGCGCGGAGAGCGTTTGAATGCGGAGGGGGCCGGCCTCTTTCTTGACTACTCCAAGAATCGGGTGACCGATACGACGCTGAAGCTTCTTGTGGAACTGGCCGAGCAATCTGGGCTCCCAGCGTCTCGTGATGCGATGTTTCGTGGGGAGAAGATCAATACGACCGAGGATCGTGCCGTGCTCCATGTTGCTCTGCGTGCTCCGGCGAATGAGATGATCATCCTGGATGGGGAAGATGTAGTTCCCGAAGTCCACAAGGTTCTCGATGCGATGAGTGACTTTGCCGAACGTATTCGTAGCGGGGTCTGGAAGGGCTTTACCGGGAAGCGCATCAAAAACATCCTCAATATTGGGATTGGCGGTTCCGATCTTGGGCCTGTCATGGCCTACGAGGCACTGCGTTACTACAGTGATCGCTCACTCACAATGCGCTTTATTTCCAATATTGATGGCACCGATTTTGCTGAAGCCGTCCGTGATCTCAATCCCGCCGAGACCCTTTTTATTATTTCTTCCAAGAGCTTAACCACACTGGAGACGATGACCAATGCGTGGAGTGCCCGTGATTGGCTGCTTGCCGGTCTGGGAGGCGAGTCCAAGGCTGTGGCAAAGCACTTTGTGGCTGTTTCGACCAATGCGGAGCAGGTCTCCGCCTTTGGCATTGATACGACGAATATGTTCGGATTCTGGGATTGGGTCGGTGGTCGCTACTCGATGGATTCGGCGATTGGCCTCTCGACCATGATCGCCATTGGCCCGGAGAACTTTCGTGCTCTGCTGAGGGGCTTTCACGCGATGGATAAGCATTTCCGTACAACTCCTCTGGAGAAAAACCTCCCTGTCCTTCTCGGCCTTCTGGCGGTCTGGTATATCGACTTTTTCGGTGTTCAGAGTATAGCCGTGCTGCCCTACGACCAGTATCTCAAGCGTTTTCCTGCCTACCTTCAGCAGCTCACCATGGAGAGCAATGGCAAATCGGTGCGTCTGGACGGAGCACGCGTCACCTACGACACGGGGGCAATCTACTGGGGCGAACCCGGCACTAATGGACAGCATTCTTTCTACCAGCTCATTCATCAAGGAACCCGCCTCATTCCATGCGATTTTATTGCGTTTGCCAAGTCACTGAATCCCATTGGGGAAATAGGGCGTCATCAGGATATTCTCATGGCGAATGTCTTTGCGCAGGCTGAGGCTCTCGCCTTTGGCAAGACCGCCGATCAGGTGCGTGCCGAGGGGACGCCGGAGGCTCTCGTTCCGCATCGAGTTTTTGAAGGCAATCGCCCCTCCAATACGATCATGGCGGATAAGCTCGATCCCGCGACGCTGGGGTCGCTGATTGCTCTCTATGAACATGCCGTTTTCACCCAGGGAATCATCTGGGGAATTAATTCCTTTGACCAATGGAGTGTCGAGCTAGGCAAGCCACTTGCTCAAATTATTTTCGAACTGGAATCCTTCACCAAGCCTGTATTTCATCACGATAGCTCAACCAGTGCCCTGATCCGTCGCTACCGAGTGAGAAAATAAGATAAGGGTAGTGATATATCTTGATGAAAATCACCCTCCTTCCTGATGCTGAGGTTGTCGCCAAGGCGGCTGCGGAGATTCTTGCCACTGAGGCGCGTGCTGCCATCTCCTCACGCGGGCGTTTCCTCATAGCAGTGAGTGGGGGAAAGACGCCATGGGCTATGCTCCGCGAGTTTTCCTCCAAAGATCTTCCTTGGGAACAGGTGCATATTTTCCAGATTGATGAGCGACTTGCCCCCGAAGGTGATCCTGACCGTAATCTGACGCATCTCTTGGAAAGTCTGAAGAATGCCCCGCTTCCCGCTGAGAATATTCATCCCATGCCAGTGAATGCCGCCGATCCTGTAGAGGGAGCACGAACCTATGAGAAGACTCTTTCTAAATACTGCGGTCATCCTCCCGTTCTCGACCTTGCCCATCTTGGTCTCGGTCCTGATGGCCATACGGCCTCCCTGATTCCGCAGGATCCGGTGCTCGATGTTGTGGATCGTGATGTGGCCCTCACTGGACTCTATCAAGGCCGCACCCGCATGACCCTGACCTATCCTATGCTCAACCGCGCCCGCCACATCCTTTGGCTCGCGACTGGAGCTGAAAAAGCTCCGATGATCGCTCGTCTGAAGGCTGCTGACTCGAGCATCCCTGCAGGACTCATCGAGCAGAGCCATGCGCACCTGCTTGCCGATAAGGCGGCAGTTGAAGGCTGATTGCCGATGGAGAGTGCGATCTGTTCTCTCTGAAAATTTCGTCCGAGGAAAAGCCGGGCAATATTCTTGAACCCCTCTCCATCTGCTCATCGCGGGTGATGAGATCGAGTTTCAACAATTGATTCACATCACGCTGTACGGTTCTGGCTGTCTTGCCTGCAAAACGCATCCTTGGCATGAAGATCATTTGGCTGGTTTACCCTAACACAAGGAAGGTAAAAGAATTGCCTCAAGGAGGGGCGAGGGGAATGATCCTTGCTCTTCCTACTTTCCTCATGCACGAATTTCTCCAGCAACTTATCAACGGCCTCTCGCTCGGAGCCATTTATGCCCTGATTGCCCTCGGTTACAGCATGGTCTATGGGCTCCTGAAGTTCATCAACTTTGCTCATGGGGATGTCCTGATGGTCGGTGCGTTTGCTGGATATTATGCAGCACCCATGGCGCAACGGGTTTTTCCTGATCCCTGGATGACAACTGCGGCAGTGCTGCTCTGGGCCATGCTGCTCTGTGCTCTCCTCGGAGTGCTGATTGAGCGGTTTGCCTACCGCCCTCTCAGGAATCAACCGAAACTTTCCGTTCTGATTACCTCAATTGGTGTTTCCTTGCTGCTCTCTTATGGAGGTCAAATTGTCTTTGGCGTGAATCAGAAGGCGTTTCCCGATCTTCTGCCGCCGATCCGGATTTCGCTGGGGGCCGGAGTCACGATTTCAGGGAATCATCTTCTGGTGATGGCGGTGACGTTGGTGTTGCTCATTGGACTACGTGAAATTGTGCTCCGTACACGTTTTGGACTCGCTTTGCGTGCACTCTCCCAAAATCAGGATGCCGCTGCCCTCATGGGAGTCAACAGCAATGCGGTGATTGCGATGACCTTTGCCCTCGGTTCAGCACTCGCCGGAGCTGCCGGCATCCTCTACGCCATGAATATTCACTCCATCGAGCCGCTGATGGGGACACTGCCAGGCATTAAGGCCTTTGTGGCAGCGGTGCTGGGAGGTATTGGAAGCCTCCCCGGAGCTGCTGTCGGCGGGCTTCTTCTAGGACTCAGTGAGTGTTTCCTTGGCGGTTCCTTCCTCTCTTCCTACCGCGATGCAATTACCTTTGGGCTCCTGATTGTGATCCTCCTCCTCCGCCCCTCAGGGCTTTTTGGAAATTCAGCAAGGGAAAAGGTTTAAGGAAACGCTGATTTCATCACAGTGAGACTGTTGCGGTAAGAATGGGCAGACAAAGACAGGCGTCAAAAAGAATACGCGATGGGGAGCATCCCACAAGACGTTGTATGGCGGGCTGCCGTAACGGATGCGAAGCAACGGCCGGGCAAGCAAACCGCGAAGCCAACGCAATAGGCCTCCGACTCAGTGACCAATCCCAAGGCTCTTTGAGCCTAGAGATAAGTATCTTCGCAACCCCGTTGCTCTTCATCAGTCATCATGGGATCTGGGTATGCATTTGACTCAACCAACCGCAATATGTGGGATGGCAACCTATACCCATGTCCTGATGGAAAAATGTACCGCTTGCCGCAAGGCAAGCTGCACAAAGTAATCCTCTCTACGGCAGGGGAGCATTGGAAGTGAGGCGTACTTCGCCCATCTTCCCGGGTAAATCTTGAATGGCTGATAAGGTAGTTATACCACATCAGCCATGCTCTGCCATATAAGGCCCTGGATCTTTATCCTTCCTTTATAGCAAATTGGGATTGCTCACCCTAGCCTGCCATGCAACATGCCAAATCATTCTCCCCCAATCCCAAACAGGTTTCCCTCATCAATTTTTATGAAGCACTTCTCGTTTTTCTCCGTTCTTCTTGCTCTATACAGTGTGGGTGGCATTGCTCAGGTTCAGGCTGATGAAGTCCATCTTGATCTCCGTGCGGTGGCCAATCGCTCCTTTACCGATAAGGTAGCTGGGGGCGGAAAAGTTGGGTGGACACACCAAGGACCGGACAACTCCTTGAAACATCTGAAGGCTGGTCTTTATCAGTTTGCAGGAACCGGCTATGAAATTATTCAAGGAACCGCCAATGGAGGGAAGGAAGTATTGGTATTTGACAGCGCTTATGAGAACGCGAACCTCCATACTGTGGAAATTCCAATGGGGGAGAACGCCCCCACGAATGGAGGAGTCCTTTATTTATTGCACACTGGGTGTTGGGTTCCGGCTCAGGGCAACCAGAAAATTGCGACAGTATCGGTACGCTTTGCTTCGGGTAAAGTGGTAGATTTTCCAGTGCTTAACAACCATGAACTGGGAGATTGGTGGGCACCTGTTGATCAAGAGAACGGAGCCGTGGCATATCGGGAGGAGAACGGGAGCAACCAAGTCGGCGTCTATGCCTCAAAGTTCGTGTTGCCGCCAGGCAATGGACGCCCGATTTCCATACGGCTGGCCACTGAGGGAGGGCCAATCTGGATTGTGATCGCAGCAACCCTCTCGGAGGTGAACCATCCTTGGCCAAAAAATGAGAATTGGCAGGTGCAATCTGGGGATGAATGGAAGCCCTCAAATCCTCCGAGTGGTTCGAGTGTCAAGGCCGGTTCCGCGCTCGATTTTTCTCATTTGTTTGGCGAGCCTCGAGAAGCTGGAAGCGATGGTTTTGCCATGATCAATGCCAAAGGGGAGTTGGTTTTTGAAAAGAAGCCGGATGTCCCGTTGCATCTGCTCTGTGCGGGCGAAGGGATGGAGCCCCCATTAACCTGCTCGCCCGAGGAAACCGAGATATTTGCCGAGCAAATTGCTCGTGCCGGCTACAATGCTCTCCGTCCACATTTTCTTGATGCGATGCTGATGGAGTCAACCAAAGAGGATTGTGTTTTCAATCCGGTGCTTCTGGACCGCTGGGATCGCCTTTCGGCGGCGCTGAAAAAGAGGGGTATCTATCTCTATATGGATGCGACGTCATACTGGGCATCGTATTACGCAGTGGATCATTACTGGAACCCAGCGGTAAAAGACCGCAAGTTAAAGAGCCGTGTCTATTATGACGAAACTGCGCGAGCGCACTGGAAAGAGGGGGTAAAACGCCTTTTTGAACACATCAATCCTTACACGGGCGTGGCTCTCAAGGACGAGCCTCAGGTGGTCATCGTCCAGCTCCGCAACGAGGCCGGCTTGAATTTCAGCATGAACATGCCGGATAAAGACATGGGTATCGAGCCTGCCTTTCGCACGTGGCTGAAAAA
>VFSW01010066.1_pt1 | contig 13439 bp, 12 predicted proteins | sample 5358111 | NCBI WGS metagenome assembly VFSW01 (sample SAMN11554181, study PRJNA540505) | mine drainage metagenome | isolation source: sediment from site ElyBrook_90M | place: USA: Ely Copper Mine, Vershire, VT | collected 2017 | reverse complement strand
GATCAAAAGATTGCCATAGTGATAAAAGCCGCCGATGACGCTCGATCCGGTCGCCACGTAGGCGAGCAGCAAGCTCCACGCGACAATCGCTCCGACGGACGGAGGAAGGATCGGAGACGCGTAGGAATACAGCGAGCCGGGAGAGGCCGAGTAGCGCGCGAATTTACTCACGCAAAGCGCCACGAGGAAAATCGCGGCGGTGGCCAGGATGTAAGCGAGCCAAGTGCCGTTTCCGGCCAGCGCGCAAACGAGCGGGATCGTGGCGACGGGCGTGGCGGTCGGCGAAATCGTGGAAACAGATTGAGCCAGAGTCTCCACGGGGGAGAGCGCCTCGCGCCGCAATCCATATCCGGCCTTCTCGTGATGCGCTTCCGGCGCACCCACCATATGGTTTCCTGTCTCCCCTACTTTGATTGCAGAAATTGCAGGGTGTAAGCCGTCGTGGGATCGAATGGTTTGTCGATGACTTTCAAATCGACGAGCTGTTCGTACATCGTGGCCCAGCGTTTTGGATCCATTTGGCCGATCTGCGCGCCGCTTGGATCGTCTCCCGTGACGAAGTGGCCGTCCCGCAATTGCTGCCAGGTAAATTGCATCCACTCCGGATTGAGCGCGGGATTGAGCTTGGCAATCATGGCATGGGCGGCGGCTGGATCATTCAAGTAATCTTTCCATCCCTTCAGGGATGCGCGGACAAACTTGGCGACGATTTCGGGATGCTGCTGCATGTAGGTCGTCGTCGTAAACATCACGCGGTACGGATTGTATCCGGCGTCGCTTGTGAGGAGGACGCGCGTCTCGATGCCGGCCTGGTGCGCGAAAAACGGTTCCGAAGTGGCAAACGCTTGCTGGATGTATTCCGGATTTGCGACGAAGTTGGCCACATTCTGCATGGCCGGAATCTCGTGAGCATCGTTCAGCTGATAACGCTTCACCAGAAATTCAAACCAGGTGGAACCGGGCTTGACCGCGACCGTGTGGCCGTTAAGGTCCGCGAAGGAGTGAATCGGCGAATCTTTTCGCACCATGATGCCTTGCGGATCGCGCTGCATCGTCGCGGCCACGGCTAGGATTGGCTGGCCGTCAGAAACCGATTCAAGAGTCTTGTCTGACGATCCCATGCCGAATTGCGCGCCGCCTGAAGCCACCTGTTGCTCCATGGAGACGTACGGGCCGCCCGGAAGAATCGTTACGTCCAGACCTTCGTCCTTGTAGTATCCCTTGGCCAGAGCGGTATAGAAGCCGCCATGCTCGGGTTGAGGGTACCAATCCGCCTGGAAAACAATTTTTGTTAGGCCGCTATCCTCGGCAGGGCGCCGGCATCCCAGCACGGATAGGCTGACGAAGACCATCACGCACAAGATGCGGAAAAAGCGGTTGGCCATATGGATGAATCCATTCCAGAGTCCGCGGACGAGAATAACACGCGGCCTTTCGGGGAATGCGGTCTAATCGTTCCCATGCAAAAATTGAATCAAGGCGTTGGGGCGCGGGTGGCTCACGATGTGATAAATTGCGGCATGGCAATGTCCGCTTCTGCAAGGTCGCGCGACGCTGCGTTGGACGAAGGGCGCATGCGCGAGATTTTCGACTTCACCGCGCGCACCTTAAAAACCGCGCGGCCAGTGCCGTTCGGCGCGCTCATCGTCAACACGCGCACGGGCAAGCGCCTGATGCGCGCGACCAACGCGGTTTTGCGCGAAAGCGACCCGAGCGCTCACGGCGAAACGCGCACCGTCCGGCTGGCCTGCAAGAAACTGAAACGCCCCTCCCTTGCCGGGTTTACGATGTACTCCACGTGCGAGCCATGCGCGATGTGCATGGCGAATGCGCTGTGGGCAAGGCTCGACCGCGTGGTTTTTGGAGCGACGATTGAGGATGCGAACCGCTACTGCCTGCAAATTCACATTTCCGCGAAGGAAGTAGCTCGGCGTTCAGACATGCCATGCATCGTGGACGGGCCGGTGCTGCGCGAGTTGTGCAACACACTTTTCACGCATCCGAACATGCAGAAGGCTTTTCGGACCTGGAGCACGAGCAAGAACAAGTCCGGCAAATCCTAAATTTCGACGCGAGCCGATTTCCATGGACCCGAAGCATATCGACGAAATTCGTTTGCTAATTGGCGATCCGTCGCGCGTGATTTTGAATGCGCAGATCGTCGAGCAGCTCTCGCGCGATTTCTACTGGTATTCGCCGGTGCTTCGCAAACAACTCGATGGAAAGCTGGGCGATGTCGTGGTGCAGCCGCTCGCTGCGGCCGAAATTCAAAAACTTTTGCGCTATTGTTACGCGAACAATCTTCCCGTGACCGCGCGCGGCGCAGGCACGGGCAATTACGGCCAGGCGGTTCCGCTTGAAGGCGGCGTTGTCCTTGACCTCAGCCGCATGGATCGCATCGAGGAAATTCAACCGGAGGGCGTCGCCGTTTGCCAGCCTGGAGTGCGCCTGGGAGAACTCGAGACTGAAGGGCGCAGGGCGGGATGGGAACTGCGGTGCTATCCCTCGACGATAATCAAGGCGTCGGTCGGTGGATTTATCGGCGGAGGGTCCGGAGGAATTGGCACGGTCGCGCACGGAGGTCTTCGCGATTTTCAAACGGTTCGCGCCATCGAAGTTGTCACGATGGAGCCTGAGCCGCGCGTGGTTCTGCACGAAGGCGAAGCGGTCCACGAAATTCTCCATGCGTGGGGTACCAACGGGATCATCACTCGAATCTGGCTCGCGCTAACGCCGGCCGTGGATTGGTCGCAGTGCGTTGTGGCGTTTGACGCTTTTGGCGCCGCTTTCGATTTCAGCGAAAAAATTGCTACCGGCGGTCGGTGGACCAAGCTGCTGGTAACCGTTTTCGAGTGGCCGATTCCGTCTTTTTTCATGCCGATCCGGCAATATGCGCCGGAGGGCAAGACGCTGATTTTTTTCATGATTGCTTCCGGCCAGCTTGCCGAGCTGGAATCCGACGCGCGAGACTCCGGAGGAACTGTTACTCAAAGTGGGATATATCCCGGCCTCAACGCGAGGCCGCTGCTTTCCGATTACACCTGGAATCACACCACGCTCTGGGCGATGAGATCGGACGAAGCCTATACCTACTTGCAATGCGGCTTCAACCCCGATACTGTGCGCGAACAGATGCGGCAATTGCGTGCGCACTTCGGGCAGGAAATTTTATTTCACATGGAGTTCATGAAGAACGGCGAGGGCCGCGTGATTCCCGGCGCGATTCCCGTCGTGTACTACACAACGGAGGAACGCTTGAACGATATGATCGATTTCTGCCGCGAGATCGGAGTGTCTGTGGCCAATCCGCACGTGAACAATGTGGAGGGAGGGGGACGGTATCGCGCCGACAACGTCCAACTGCTCGCCAAGCAGCGCTACGACCCCAAAGGCTTGCTCAATCCGGGTAAAATGGTGACGTTTCATTCGGAATCCGCAACCGCCGGAGCGACCGCGAAATGAAAACCTGGATCCCGGACGCGCGAAACTTCGCCTATTTGAATTGGAAGCAAGTGGACGCGCTGCCTCGCGAATCCACGCTTCTGGTGCTCCCCGCCGCGGCCATCGAGCAGCATGGCCATCACCTGCCGTTGGCAACCGACACGCTGATCAATAATCTGCTGCTGGGCCATGCGCTCGGAAAATTGCCTTCCGATTTGCCTGTCTACGCGCTGCCGCCCGTGCATTACGGCAAGAGCAACGAGCATATCGGTTTTCCGGGAACTCTTTCGCTCAGCGCCAACACATTCATGGCCGTGCTGCGTGATCTTGGATCAAGTTTGTCCACGGCCGGCTTCCGGAAACTCGTTCTTTACAACACGCACGGCGGGAATACTTCTTTGATCGATGTCATGTCCCGCGACCTGCGGGCGGAATTCGGCCTGAGAACGTTTGCGCTGCACGGCTCCGGCGGAATTTCGTTTGAAGGTCTCGATCCTCAGGAACGCGCATACGGATTCCACGCGGGCGAAGTCGAAACTTCTTTCCTTCTGGCGAGCGTGCCGGAGCTGGTGGATCGCTCCGCATATACTTTCAATTACATCGCGGACATTTCCAAACCGGGGATGCTGCTGCCGGAAAATGCGCCCGCAACTTTTGCCTGGCTCACGCGCGATATCGCATCGAGCGGGGTGATGGGCGACCCGCGCCCGGCCACTCCGGAAAAGGGCACGCGCTGGCTGGAGCAAGCGGCCACCCGGCTGGCCGCTGCGCTTGAAGAAATGGCTCGCTATCCGGATCAGCGCACGCCATGAGCCAGTCGGGCTGGTTCGATTGCGGCGAAGGCGTCCGCCTCGATCGTGGCGTCCGCGCCCGCATGCGCGACGGCGTGGAACTGGTTTCGGACCACTACTATCCGCCTCAGCCCAGTCCTCAACCCACACTCCTGATGCGCCAGCCCTATGGACGCGACATTGCGTCCACCGTCGTGTACGCCCATCCAGTTTGGTTCGCGCGCCAAAGATACAACGTCGTCATTCAGGACGTTCGCGGCCGCGGCGATTCCGAAGGCGATTTCTATCCTTTTCGTAACGAAGGCGCCGATGGAGCGGACACCATTGCGTGGCTGCGCAAGCGGCCCGAATCAAACGGCCGCGTTGGAATGTATGGTTTCTCTTATCAGGGGATGACGCAACTCCTGGCTGCGGCTGAACAACCCGAGGGCTTGCTGTGCATCGCGCCGGGGATGACGGCGTGCGACCTGTATCACGGCTGGTTCTATCATCAGGGAGCGTTGCGTCTCGCGTCCACGCTGGGTTGGGGTTTGCAATTGTTGAAAGAGGACGCGCGGCGCAAGCAACTGCGCGAAGCAAGCGACAGGCTCGAACAAGCCTGGGCGCAACTCTCGTCGCAAACGAGCGTGTTGCCTATTCGCGCGCATCCTGCCTTGCACGGCGAAGGTCTCCCTTCGTACGTGCTGGACTGGCTCGATCACGGTGCTCCCGGCGAATATTGGACTGCGCTCGACGTGAGCCAGCGCCTCGACAAAATCCGTGTTCCGGGACTGCACATTTCCGGCTGGTATGACATGTTTCTCCGGGGCAGCGTCGATGGCTTTCTCGCTCTGCGCAAATCCGCGGGCAGCGAGTTTGCGCGGGAGCATCAATACCTGCTTGCCGGGCCCTGGGTGCACATTCCTTGGGGAGATCGGATTGGGACGATGGACTTTGGTCCCGAATCGCTCATCGACACGGACACGATTCTATTGCGCTGGTTCGATCATTGGTTGAAGGATTCCGGAACGTTTGAGCGGGAACCGCACATCCGTCACTTCGTGCTCGGGGAAAATCGTTGGCGCGAAGCGGAAAGTTTTCCTACAGAGGCGCGATACACACTCTTCCTGCACGGCGAGGGCAGAGCGAATTCGCGGAAAGGAAATGGAACACTTTCCGCTGCGAGCCCCGGCGCCGGCGAACCATGCGACATTTTTGTGCACGATCCTGAAGTGCCCGTCATTGCGCCCGGAGGGCCGGCCGCTGCGAGCGGTCAATTCGATCAAGCCGCATTGGAACTGGGGAATAACTTGCTGGTTTATTCGACGGAGCCACTCGAAGCGCCGCTGTGGGTTTTCGGCATTCCGCGCGTCGTTCTTTATTGCGCCACATCCCTGGGGACTGCGGACTTCACCGCAAAACTTGTGCGCGCGAGGCCCAATGGCGCGGCGGAATTTATTTGCATCGGAATCGCGCGGTCGAACCGCCTCTTTGCAAGGACTAGCTACGCCGCGGACAAAATTCACCGCTGGGAATTTTCACTCGAACCTACGTCATGCCGTTTTAATAAGGGGGATCGCATCCGGCTTGAAATCGCCAGCAGCGCGTTTCCACTCTTTGACCGGAACCCCGGTAGCGATGTCCCTTCCTGCCGGGCGACTTCCTGGGATTGGCGACGGTCGACGCAGTTCGTGTTCCACGGGCAAGAGTGCCCTTCCGCACTGTATTTGCCGGCGTCGGAGGAGCCGGAATGAACGGCAACGCGGCCGTCCCGGAAATCGAGATCGCGGGCGTCACGAAGCAGTATGGGAACGCGCACGCGGTTTTGGAATCGATCGACTTGGTTGTTGCCAAGCAAGAATTCATCAGCATCATCGGCCCGTCCGGTTGCGGAAAGTCCACGATCCTCAAATTGATCGCCGGCCTGGCCGTCCCGACCAGCGGGACGATCCGCGTGGATGGGATGACGCCGCAGAACGCCAGGGAAACGATTTCGTTTGTCTTCCAGGACGCGACGCTGCTTCCCTGGCGCACGGTGAAAGAAAATATCGGCCTGGGACTGGAGCTGGAGCGCGTGGCGAGCGACCGGCGAGAAAAAGAGATTGCCGCCTTACTCGAGCTGGTAGGGCTCAAAAATGTAGCTTCGGCCTATCCGCGCGAATTGTCAGGAGGAATGAAGATGCGCGTCTCGATCGCGCGCGCATTGGCTACGAATCCCCGGCTGATGCTTCTCGACGAACCGTTTGCGGCGCTCGATGAGATGGCTCGCGACCGCCTGAACGAAGAGATCCTGCGGCTGCGCGCGGAGCAAAATTGGACGGCTGTCTTCGTGACGCATTCCGTTTCCGAAGCCGTGTTTCTCTCCGACCGGATTGTGGTGCTGGCGCCGAATCCGGGGCGAATCCACGCGGAGTTTCGAGTGGAGCTGCCCTCGCCGCGCGCGGCCGCAGTCCGTAATTCGCGGGAGTTTGACGCGATGGTTGGGCGCGTATCGCATACTTTGCGGGAGACATTGAGGCAATGAAGCGGCACGCCATTACGGCGCTCAACGCTCTCGCCGTGTTCGCGGCGCTCGTCGCGCTCTGGCAGCTTATTTTGTGGGTGTTCCATGTGCCGCCCTTCATGCTGCCTTCGCCCTGGGCGGTGGTGCGAGCCGTGGGCGCTCGCTTTCCTTCCTTGCTGAACGCTCTGGCCATCACAGCGGAGGAATCCGCGGGCGGGCTGGTGGCCAGCATCGCGGTTGGCGTGCTTGTGGCGCTGCTTTTTGCTCAATCCCGCTGGGTGCGGAAGATGCTTTACCCGTACACGCTGCTCCTGCAAACCGTGCCCATCATCGCCATCGCGCCATTGATCTTGATGTGGGTGGGAGCTGGGATCCCCGCGGTGACGCTCATCGCGTTCATTATTTCGCTCGCGCCGATTATCGCGAACACCACGCAGGGCCTCATCAGCGTCGATGAAAATCTGGTCCATCTATTTTTGATGCACAACGCCTCGCGCAGACAATTGCTCTTTAAGCTGCGCTTGCCGCACGCCGTGCCTGACCTTTTTGTCGGCATACGAATCGCCAGCGGGATTGCGGTGATCGGCGCGATTACCGGCGAGCTCTACGCGGGCTCGAGCCGCGTCGGAGAAGGCGGGCTGGGGTATTCGATTCTGTATGCTTCCTCCCAGTTGCAGACCGACTATTTATTTGCACTGGTGCTCGCTGCGACCGTGCTGGGCTTCAGTTTCTTTTTTCTGGTAATGTTCCTGGAATGGTATTTTCTGCACCGCTGGCACGAATCGGCTCGCGCGCCAGAGGCGGAGTGACGATGCGGAATGCCGCGACGATCGAATATTTCAAATCTCAAATTTGAAATTTCAAATTTGTGAATTTTGTGAGGTGAACGAACATGCTGCGGCTCGAAACCGAAACCGGATGGTGGCTCGTAACGCATCCCGATCATGCGCGCCTGGCGGGGGCTTTTGCCGAGCGCTGGGGCAACGATCTTTTTCTGCCGCCGGAACCGCGGGAACACGTCCTGCGAGGAATCGCCCGCCACGACGACGGCTTGGCCGCGCGCGATGCCGTTCCGCAAATCACGCGGCAAGGCAAGCCCAGCGCGTTCTCGACGGAACTGGTCGGCAAATATTCGGGGTTCGAGGAAATTGACCTCGTGGATTACCTGGCGGTGCGCGACCGCGCCGTCCGCCTGATCGCAGCGGAAGATCCGTATGCCGCGGTCCTCATTTCCATGCACACCTACAGCCTGCTGAACGATCATTCCGACCGGTCCACCATTGCGCCCGCGCAATTGCACTTGCTCGATCAGTTTCTGGAAGGGCAGAAGACGCTCCAAGATTCTTTGCGCAAGCAAATTGCGTCGAACCCAAACTTGAGGCCGGAGCATAAAACCGAGAATGCAATTTTGGATCACTTTCGTTTGCTGCAAGCGAATGACTATCTCTCACTGCTGACCTGCGTGGATTTTCAAAAGCCGGTGAACCTGCTGCACGCGCTGCCAGCACGCGAGGGCAAGCGCATTCCAGTCCAGGCGCGCGCGATTGGTACCCGCCGCTTTGTATTGGATCCGTATCCATTCGCTGAGCCGTCGTTGACCTTTCAATTCCCCGCGCGGCATGCCAAAGGGAAGCGTTTTTCTTCGGCGAAAGAATTGCAGGACGCTTTTGATGCGGCGCCGGTGGAAATGCTGTCGGTCACGGTTAGCGCAAGCTGAAGGGGTCGTGTAGCACAGGTTTCAGCCTGTGGGTTTTTGGTCCTTGCAAGGGCGCACCCCCACAGGGTGAAGCCTGTGCTACTAAAGAACCGAGACATGCGCGGAGACGATCCGCCAGCCCTCGGGAAAACGGACCCAGACCTGGCTTTGCCGCCCGGAGATTATTTTTCCATTCACAGTGCGCTCGAATTCCAGCGTGATGCTGCCGAAATCAGGGCCGAATGTGGCGATGTCGAGCCGCCGCACCGTCCGCGCCAGATTGGCGGGGGAGCGGCTTTTGCGGAAGGCGTCGATCTCCTCGATGCCGTACAAATTCTCCGTGACTCCGAAGCGCATCGCGTGCGGCGAGGCCCAGAACATGCGAGTCAGCGTTTCCGCATCGTTGGCCATGAGCGCGGCTTCGTATTTCGGATATAGCGCCTGCAGCTCCGCGACGATTTCGGGATCATTTATTTGCATGGGTGACTCGCATTCGTAGCACAGGCTTCAGCCTGTGGATCTTTCATAATCACGTTGACAAAAACACGGGCTGAAGGACACGTGTGGCAACTCAACTTCGAACAAGCCAGCGGCTAAAGCTGTAGTAATTCTAGCCAACTTATGTCACGGCTGAAGCCGTGACCCACAGACAAATAGGTGTTACCACACGGGCTCTGAAGTTTGTGCCACCGTCTCAGAAAAGTTTTCTGGCGGGAAGGATTTGCTTCGAGATCGCCGCCGATACCGTGAAGATTGGTTCATTCACAACCTGGCTCAGCCGCAGATTCATCGCCACGCTGCATAGCAGGTAGGCGTGAACTGCGCTGAAGCCCCAGCGATCGGCGAGCAAGTCGATCATGCGCGAGGTGGCGGCGCGAGCGGCGCCCGCGGCATCGCTCGACGATTCGACGACGATCCATTCGCCCCCTCCTGCGTCGGATTCCAGTTTCCGCGCCGCGGGCGTTTCGACCATGGGTCCAGGAAGCGCGCGCTGCTTGTGCACTTGGAAGCGCAGCGTCACTTCCGCGGGGCATTCGATTCCGTTGATGCACACTTCTCCATCGCCCTGAGCGGCATGCGCATCGCCGGCTGAAAAAAGCGCGCCGCGATTGAGCACCGGCAAATAGAGCGTGGCGCCGGTGCACAGCTCGCGCACATCCATGTTGCCGCCGAAAATTCCCGGCGGCCTCGTGCGAAATGCGCCGTCTTCCGCGGGCGCGACGCCCATCACGCCGCAGAATGGGCGCAAGGGCACGACGGCAGGCGCGATCGACTTGCTCACCTTTCCGTCCAGTTTCCAGATGAAAAGAAAGGGTTCTGAAAAACGCTGCTTGAGAAAACCGAGGCCGGTCACCACGCTCGTCCAGCCCCATCCTTTATGCGCCACTTCCAGCACATCCACCTGAAGAACGTCGCCCGGCTCGGCTCCCTCTACAAAAATCGGCCCGGTGAGCGCGTGAATGCGGTCGCGGTCCATTTTCAGATACTCCGCGAGCGTCATGGACGGATGAACTTGCGCGCCGCTCGAATCCACACATTCCAGGTGAACGGTGTCTCCGGAGGCGACGCGAAGGCGCGACTGCAGCGCTCGGTTCCAGCGGGAATGAGTGGGCTCAGCGCTCAGAGAATATTCAGCCATGGGCCTGCCTATACCTCCACCGTCATTTGCAATTCGACGAGCGCGTTGCGCGGCAACGCCGGAACGCCGATCGCCGTGCGCGCATGGCGCCCCGCGTCTCCAAAAATTTCGACGAAGAGATCGGATGCTCCATTGATGACCCTGGGCGAATCTGGGAAACCGGCGACGGCATTGACGTATCCATTCACTGTGACGATGCTTTTCACCTTGTCGAGCGAGCCGAGGTGAGTTTTCAGCACCGCCAATTGAATCAGCGCGCAGGCGCGCGCCGCAGCATAACCTTCCTCAATCGTGCGCCCCGCACCGGCAGTTCCAGCGATCACCTCGCTGGCGTGAATGGAGATGACGCCAGCCAGATACACAATTTGCCCGACAGTCCTGGCCGGAAGATAGTTGCCGCCAGGCTGAGGCAACGAGGGAAGAATGATGCCAAGCTCCATGAGCCTTGCCTCGATCCTTGCAGCCATGAACGCCAGTGCCCTCCGCTCAAAAGAGTCGCGTCAGTTTAGCATATACGGTGTCCCGTCAGATTTTCGCGTAGTGGGGCGTCGAATGGGATGGTTCGCCTCCGATCTGTCACGAAGTTGTGGAGTGCAGTGCGATAAGGGACAAACAGAGAGGAATCTCCTTTGCAAATTACCAATTTCGATGTATGTTGGCAATCGTCCGAACTTTGTAATCTTTGCGTTTGCCGAAGAGTCCTCCTGAGTCCCCCGTGCTTTTCAGAACAAATCATCCCTTGCGCCCCCGTAGCAATCGAATCTGGGCCATTTACCGAATCTTTTTTACCATCTTTTTTACAGGCGCATGTCTGACGGCCATCATTTCCGAGGCGGATGATCGGGCAGACCGCAACTCCGTACTGAACCACTTGAACTCAATTATCAGTTGGTATCGCGAGGCCGCCGCGAACGTCCAGCCAGGCGAATTGCCGAGCGATGCGATCTTCCAGCAGAACGTTCGCACCTTGGCAGCGCAGGCTGTGCAGCTCGCTTTCGAATCGGCCCGCGCGGAAGCGGCGCTGCTGGGTGAATCAATCGGATCGCCCGGAACTAACGGCGCCCCGCCGCAGGATTATGCCCGGATGCAAGCAAAAGTTTCGCAAAGCATAGCGGACAACGAAACTAAACTCGACGAGCTGAATAAGCAGATCCCCGCGGAATCCGGAGCGAAGAGGAAAGCCTCGTTCGCGCAGCGGGATGAATTGACCGGACAGATTACGCTCGATCGGGCGAGGCTCGAGACAATACAGAAAATGTCACAATTCGTCGAACTGAATACGGCGGGCAAACAAGGACTCGATGGCAGCATTAAGGAACTCGCGGATTCGGTGCCGGAAATTTTGGCGCCGGCGTCCGGTAGCGCAGCGGCGGCGCAAAAGCCAAGCCAAACGATATCGCCTACAACCGCGAGGTCCTCGGGGATCATCGGCCAACTCGTCACCCTTTACGATCAAGTGCAAAGCATGCGGTCGATCGATCGTCTGCTCGCGGAGAATCGGCACGTTTCCCAGACCGCCAGCGAGCTGCGCGAACCATTACGCGATTCGGTCCGAGCGATCCTCGTTCAAGAGCAACAAAATCCACCCCAAGCCGGTACTGCGAGCAGTGGGGAAAAACCCGAAGATTTTTCCCAAGTCACAAAGCAATTCAAGCAGCTCTCGGACGCTCTTTTGCCGCTGAGCCAAGAGATGATCGTTTTGGATCAGACCCGGTCGAACCTCCAAGAGTGGCGAGGCTCGATTTCGAGCGAATCGAAACACGATCTGATCGCTTTGCTTTTCCGCGTGTTTGGAATTTGCGTCGCTCTCGCGATCGTGTGGGGCTTGTCGGAAGTATGGCGAAGGCTGACGTTCCGCTACGTTCCTGACGCGCGCCGGCGGCGGCAATTTCTGGTGCTGCGGCGCTTCGTCATGGGGTTTTTCTTCACCATGGTTATCGTGATGGGATTCGTGAGCGAGTTTGGTTCGCTCGCCACATACGCCGGGTTCGTTACCGCGGGCATCGCGGTTGGCCTCCAGACGGTGCTGTTGTCCGTCGCCGCCTATTTTTTCGTGGTTGGCCGGTACGGAATCCGAATCGGCGACCGGATAAGCGTTTCGGGCGTTACGGGCGATGTGGTGGATGTCGGACTGGTTCGCCTCTACATCATGGAGCTTGCCGGAACCGGCGTGGATCTATATCCCACGGGGCGCATCGCCGTTTTTTCAAACTCCGTGCTCTTCCAACCCGCCACTCCGCTTTTCAAGCAGGTGCCGGGAGCGGAGTATGCATGGCACGAGGTGTCCATCGCTATTGCTCCGGCTGGCGATCATAAGATCGTTCATGACAAGGTTCTTGCCGCGGTCAATTCCGTTTACAACGAGTATCGGGACGTAATGGAGAGCCAGCAAGGCACAATTGGCGACCGCCTGGAAATTGTTCTTAAGGCCCCCATGCCCGAGGCTAAGTTTCAGTTGAACGGCGAGGGCATGACCCTCATCGTCCGCTATCCAGTCCCTCTTGCCCGCGCCTCAGAAACGGATGACCGTGTGGCTCAAGCATTGATCGACATTATGACCACCGACAGTGCCGTGAAGGCTGCTATCGCGGGGACACCAAAGATCCAGGCCGCAGTGAAGGGCTGAAACTAGAATATGCTCTTAAGATCGTCCAGACCCGATCCTATCCATCACTGATTTTCACTTGCCTCTCGGCTGCTGTGCGCTACGATGTGCCATGCGGCCCTCTTGGACCAGCCTCCTTGCCTTCACGGCGATCTTTCTCGTGGCAGCAAGCCCGCAGTCTTTTCCTGCATGGCACGAAAAAAGGCAGCTTCCCTCGGACCTCGAAGTGAGCGGAGCGCTTGCGGGCCTGCCGCCCGAATCGACACGCTACATCGCTCGCGATGAACTCCTCGCCATGCCCCAGGCGAACTTCACCGTTACGGACGACGCAAACTTCACGGCCCCGACCAAGATTCGCGGAGTGAGGCTTGAAGAGTTGGCTCGGCAGCTGGCCGCATCTTCCGCGTCGGACATGGCCGTCGCGATCTGCGATGACGGCTACCGCGCGAATTACCCGCATGCCTACCTTATGGCGCATCACCCCGTGCTGGTGCTCGAAGTGAACGGCCGGCCGCCCGCCGGTTGGCCAAAGGCTGCCGAGGATCATTCCTCCGATATGGGGCCGTACATGATTTCGCAACCCAAATTCACGCCCAGCTTCAAGATCCTCTCGCATGTCGATGAGGCGCAAATTCCGTGGGGAGTGGTGCGCATTGAGTTCCGCGACGAGAAAATTGTTTTTGGCGCGATCGCTCCGCGCGGGCCGCATCCGCAGGATCGCGAAGTGCAGGACGGCTTGCGCATCGCGGAGCAGAATTGCTTTCGCTGCCACAACGCGGGAAGCG
>VFSW01010065.1_pt1 | contig 13439 bp, 11 predicted proteins | sample 5358111 | NCBI WGS metagenome assembly VFSW01 (sample SAMN11554181, study PRJNA540505) | mine drainage metagenome | isolation source: sediment from site ElyBrook_90M | place: USA: Ely Copper Mine, Vershire, VT | collected 2017 | reverse complement strand
GGGTAAGGGCGGCGGGATTTTTTGGGGAGGGGTGTGAACGGCCTTCAGCTTTCAGCGCCGGACCGCGCCCTGGGCGCGAGCATTCCTGGGAGACCAGGGGGCGCGCCGATTGAGACCGTTTGGCCCTAGACATGCTGCGCCCGTCATCGGCAGGGCGGTTACATGAACTATAACAGCAGAGAAATGGAAACTGACCAGGCGTCTCTTCCGCTGGCCATGGGGCATCAAAATCCGCTAGTGCTCGCAGCCGAATGCCACTCCGACGACTGGCCTCCCGGTGCAGATTCTGCATTCGCCATGACAGACCGTGCAGGCGCCTTCACGGACTGGCGCCGCGATCGACACTGCCATCCATGAACGTATCGAAAACCGCGACCACAGATCCGAGGCCGCCACTCTCCACGGAAAGAAAGAAGGACTTAGACTTATGAAGAACCGTACGAACACGCCCCTCGCCATCCCTTCAAGCCTGGCATTAGGCCTGGCTTTGGCCATCTGGTCTCCAGTTCAAGCGCAATCCCCCGATCCAGCGGAGGGGAAGCCCATGACGGAGGCCACGATGACGGCACGCTGCCAGGAAATGAAGGACCAGAAGCAGAAATTGAAGGCAGACATCGAGGCTCAGGACGCCCAGCTCACCGAGCAGATCGCCGAGATGAACCGAGCGCCCAAGGACGAGAAGATGGGCCTGATGGCCGCCGCCCTCACGCACATGGAGGAGCAGCGGATCGTCATGGATGCGCGCAAGGCAAAGATGGACGACGAGATGATGCAGCACATGATGCAACACATGCAGATGGGCAAGGACTCCATGCCGCAGTGCCCGATGATGAAGGGGATGAAGGACAAGGACGAGGCCTCGGCGGTTGTCCACCAGGAACATCCAGAGGCACAGAAATAGTTGCCGGGCGTCGCGGGCGGGCTGGCCGAAGCGCGACGAAAGTAGCGCCATGATGAACCACAACGGATGGATGGGCGGCGGGACGTGGCTTTGGGCGGCGATCGGCATACTGGTGGTGGTCCTGCTGGTCGTATTGATTAACAAGGTGTCCAAAAAGTAGCCGGGCGACGCGAGCCCCTGAACTCCGTGAGAACCGTCCCGATTCGAAAGTGGTGGCGTCCGGCTGCCATATTCTGCCTGTGCGGCGGCGGCGTTCTGGAAGCGCAGATGAACGCCTATTTCACCGCATTTAATCATCCTGTCGCGCAGGACGCGATGATGGCGATGCTGCTGTCCGACTTCCAGTCGGCGAGATCCACCAACGATTTCGTCACCGGCATGGGTATGGTGGAGTACGGCGTCACCTCCCGCTGGACGGTGGGATTCATGGCGGAAGCGCAGAAAATCTCCGGTTTGCCTACGACCTACGGCGGGCTGCGAATCAACAGTTACATTCACGTTTTCCCGCACGACCACCTGCTGAATTTCACCTTGTACGGCGAGTACGAGGGCCTGAATGGCGCGGCGTTGTACAAAATGGAGGTCTCCGGGTTCGGCGGCGAAGATTTGAATGAGCCGCTGGCGCAGGCGCGGCGCACGCCCGTGCGCAGTTTCGAACAGCGAGCCATCGTGTATCACGACTGGGGACGGGTTAACCTCACTTTCAACTTCATCAACGAGACGGGGCTGGAAAGCGGCGAGAATAACTTCGGCTATGTCTGGGGAGTGTTCCGGCAGGCCGCATTTACGGCGATGGGGACGGACAAAGACATGGCCGGAATGGCGGGCATGCCGGAAAAGAAAGCGCCGCGGATGTTCTCGTTCCAGCGGCTGGGCTATGGGATCGAGATGATAGGGGCGCTCGGCAACACGGATCAGTTCGGCTTCCGCTGGCAACGCCAGCAGCAGTATGTGGGTCCGGTGTTCAGCTATGCCGTATGGAGGCATTGGACCATTCAGGTGGAGCCGGCGATGGGACTCTCCAGCGTGAGCGATCCGCTGGTGCTGCGGATGGCGCTCGGATATTCGATCGACCACGTTTTACACCGGTGACCCCCGAGCGGCTACGGCCCGAAGGTCGGGTGGTGGCTTAGTTTGAATCCTTAACAAATTAGTTGTGCTTGACCGCTCAGGGCTGAATGTGCCTACGCTGCGTTATGCCCGAGCGGTCAAAGATGCGTAATCCCCGGGCCCGCGATGTCAACGCGCGGGCTTTCCAGATCGTCCAGGAGGCAACCGGCCAAGCCCCCAGGGTACGATCCCGCCGCACCCGACGTGACCAAGAACCCTCACGCTGTCGCGCTCGGTAGGCTTGGCGGGTTGGTAGGCGGGCAAGCTAGGGCGGCGGCGCTTTCCCCCAGGAAGCGGTCGGAGATTGCGGCGCGGGCGCGGTGGGCGCTGTGGGGAAAGAAACAATGACGAAGCCGGGAAAGCCGGGATGGGCGCTGCTCGTCCTCGTTGTGGGCACTCTGTCACGCGCGTCCCAGGCGCGGGACCATACCCCGCTTATTTGGTCTCCGCGTCAGAAGTGAATCTTATAGAGAGTGCCTGCCTTGCTACGACACCCGCCGTAACCGTGGTTCGCGGTGCTTACGACGTACTCACACTCCAGGGAGCCGCCGCGATCTCCGACCATCGTGGCTGTTCCGTGCTGGCTGTAGCCGCTGGATTCCACACGTCCGGTCGCTGTCGCGGTGCTGCCGGTCTCGGTAGCTTGGACCGAGGCATAAATACTTCCCCAGCCCGCCACTGTGCCTGGGACTGTGGAGTACTCGCCGTTCATCTTCTCGCCGGAGGGTAGCGTCCCGCGGATGCTGCCGTGCCCGGACAGGCCGAACTTGTAGCGCAGGTACGTTACGGTTCCGTTGCTCGTGTCGTACAGTCGGGCCGTCCCGGTGCATGCGCTAAGGCAAAGCGCCAGGAGGGGCACAACCAGAGAACGCCAAAGGGGCGTCATTCGATGGGGCCTTCCCTTCTCTTTCGCCCGGCCATCACCCAGCGCACACCGACCAATCCCAGGAGAGCCGTCGGCGGTGTCGTGATGACCGGGATAAAATCCGTTCTCTGCGGGAGATTCGCGATCTCCCAAAGGAACCAGCGAACCCTTTGTCGCGTTGTCGCTGGATATCCCTCGCAAAGTTGATCGAAGATGTCGGTCCTTGCTTGCCCTGTCGCTGTCGTCCAGTTCGGGCTAGACGCCGGGTCGTATCTTTCGTGGGCGTGGGCCTCATTGCACAAATAAGATCTCATCCCGCCAGCCCTCGCCCACGGCTCGCAGATGAGGCGGTAGCCGCACCACGCGACCGCAAAAAGGACCCAGATGCGGGTCGTCCAGTGTAGACTGTGCAGCATGAGGGCCGCTCTCTTCGAGCCTGGAATCATCCCGCCCCCGTGCTCGCTTTCTTCCTGCTCGCCCCGGTCCGCGCGGTCTTCGGCTTCCCCGGATGCTCAGCATGGTAGCTGTCCCATCGCGCCCGAATTGCAGCCCTGGCCACCTTCCTGCGCTCCGCCGGAGTTCGGCTGGCCGCTGTGGCCAAGCCGCCTCTTCTCCCGATTTCCGTGGCGTCCACTCGGACGATTTTACCCATCGCGCTTAGTGTACAACTTTTTTTGCAGCATGATCCGAATTCCTCTTGACATACGCAGCGTGGCCGGTGAGGCTCTTCGGGTGTACCGCGCGGCCAGCGCGGCCGAACGGACCGAGTTGCTGCCCTACTGCGGAAGAAAGCCGTGGCCGCCTTCCGCGACGCGCCGCCCGCGGACAGGAGAGCGATCGCGCAGCAGTACGCGGAGGCGGTGCAGTGATGGATCACGACCTGTGGGGCGAGGACTGGGACTGGACGGACGCGCCTTTGCTGGCTGTTGGTCGGTCGTTACTACACCCAGTGCTGTTTCCGGCGGAGCTGCCACCCGCCTAAAGGTATCCCAAGAGTTCCGCACGCCTTATGGCCTAGCGCCCCGGAATGTCGGAGAGCGCGTTCATAAACGCTTGGTACATACCACCGTCGGCCACCAGCGCCTTTCTAAGACCGTTCACTGTGGAATTAAATATGCCGAGACGCATCGCAAAATCTTCCTCCGTTATCGGTGCTGCGAGCGAGCCGAATAGATCGCCGGTGAGTGCTTCGAATTTAAGGGCAATCCCGTCTAGCTCGTCCGACTCCAGGCCCTTTATAGCCGAACATAAGCCACCGATCCGCATCACAAGAAACTGAGAGCCCCCGCCGCAGCCGTCAACATGGCGTTTCGTGGAGGCGAGCGCCCTAACCGCAAAAGGCAACATTTGCTCAATCGTTTGGAACTCGGGATGGCCAATGTGGCTCACAAGAAACTGTGCGAGGTAGTAGCCTCCGCCGATGCACTTGAGTCCATCGACTCGCCGGAAGGCCATCTCCCTCGCATGGAATAATCCTACTTTGGCATCAACGCGGATGCCAACTAAAAACTCCGGCTTCTGACTCTGGTCCAGGCTGGAGATGTAGCTGTAGTCATTCACGACGCGCTTTATCGCCTCTCGAACGGCTTCGCGTACCAACCGCCAGATATTCTGGCTGCTTGGAGCGATCGCCCCTACCGCCTCTCCGCAATCCTCCATTGCTGTTCTGGCATGGTCCTCGTCGCCTGAGAACGCGAAGCCCAGATTTAGCGGAAGATCCGGGTTCGGACTGGACAGAAAGACCTTATCCCGGAAGGTCTTATCCCAACTGGAATACTGACTGTCCGCGCAAAGCAAAACGCCATCGCTGCATTTGAACCCGGCCGCTATCGTCATCCGCGTTTTCTCCTTGGTGTTCCAAGGATACACCTGCTTGAGCGGTCTTGGAACGGGTCCGGCGGTCTTAGGATGTGCGGCGGCGGAATCGGCGGCAGGGGCCGCCGAGGCGAAGGAGGCTGCGTCTTATCTCAAATCTTCGCGCGTCACCAATTTCCCCGGCATGCCCGCACATGCACAAGGTGCAGATTGCGGCACGCGGCGGGCCGCTCCTAAAGATTTAGGAGTTCGAACTGAGCCGCTACCTCGGGATCGCGGTGAAGGCCGCGCAACCCTCCCCGCGATTCCTATTTCCGGGTAAGCAACTATAATATGGCTGTAGACTCAAGGAATCCGCATGCATATACGGCCTGAAGAAGCCCTCGAATACCACTCCTCCGCGCCCGCCGGCAAACTGTCCACCGTGCCGACCAAGCCGTGCCGCACGCAGCGCGATCTAAGCCTCGCCTATACGCCCGGCGTGGCCGTGCCGTGCCTGGAGATCGCCCGCGACCCGAGCCTGGTGTACAAGTACACGGCCAAGGGCAACCTGGTGGGGGTGGTCAGCAACGGCACGGCCGTGCTGGGATTGGGGAATATCGGCGCGGCGGCCGGCAAACCGGTGATGGAGGGCAAGGGCGTGCTCTTCAAACGCTTCGCGGATATCGACGTTTTCGATATCGAACTGGCGACCGAGGATCCCCGCGAAATCGTGCGCACCTGCCAGTTGCTGGAGCCCACGTTCGGCGGCATCAACCTGGAGGACATCAAGGCGCCGGAGTGTTTCTACATCGAAGAGGAATGCCGGCGGACCATGAAGATCCCGGTGTTCCACGACGATCAGCACGGCACGGCGATCATCTCGGGCGCGGCGCTGCTGAACGCCCTGGACCTGGTGGGCAAGCGCATCGGCGACGTGCGGGTGGTGTTCAACGGGGCCGGGGCGAGCGGCATCTCCTGCGCGCGCCACTACCTGAACCTGGGCGTGCGCCTGGAAAACATCGTCATGTGCGACACCAAGGGCGTGATTTACAAGGGCCGCAAGGAAGGCATGAATTCCTATAAAGAACGCTTCGCCGCGGATACGCCGGCCCGCACGCTGACCGAGGCGCTGGCGGGCGCGGACGTTTTCTTCGGTCTTTCGAGCGCCAATTGCGTGACGCCGGAGATGCTGCGGGGCATGGCGCGCGATCCCATTATTTTCGCCCTCGCCAACCCGGACCCGGAGATTCCTTACGACGTGGCGGTGGCCACGCGGCCGGATGCCATCGTGGCCACGGGACGCTCGGACTATCCGAACCAGGTCAACAACGTGCTGGGTTTCCCGTTCATTTTCCGCGGGGCCCTGGACGTGCGCGCGACCACGGTGAACGACGCCATGCAACTGGCGGCCACGCGGGCGCTGGCGGCGCTGGCGCGCGAGGACGTGCCGGACGCGGTGCGGCGCGCCTACGGGGTGGAGCGGCTTCAATTCGGCCGCGACTACATCATCCCGAAGCCGTTCGATTCGCGCGTGCTGATCTGGGAAGCGGCCGCGGTGGCCCAGGCGGCCATCGAGAGCGGCGTGGCGCAAGCCCCCATCGACATCACCGAGTACCGCGAACAGCTCGAGCGGCGCCTGGGCAAGGCGCACGAAGTGATGCGGGTGATGATTCACAAGGCGCGGCGCCAGCCCAAACGCGTGGTCTTCCCGGAGGGCGAGGAACCCAAGATCCTGCGCGCCTGCCAGATCCTGATCGACGAAAAGATCGCCGAGCCCATCCTGCTGGGGGCGGAGGACAAGATACGCGGTCTGCTGGACGGGCTGGGCCTGCACCTGAACGGCGTGCAGATCGTGAATCCCGGCTCATCGCCGCGCCTGGCGGCCTACGCCGAGGAGATGTACAGCCTGCGCCAGCGCAAGGGCATCACGCGCCGGGAGGCCGTGGACCTGATTCTGAATCGCGATCTGTTCGGCTCCATGATGGTCCGGCTGGGCGACGCCGACGCGCTGGTCGGGGGCCTGACCCAGCATTATGCCGAAACCATCCGTCCGGCGCTGCAAGTGATCGAGACGCGCCCCGGCATGCGCCGCGTCTCGGGCGTTTACATGATGATTACGCCCAAGCGCGCCATTTATTTCCTGGCCGACGCCACGGTGAACATCGAGCCGAGCGCCGAAGACCTCGCCGAAATCGCGGTGAACACCGCCGAAATGGCGCGCCGCTTCGACGTCGAGCCGCGGGTGGCGCTGCTTTCGTTTTCCAATTTCGGCAGCTCGCGCCATCCGCTGGCGGAGAAGGTGCGCCGGGCGGTGGAACTGGTGCGGCTGCGCCAGCCAGGGCTCATGGTGGACGGGGAGATGCAGGCCGATACGGCGGTCGCGCCGGAAATCGTCGACGAAACGTTCCCCTTCAGCACGCTCAAGGGCGGCGCCAATGTGCTCATCTTCCCCAACCTGGAAGCGGGCAACATCGCCTATAAGCTACTGGCGCGCATCGGCGGCGCCGAACCCATCGGGCCCATTCTGATGGGCCTGTCGCGCCCCGTACACGTGCTGCAGCGCGGCGCGGAGGTCAACGACATCGTCAACATCGCGGCGATCGCGGTCGTGGATGCGCAGGAGGCCGGCGCGCCGGTGGGGCCGGGGATGCAACTCCATAACGCTTGACCGGGCTAGTACCAATGTTCCATAATAACGGCTCTAAGCGGGTTGGCGACCAAGACAGAACATGATGCGCGGCCTTCTAATGCTTGTCGTGGTATCGCTGCTGGCCCCGTGCTCATTTGCCGCGCGCGTGGTCAAGAAACGCAAAGCGCAGACGGGCGCCCGAGAGAGCAAGCTCCGGCCCAAGACGGCCCAGACCGGCAAGACCGTCAAGACGGCGCGGCGCCGTCCGCGCCCGGTGGTGGGCCATTTCGATCCCACCGCGGGGGATAACGTAGATGGCGACGACCTGGCCGTGCGCCGCGCCGCGGTGGATGCCCTGGGGCCCTACAACGGCACGGTGGTGGTGGTGGATCCGCGAAACGGCCGCATTCTCACCATCGTCAACCAGAAGACGGCCCTCGAGAGCGGCTTCACGCCATGTTCCACGATCAAGCTGATCACCGCTTTCGCCGCGCTTCATGAAGGGCTGGTGGAGCGGGATACGCCGGTGCGCATCGCCCGCCGCACCACCCTGGACATGAGCACGGCCCTGGCCCATTCCAACAATCCATACTTCAAGATCCTGGGCGACCGGCTCGGGTTCGAGCGCGTGATGCGGTATGACCGGCTCTTCGGGCTGGGCGAAACGGCGGGGTGGCAGATTCCCGGCGAACGCCCCGGCCAGTTGCCCGGCGCGCCTCCGCAATACGGCGGAGTGGGCATGATGACGGCCTTTGGGGAGGGCATCCAGTTGACCCCGCTGGAACTGGCCGCGCTGGTGTCGGCCATTGCCAATGGCGGCACCCTGTATCACCTCCAATATCCCAAGAGCCAGGAGGAGATCGACCGCTTCGTGCCCCGGGTGAAGCGCCATCTCGATATCGCGCCCTGGATTGCGGATGTCAAGGTAGGGATGCGCGAGGCCGTCAACTTCGGCACCGCGCAGCGGGCCGGGTACGACGCCACGCAGCCGATCCTGGGCAAGACGGGCACCTGTCACGATTCGCGGGCCCTCAATCACCTGGGCTGGTTCGGCTCCTTCAACGACGTCGAGCGTAACCAACTGGTGGTCGTGGTCCTGCTGACGGCGGGCTGGCGCATCAACGGTCCGATCGCGGCGGGAGTCGCAGGATCCATATATAAGCAGCTATCCCAGCAGAACTTCTTCGCCGGCGCTCCCATCCTATCGACGCACATCTGTTGCGGCGGCGGCTTGCCGGATTTCGCGCCTGTTTCGCCGGCGGCGCGGCGCTGATCCGCCAGGCCCGCCCGCGCGTGTACCAATGGTACGCATGTGCCCTTGCGGCCCGACGCGCGTTTTCGCGGTTAACACGGCGAGGGCCGCGTAAACAGGGCGCCGCGGCGCGATCGAGCGCGCCGTGAGCGATTCGGGCGCCCGGCCAATGTTATGACGACGGGCCGCCGCCGGGCAGATCCGCAACGCTAACCTTTGTTAATCCGGCGGTCTTCGCGCCGCTGGTACCGGTGATTCCTCTGTAACTTATAACTGCCCCGATTTCATTTACATCCGTCAAAGGCTCCGGCTACACTCGATTTGACGGGAGAAATGGCATGAAACCAGATTCGGGAGCGGCAAGCCAACACGGGGAGCGGGGATCTTATGTGGTGGAGGCCAGCGCCATCACGCTGCTGACGTTGGGACTGATTTTCCTGGTGGTGGACCTGTCGCTGGCGCTCTTCACCAAGGCCACATTGCAGCAGGCCGTCCAGGCGGGCACGCGCTTCGCGGTCACCGACCGGCTGGGTTCCGGGCAGTCCTACATGAACGATTCCATCGTCCAGGTGGTGCAGCAGAACTCGCTGGGCATGCTTAACGGCGCGAGCGGCGCCTGCCAGATCTCGGTGAACTACTTCAACCCGGTCACCGGCCAGGCCAGCACCGGCACGGGCGGCGATGTGGTGGAAGTCTCGGTGAAGGGCTATAGCTACTCGCCGACCGGCATTCTCAAGAGCAGCAGCCCCATTCCGATCAGCGCCAGCTCGTCGGACGTGCTGGAGCAATGTCCCCTGGGCGGGTGCCCGCCCATGGCCAATCCCAAGCCGCCGGTGTGCCCGTGAGGATCGGCGCGATGTTTGGAAAACAAGGAGTGAAAACGATGCGCCGCCGCACTAATGAAAAAGGCAACGCTTACATCGAGTTCGTGCTGGTCGCCTCGCTGTTCTTCGTGCCGCTGATACTCGGCATGGTTACGGTCGGCATCGCCGTACTGCGCAATTTTCAAGTCAACCAAGTGACCCGCGACGTGGCCCACATGATGGCGAAGGGCGTGGATTTCTCCCAGCAGACCAACCAGAACATGGTGGCCAACGACCTGGCCAGCGGCTTGAGCCTTTCGGCCAACAGCGGCAACGTCACCGGCGGCTCGACCGGCAACGGCGTGCTGGTGCTCTCCGTTTTCGAGAGCCTGCCATCGTCGTGCAACTGCGCCAATGGCGGGCATATCGTGGTGGTGGACCGGATCGTGATCGGCAACAATACGCTCTACAGCAGCCCGTTCGGGGCGCCCTCCTTCAACGCCTCGTCCGGGCAGGTGACCAACTATTCCACCGACACCAAGGCGCGCGCCGACAATGTCGCCAACGTGATCACGCTGAGCGCCGACGGCCTGGCGTACATGGCGGAGGGATCGTTCGCCTTCCGCGACCTGGGCGTCACCGGGTTCATCGCGAAACTGGGCGCATTTAACCGCTCGGTCTTCTGACAAGGGATATCGATATGCCTACGACGAACATTCGCACCAAGCGTTCCAAGGGAATGGCCATTATCCTGACCACGCTGTCGGTCTCGGTCACACTGCCGCTGGTGGGCCTGGGATTCGACGTGGGCACGCTATACCTGGTCAAATCCAAACTGGTGTCGGCGGCCGATGCCGCGGCGCTGGGCGGCGCGCGGGCTTTGGCCCAGGGCACGACGCCCGCGGATCAAAGGACCAACGCCACCTCCACCGCCCAGAACTTCTTCGGCGCCAATTTCCCCGCCGGGTATTGGAACACAACGGGGGCGTCGGCTTCGGTGAACGTCGACGATACCTCCACTCCCAACTATCGCGTGGTTTCGGTGACCGCCACGGTGCAGGCGCCGTTGTACTTCCTGCGCGTCTTCAACCAGACGTCCTCGACCATCAACGTCACCAGCAAGGCGGGCCGCCGGGATGTGCTGCTGATGCTGGTTCTGGACCGCTCCTCTTCGATGAACGGCGTGGTGGCCGGCACGGGCCAGACCGCCTGCGCCCTGATGAAGGGCGACGCCGCCGCTTTCGTGGACTACTTTGCTCCCGGCCGCGATCAACTCGGCCTGGTGGTCTTCGGCTCCAGCGCGTTTGTGTACCCGCCCACCACGTCGTTCATGAGCGCCGACGCCAACGGCAACTCGGTTCCGTCGCTGATCGGCCAGATCACGTGCGGCGCGAACACTTCCTCCGCCGAGGCCATCCAGGCGGCGTACAGCCAACTGAAAACCGTCAACAATTCCAAGCGCATGAATGTCATCGTGTTCATGACCGATGGCCGGCCCAACGGCGTCACCGAGAACTTCACCAGCATGGCCATAGGCGGCTGCTCCACGGACAAGGCGGGCGACCCCCTGACCGGCGTTCTGGCGCAGTGGGCCGGCGGCGCGTTACCCACGGGGAACACCGCCGGGTTGATGAACGACTCGACCAACAGCCTGCTGAACACCAATGAAGGACCGATTCCGGCCGGCGGCGGGTGCCACTTCCCGGCCAACCTGACCAATGTCAGAAAAGACATCTCCGGCATGCCCAACACCGATATCTACGGGGACTCGCTGGTGGGTCCTTACAGCCAGCAGAACACCGCCTGGCCGTACAACGGCGTCTCGCCGAGCCTGGTGGGAGTCAGCTCGCCGCAGGACATCGTAGTGGCCTCGGCCAACGCCGTGGACAATGCGGCCACCACGGTGCGCACGGATGCGACGCTGACCCCCTACATCTACAGCATCGCGCTGGAAGGCAACGGCCCGGTGAACGACCAGCCGGACGAGTTATTGCTGCGCAAGATGGCCAACGATCCCACGCTGGCGGGAGATAGCGGGATTGGCGCCACCTTCTATCAGAATCAGATCAACCAGCCGCACGGGTACTTCGCGGTGGCGCCCAACGCGTCGCAACTGGCGGTGGCGTTCAACACCATCGCCACGCAGATATCGGTCAGGCTGGCCCAGTAGCGCGGGCGTCACACGATGCGGGGCAGCAACTCGCCGGCCGGGCCTTCCAGGACGCAGGCGGCGAGGTCCGAACAGGGCGTCCGCTCCGTGTTGACCTCGATCACACGCGCGCCCGCCTGGCTGGCCAGGGGGATCAGCCCGGCCGCGGGATACACCACCGCCGAGGCGCCCACGACCAGCAGGACTTCGGCGTGCCGCACGGCATGCCCGGCCTCCAGCACGATGCCTTCCGGCAGGGGCTCGCCGAACCACACCACGCCGGGCCGCGCCAGGCCCCCGCAGCCGCAGTGCGGCGGCAGCTTGGGCAGGGGCGCGCGGCGGTCGGGCCAGTCGGCGCCGCAGCGCGTGCAGCGCATCCGCCAGATATCGCCGTGCAGCTTCAGGATCCGGCCGCTGCCGGCCATGTCGTGCAGGCCGTCCACGTTCTGGGTAATCAGGGTAAAGCGCGGCTTGGCGATTTCCAGCCGCACGAGGGCCGCATGCGCCGGGTTGGGGCGCGCGCGGGCGATGGTCTCGCGACGCCAGTTGTACCATTCCCAGACCAGCCGCGGATCGCGGGCGAAGGCCTCGGGCGTGGCCAGTTCCTCGGGCTTGTGCTCCTTCCACAATCCGCCGGGTCCGCGGAAGGTGGGGACCCCGCTCTCCGCCGAGATGCCGGCTCCGGTCAGCGCCGCCACGGCCGTGGCGCCGCGCAGCCATTCGCGCGCCTGTTCCACGCTCATCGCTTCCAGGGTACCGCAACGGGCGAACCGGCCCGGCCCGGCCGCTACCTTTGGTTAGCCTCCGGCGGGCGAATTAACCTAAGTTAGTGTATGGTACGCGCAGTCCGTTAGTTAGTATCGAATACAGTTCGCGAATTTAGTAAGTCGCGGGTTGTATTTGCGGGCGGCGAGTACATATAATAGCGGAGACAGGATCAGAGGTTGCGCAGTGCGGTGTCTTTATTGCGGCAAAGGAATCGGACCTATCCGCCAACTCCGTGACCTGGAGTTTTGCAGCGAGGGCCATCGGAGCGAGTTTCAGAAGCGCTTCCGGGAGCGTCTCTGCGAGGCGCTGGCGCCGGAACCGGCTCCGGCGCGCCTGGCGGACTTCCGGGAGCGGCCGGCTGCCGGCAGCGCTTCGGTCCCGCGCGCCCGCATGTCCGTTCCGGCGCGTTCCACGCCCGCCGCGGCGCAGCCCGTATTTGCGGCGGAGGTTGCCGGGGTGAGCATCCGCCCGGCCGGCTGGGCGCCGGCGACGCTGTTCACGCCCGCGCGCCCGGTGTGGCGGGAGGCACTGGCCGCCTGCTCCCGGCCGCTCCCGGCGGTGCCCTTCGCCGCCGCCATCCCGGCGCCGGTGGGACCCGGCGCGGGCCAGGCGGAGACGCCGGTGGCCGTGCACGATCCCCGGACCGGATACCCGGCCGCGGCCGGGCACATTCCCGCGTCTGGCGCGCCTCCGGCTCACCGCTTCGTTCCGCCGGATGCCGCGCGCCCCTCGACTCCGGTGCGCGCGGGCCTGCTGATTCCGCGCATGGACGCCGCCGATTCAGCGGCCAGTCTGCCCGCCGCCATCGGCCCCGTGGAGAGCGTCCGCGCGGCCGCGGCGCCGGTCATTTCCGCACCCAGGCCGCCGGCCATACCATCGTCCGCGCCGCCAATGGGGCTGGCCCCGGCCGCCGCCGTTTCGCTGCCCCGCCCGCGCGATACCGAAAGCCTGCTGCCCGTGGCCTTCGAAGCCGCCGCCACGCACAGCATGGCGATCGCTTTGCCGAGGCCCCCGGCGGCGGCGGCATCATCCTTGCCCGCGCCGTTGCCGGCCGCCGCGCCGCCCGCGCACGGCGCCGTGCAGGTCCCGTCTCCCGCCCCGGCCGCCGCTACCGCCGGCGCGTCCCGCCCCTGGCCCGAGATCGCCACGGGCCTGACAGGCGAAC
>VFSW01010064.1_pt1 | contig 13439 bp, 16 predicted proteins | sample 5358111 | NCBI WGS metagenome assembly VFSW01 (sample SAMN11554181, study PRJNA540505) | mine drainage metagenome | isolation source: sediment from site ElyBrook_90M | place: USA: Ely Copper Mine, Vershire, VT | collected 2017 | reverse complement strand
ACCAAGTCAAACTCCATCGCAAACAGTCGGCCAAGGGGCTTACCACCCTGACGCCAGAACAAAAGGATCTATTCGACACGGTCAATCTGCCAAAACCCTCGAAAATCACGTTGTAGTGCCAATTTTGAATGTTTACATCCTTCAAATACAATACGTTACGCAAAAAAGTGTCGAACTCGGGAGGCCCCGTTGAACTTTGTTTCCCTCTGCTGTATTCTTCCAGATCCATATCGATTGATCAGGGGTAAGTATGTACGCGGCAACTCTCACGGAAAAATCCCAGAGCTGTTGCGTCGGATGTCATCAGTCCCAAACAAGCCTGTCTGGTGCGTGGGCTTGATCTCCGAATCGCGCTTTTGGCAGCGGATTTGCTATCGGTACCAGCTGTCCATGGCAGATGCCGTAATCTATGCCAGCGCACTGACCACGGGGGCTCGATTGGTCACCTGTGATGCCCACCTTTCCGGATTACTGAGGGTGGAGTGTTGGCCAAAGCCATGATTTCCCGTACCGTTGCTCCCTTCCTCGCGCTTCCGCGCATGACCAAGCGCATTCTGGTGCTGTCGGTGGATGCCAGTTTGTGCGTTTTGACTGTCTGGATAGCTCTGTGCTTGCGTCTGGAACAATGGGTGTCCTTGACGGGGCGTTACCTGTGGGTGGTGGAAGGGTCCCTCGCTCTGGCCTTGCCACTGTTCATTGCCTTTGGTTTGTACCGGGCCATCTTCCGTTATTCGGGCTGGACCGCTTTGATGGCCGTGCTGCGTGCCATCATGGTCTATGCGGTGCTGTTTTTTGCTATTTTTACGGCCTATGGTTTTGACCATATTCCCCGTACTGTGGGAGTCATTCAACCGATTCTGTTGTTGCTGGGGGTGGGCGCTTCCCGTGCCTTTGCCAGCTATTGGCTGGGCGGTTCCTATCAGAACTTGCTCCGTCGTAACGCCTTGCCTGGGGCCTTGATCTATGGCGCAGGGGATGCGGGGCGTCAGCTGGCGGATGCTCTGGCCCACAGTATGGAAATTCGGGTGTTGGGCTTTATCGATGATGCGCCTCATTTGCACAATCACAGTCTGAATGGGCTCACCATCTATGCTCCCGCCGAATTGTCAGGGTTGGTGGCCACATTGGGCATTCAAACCGTGCTACTGGCTCTCCCTTCCATCTCGCGCAAACGCCGTAACGAAATTCTGCAGCAAGTCATGCGACATCATATTTCGGTGCGCACTCTGCCCAGTGTTTCCGACCTGGCCCATGGGCGGGTCAGTGTGGCTGATATTCATGAGCTGGATATCGAGGATCTGCTGGGACGTGATCCGGTGGCGCCTGATCCAGCATTGCTCAGGCATCACATTACGGCCAAGGTGATTTTGGTGACCGGGGCCGGGGGGTCCATCGGCAGTGAGCTCTGTCGTCAGATTCTGGTGCTTGAGCCAGGGGTGCTGCTGCTTCTGGAACAAAGTGAGTTTGCCTTGTATGCGGTACATCATGAGCTGGAAGCTCGTTCAGAGGCTGGGACGCGCCTGATTCCGCTGTTGGGATCAGTGACCGATCGGGATCGGCTCGACGCGATTCTTTCCGCTTGGCAGCCCCACACCATCTATCACGCCGCCGCTTACAAGCATGTTCCTCTGGTGGAGCATAATCCCGCCGAGGGGTTGAGCAATAATGTGTTTGGCACCTATGAAGTGGCATTGGCAGCCCTTCGTCATGCCGTCGCGAATATGGTGCTGATCAGCACCGACAAGGCCGTACGTCCCACCAATGTCATGGGGGCCAGCAAACGCCTGGCCGAAATGATATTGCAGGCCTTGGCCCAGACTCAGTCAGGGACTCGATTCAGCATGGTGCGATTTGGCAACGTTCTGGGCTCATCGGGTTCCGTAGTGCCGTTGTTTCGTCAACAGATTCGCACTGGCGGCCCGGTGACGGTAACCCATGCCGAAGTGGTCCGATATTTCATGACCATTCCTGAAGCTGCACAGTTGGTGATTCAGGCAGGGGTCATGGCTTCCAGCGGTGATGTGTTTGTGCTGGATATGGGCGAGCCGGTAAAGATTTTCGATTTGGCCCGGCGCATGATCGAGTTATCGGGGTTGACTGTGCAGGACGAGGAGAATCCGGAGGGCGATATTGCCATTGAAGTCACCGGTCTGCGCCCCGGCGAAAAGCTCTATGAGGAACTCCTGATCGGCGAAAACCCTGAGCCCACCGCCCACCCCCGGATTCTGAAAGCCCGCGAAGACCTCCTGTCCTGGTCTCAGCTTCAGGATCATCTGAGGGAACTGGAGCGGGCGATCGGAAATAAGGATCCGGAAGGGATGCGGCAATTGTTACTCAAAACGGTGTCAGGTTATGTCCCCAATGAGGCCATTGTGGACTGGATCTATCAAAAGAATGCTACGCCGGAACCAGGACCTGGAAGGGCTTGACGAACCCTTCCTTGCAAGTATAATTGGACATATGCTTTTGTCTCCGGGAGGGTTGTCGCTATGCCACAAATTACGCTCTATCTGGATGATGCCACGCAGCTACTGGTGGAGCAGGGTGCTCAGGCCAATGGTTTGTCGAAAAGTCGGTGGGTTTCTGAAATCATTCGCAAATACGCGGACCATCAGTGGCCACAGGATTGCTTGTCACTGGCGGGAGGGTTTCCCGATTACCCTTTGCGGGAAGACAGTGGGACTGTCCTGTCCGCCGACGTGACCCGTCTGGGTTTTTGATGCTACTTCTCGACAGCAACACCATCAGCTATTATTTTCGCGGTGATCCTCTGGTGGTGCCACGCCTGCAAGCCCTGAGACCTGCCGATCTGGGTGTGCCGGTGATTGTGGAATATGAGCTGCGCTATGGGTTGCTGCGCTTGCCGCAAGAGGCGGCTATTCCTCGCTTGGCGGCGTTGGAACAATTGTTGCGACCCTTGCTGCGTTTAGCATTTGACAGCGAATGTGCCGCTCAAGCCGCCCGCATTCGCGCCGAGCTCGAAGTGGCAGGTACACCCATGGGGCCGTATGATACCTTGATCGCTGCCACTGCATTGCGTCATCAGGCTACGTTGGTGACGCGCAATGTGCGTGAATTTTCCCGCGTACCGGGTTTGCAGTGGGTAAACTGGCACGCGGATTCATGATACTTGGGAAAACGATTCTTTATAATGGGCCTGAAGGGACTCATCAACGGATTTTGCAAGTGTTGTTAGAGTCGCAAATCCGCTTCCTCGGCGCTGAATAGGTACTTCAGGTCGTAGAGTACATGCCTGGGTTTGCCCAGTTTGCGGATGGCCTCGGCGCCCATGGTGCGGAACTGATGGTGGGCCACGGCCAGGATGATGGCGTCGTAGCGCCCGGCCTCGAGAGTCGGGATGGGAGTGATCTGGTACTCGTGCTGCGCTGCGTCAGTGCTGACCCAAGGGTCATACACTTCCACTTCGCAATGGTAGTTCTGGAGTTCGGTCACAATGTCCACCACCCGGGTGTTGCGCAGATCGGGGCAGTTCTCCTTGAAGGCCAGTCCCATGACGAGGACTTTTGCGCCTTCCACCTGAACTCGCTGCCGGATCATCGTCTTGATCAGTTGGGTAACGATGTAGGATCCCATGCAATCATTCAGGCGTCGTCCAGCAAGAATGATTTCGGGGTGGTAGCCTATGGCCTGGGCCTTATGGGTCAGGTAATAGGGGTCTACGCCGATGCAATGTCCCCCCACCAGTCCTGGGCGAAAGGGCAAAAAGTTCCATTTGCTCCCGGCTGCCAGCAAAACGGATTCCGTATCGATACCCATCTTGTTGAAGATGACGGCCAGTTCGTTGATCAGGGCGATGTTCAGGTCGCGCTGGGTGTTTTCAATCACCTTGGCGGCTTCGGCCACCTTGATGCTGCTGGCGCGGTGGGTTCCGGCGCTGATGATTTCATTGTACAGTCCATCCACCAGATCGGCGATTTCCGGGGTGGAACCGGAGGTCACTTTTTTGATGGTGGTGAGCCGGTGTTCTTTGTCGCCTGGGTTGATGCGTTCGGGGCTGTAACCGCAGAAGAAATCCTGATTGAAGCGGAGTCCGGAAAGCTTTTCCAGAACCGGCACGCAATCGTCTTCGGTGGCCCCAGGATAGACGGTGGATTCGTAGATGACGAGGTCACCAGGCTTGAGCACTTTACCCACGGTTTCACTGGCCTTGATCAGAGGGGTCAGGTCGGGTCTTTTATAGGCATCGATGGGGGTGGGAACCGTGATGATGAAGCAGTTGCACTCAGTCAGGTCCGCAGGGTTGGTGGTGTACCGCAAATATTGGGCAGCAGCCAGTTCTTCAGTCGTGGTCTCCAGCGTGACATCGTGACCCGAAGTGAGTGCTTCGATCCGCTGAGGATTGATGTCAAAGCCGGTGACGGAGCGCCGTCGACCAAATTCCACTGCCAAGGGAAGCCCCACATAGCCCAGACCAATGATAGCCAACCGGATGTTTTGAAGTGAGAGAGAATTTTTCATGGGAGGGATTCTAACCCATACAAGGGGTCTTTGGAGTTACAGTCGGTTACAGATTTCTCACCGAGATTATTCGCTTATGACTGGTAAGAGGTATACTTTCCATACCATGCGAACTTTTGAGTATGATGAACCCAAGAGCCTGACGAACCTTTCCAAACATGGAATCAGTTTTGTCGATACACAATTACTCTGGAACGATCCGAGGCTGTTGGAAATCCCAGCAAGAACAGAAGATGAGCCTCGTTTTTTGGTGATCGGGTTGATCCATGGGAAACACTGGTCGGCCATTCTTACCTATCGAGGTGAAAAAATACGGCTTATTTCTGTTCGTCGGTCGCGACCCGAAGAGGTAATGTTATATGAAGGCTAAAATGTTTGACAATCAATTTGATGAAGGCGATGACATTACTCCATTGCTGGATTTAAGCCAGGCAAAACGATTGTTGCTGGATCCCAAACGAGTCAATGTAGATTTTCCCACATGGATGGTCGAATCTCTGGATCGGGAAGCCGGGAAACTTGGAATTACTCGCCAATCGATTATCAAGGTGTGGCTTGCTGAACGCCTTAAAAACTCCGCTTAGCGGCATTACCCCCAAATGAGCGGTAAATTTTCCTTGCACAGGTTTCCCAATCTTTGGTGAGGATGGGTTATAGAGCGAAATACTCCCGATACCAGGTGACGAACTGGGTGATCCCTTGCTCCACTGGGGTAGAGGGCTGGTAGTCGAACTGTTCCACGAGGTCGCTGACATCGGCATAGGTGTCGGGAACATCGCCGGCTTGGGGGGGGAGCATCTCCATAATGGCTTTTTTGCCTAAGGCTTTTTCCAGGGTGGCAATGTAGTCCATGAGTTGTATCGGCTGATTATTGCCGATGTTATACACGCGCCACGGGGCACGACTGCTGCCAGGGTCGGGGTGATCACCATCCCACTGGGGGTTGGGCGTAGCTGGTCGGTCGAGGACGCGCAGGATGCCTTCCACGATGTCGTCCACATAGGTGAAGTCGCGCCGATGGTGCCCGTGATTGAAGACCTGAATCGCTTGCCCCGCCAGAATAGCTTGGGTGAATTTGAACAGGGCCATATCGGGTCGTCCCCAGGGACCATAGACGGTAAAGAAGCGCAGGCCGGTGGTGGGCAGATCGTAGAGGTTGCTGTAGGTATGGGCCATCAACTCATTGGCCTTTTTGCTGGCGGCATACAGACTCAAGGGGTGATCCACATTCTGATGCACCGAAAAAGGCATGGCGGTGTTGGCGCCGTATACGCTGGAACTGCTGGCGTACACCAGATGATCGATTCCATGATGACGACAACCTTCCAGAACATGGGCAAAACCAACGATGTTGCTGTCGATGTAGGCCAAGGGATGATCGATGGAATACCGGACGCCGGCTTGGGCAGCGAGATTGACCACCCGTTGGGGGCAGTGGGTGGCAAACAGCGCTTGCATAGCGTCGCGCTGAGCCAGATCCAGACGCACATGGGTATAAGCGGGATGGTTGGCATAACGTGCCAGGCGTGCTTCCTTGAGGGCAGGATCGTAATAGGCGTTGTGGTTGTCAAGGCCGATCACCGTGTCGCCCCGGGCCAGCAGGCGCAGGGTCAGAGCCGAGCCGATAAAGCCCGAGGCGCCGGTGACGAGGATTTTCATGGTGGTTCCTGAATTGGTCTGAGGTAAGTGACGGAGATGTGGTCCGACTATTCTGCCCAGTTTTCCAGCCGCAGGCTAGAGACTCGGGAAAATTCACGCGTGTTATTGGTGACCAATAGCGCGTCCATGCTGAGGGCATGGGCGCGTTCTGGTAGAGAGCAGAATCATGCGGAAATTTCGTCACGAAGTTGTGGCTCGGGCTGTTCCCGTTCCAGGCTGATACTGGGTTCAAACGATTCAAGAGCCGCTTCCAATGTGGCCCAGGGATCGTCGAGGGGGAGTAACAGAACGCCATTACCGAAATGGCGGACGCCAACTTCGGTTCCGGCAAAGCGAAATTCCTTGGGCAAACGAACAGCTTGGCTGCGGCCAGATTGGAAGATGCGGGCAGTGTCCATTGCGGGGTCCTGAAATGAGGGTACGTAGCAATGATAGGCACTTCATGAGCGGGTTGCAAACCCATTGTTCTGATCTTCGGGAACGCCGAAAAGGTATAATTAGTGCATTAGGGTCAACCGGTTGTGACAGCGCATGAGCAAAGGGAAGGGAGAGGTTCGTATCATTGGTGGTCAGTGGCGTGGTCGGGCGGTGATTTTTGCAGAGCGGCCAGGGCTGCGGCCTACCCCAGGACGGGGTCGCGAAACCCTGTTCAACTGGCTGGGTCAGACCCTGACGGGGTGGCATTGTCTGGATTTGTATGCAGGAAGTGGGGCTTTGGGGTTTGAGGCCCGGTCCCGGGGGGCCGAACGGGTTGTCATGGTGGAGCGGGATCGTCAGGTGTGCGCCTCTTTGCGCGCCAATGCCGAGCGACTCGGGGCGGAGGGGGTGAGTGTCCAGTGCGCCGAGGCCCGCGACTGGCTAAAGCGGGACTGCGCGACCTATGACCTGATTTTTCTTGACCCCCCCTTCGGCAGTGACGAAATGGCCCATATCTGGCCCTGGATTGCTCGGCGTTTGCGCCCTGGAGGTTGGGTTTACTGTGAATCGGCGCAGGGTGTGTCAGAATTGGGGGAATGGCACGAAGTGCGATCCACGAAAGTCGGTCAGGCCCGTTTACAATTGCTGCAACAACCGCAGATGCAGGAGAAAGACGAATGACACTTGGAGTGGAGGTTTTTGGTGACAGAAGTTAAGCGCATCAAGGCGGTTTATGCGGGGACTTTTGATCCCTTGACCTTGGGTCATGAAGATTTGATCCGACGTGCCAGTGGCTTGTTCGATAGGGTCGTGGTGGCGGTGGCCGACAGCCGCATCAAACAGCCCCTGTTTACCCTGGAAGAGCGGGTAGATATGGCCCGGGAGTCTCTGGCGCGGTTCACGAATGTCACGGTGCAGGGATTTGATGGGCTGTTGGCTCATTTTGTTCGCGACCACGGGGCAAAGGTGATGATTCGGGGGTTGCGTGCCGTTTCTGACTTTGATTTTGAATTTCAGATGGCAGGAATGAACCGACGGCTGCAACCGGATGTCGAAACATTGTTTCTGACGCCGGCAGAACAATATGCCTTCATCTCGTCCACCATGATTCGCGAGATAGCTTCCCTGGGTGGGGAGGTCGGGGAGTTTGTCAATGTGGGCGTACATCGGCGACTGATGGAAAAAATGAACTTTGACAGACCAGGAGGGTATTGAAGTATGGCACTGATGATCACGGACGAATGCATCAATTGTGATGTTTGCGAGCCGGAATGTCCCAATGAGGCTATTTCTCAGGGCGCCGAGGTGTACGAAATCGATCCGCGCAAATGTACCGAATGTGTTGGACATTACGATACCCCTCAATGCCGAGAGGTCTGTCCGGTGGACTGTATTCCGATGAACCCCGACCATGTGGAAAGCAAGGCGGAGTTACAGCAAAAATATCAGCGTTTGATGAACGCCAAATCCTGAGGTAATTTGCCGCATGAAAACTTTGAAGCGTGGGAATGGGACCAGAATACCAAGAGTTGCGGTGATTGGCTTTCTGTCTTGGGTGTCGGGCAGTGTATGGGCCGAGACCCTTCCTCCCACCACGGCAATTGCTGCACCTGTCCCCGCCGTTGCTGTAGAAGCCCCGCCGAGTCGGCTGCCTTCTCAAGAGCTTACTGCGCGTTGGGTCTACCAGTTGTTGCTGGCGGAAATAGCGGTACAGAGAGGCCATTTACCCCTGGCCACCAAAACCTATGTTGATCTGGCGAGAACCACCAAAGATCCGAGGGTAGCGCGTCGGGCGACGGAAGTGGCCTTGTATGCCCATGATTTGCCTGCGGCTCAAAGTACCCTGAGTTTGTGGTTGAAAGAGGATCCCCAGTCGCCTTCGGCGCGGGAGACTTTGGGCGCATTGATCATGTCCCAACCGAGCATGCCGTCTGCTTTACCCCTGCTAACACAGCTCATCGAGGCAGATAAGGGGGGGGAGGCGGATGATTTTATGGGGTTGACGGTACTGCTGGACCAGCAGCCTGATCATGCGGCAGCATTGGAGTTGGCACGACAATTGACCAAGTCCTATCAGGATATGCCCGAAGCCCATTATTTGGTGGGGTCGGTGGCCGCTCAGGCCGGAGATGACGGGCAAGCATTGAAAGAAGTCCGGGAAGCGTTGGCACTGCGGCCCGACTGGGGGACCGGAATCGTGTTGGAAGGGCGTTTGTTGCAGAAAAAATCCCCCGACCAGGTGTTGAGTTTGTATCAGTCGTTTGTCGAGAAACACCCGGAGAACCGGGAAGTGCGCTTGGAATACGCTCGTGCCCTGGTGGAGAACAAACAATACGCTGAAGGCAGAACCCAGTTTCAAACCCTGCTTCAGGCCGATCCCAATCAACCAGATTTGTTGCTGGCCGTGGGGTTGCTCGATTTGCAATTGATGGACTACGCACCGGCAGAAGAAAAATTTCAGGCGGTGCTCAAAGGTAACTATCGCGACCCTGATCGCGTACGGTTTTATTTGGGCCAAGCGGAAGAGGAACAGCACCATCCGGAGCGTGCCATTCAATGGTACGAAGCCGTGGAATCTTCAGAACAACGGCCGTTGGCGCAAATTCGCGCGGCTTTGCTTCTGGCCCAGCAGGGACAGGTACAGAACGCCTTGGATCGTTTGAGCAAATTGCCCGCGACTACCCCGGAACGATTGGAACAGCGTACGTTGGCGCAAGAGCAGATTCAGCGCGATGCGGGGGACTACAACGGCGCCTTTGATACCTTGAACCAGGCGTTACTGACTGTGCCGGATGCCCCCGACCTGCTCTATGAACGGGCCATTGTGGCGGACAAGTTGAATCGCCTCGATGTGCTGGAGCAGGATCTGCGGCGGGTCATTGCCCTTCGTCCCGACTATGCCCATGCCTATAATGCATTGGGCTACAGCTTGGCAGAGCACAATGTGCGTCTGGACGAGGCTTCCACCCTGATTCACAAAGCCTTGTCTTTATCCCCGACGGATCCATTTATCATCGACAGTTTGGGTTGGGTGCAATACCGTCAGGGAAATTTTGGTGCAGCGGTGACCACCCTAAAACAGGCTTATGCGGCCGACCAAGATCCGGAGATTGCTTCCCATTTGGGAGAAGCATTGTGGGCTTCAGGAAATGAAGCGGAAGCCCGCCAGATTTGGGAAACCAATCTTAAGGCGCACCCTGATAACAGCGCATTGCTGGCGACGGTTCATCGTTTTCTTCATTGAGGGTTGGTTCGGCATGAGGCATTGGCTGTGGCGCTTGGCTCTGGTAGGGGCGTTAACGGGTTGTGCCTCGTGGCAGAATCCTCCCGCGAGTGACTTGGTGATTGGGAAAGGGGCGGTACAAAGCTACCGTTTAGAGGGGCGCATTGTGGTTCGGCAGGCCTCGGGGAGTGACAGCGGCAAACTGGAATGGCAATTGCAGCGGGATACGGAGCAACACGTCGAACTGTTGTCGCCTTTGGGGACAACGGTGGCGGTGGTGGATAGTTCTCCCCTTGAATCTCGTTTGGTATTGGCGGATCAACGCAGTTTCGTGGCCACCGACCCTGCCGCCTTGACCCAGTCGGTATTGGGCTACGAGCTTCCCTTGCAGGGGTTGCCTTGGTGGTTGCGGGGTCAACCGGACCCCACCTTGCCGGCGCAGTTGGAGCGCGATGGCGACAATCATCTTGTCCGTTTGTCCCAACAGGGATGGGTCATGACCTATGCCGATTGGCGTAGTATCGGGGGGCAATGGTTGCCTGGGAACATTCGACTGGAGCGAGAGAATCTCCATATCCGTGTCAAGGTGGATCGCTGGACGTTACAGCAGCAGGAAGCCGAATGACTTTGGCTCGCGGAGTGTGTGATCAGTCACAGCGCCAGTGGTTGGGGGCTCCTGCCCCCGCTAAGCTCAATCTTTTTCTGCGAGTAACGGGGCGCCGTGCCGATGGCTACCATACCCTGCAGACGTTGTTCACTTTTTTGGATTATGGTGACACCCTGGATGTGATGGTCACCGAGGATGGCAGCATCGGACGCCAATCGCCCGTCATTGGGGTGAGGGAAGAGGATGATCTGAGTCTCCGGGCAGCACGCCTGTTACAGCAGGAAGCCCAGGTTTCCCAAGGGGCGCAACTGCGCCTCTATAAGCACATTCCCGTAGGTGGCGGGTTGGGGGGAGGGAGTTCCGATGCGGCAACCACCCTTCTGGTATTGAATCGCCTGTGGGGGCTACGGTGGGAGCCCTGGCGTTTGGCGCAATTGGGACTGAAACTGGGCGCTGATGTACCGGTTTTTGTCTGGGGACAGACGGCGTTGGCCACCGGGGTGGGCGAAGAACTGACGCCGCTGACTGTTCCGGAACGCTGGTATTTGGTGGTATCGCCGGGAGTTTTTGTGTCTACGGCAGCGGTTTTCGCGGCACCCGATTTGACAAGAAATTCAAACCCCGTCAAAATACGGGACTTTTCTGAAGGGATCACTGGGAACGACTTGCAGCCTGTGGTGGAACGCCTCTATCCTGAAGTAGCGCGATTGCTGCGCTGGCTGGGAAAATTTGGCGAGGCACACATGAGTGGCTCGGGCAGTTGCTGTTTTTTGGTGTTTTCTACCGCTGCCGAGGCGCAACAAGTAAAATCCAGGCTGCCTTCAGACTATCGAGGTTTTGTGGCGCGCGGACGACAATGTCATCCGTTGTTTCACGAAGTGTAGCACTGCAGGGGAGTCGCCAAGTGGTAAGGCACCGGATTTTGATTCCGGCATTCGTAGGTTCGATCCCTACCTCCCCTGCCACCGTCTAGTTCAGCCGCATCAGGAGTGTCATGCCCTCTACCGATTTGATGGTGTTTACTGGCACCGCCAATCCCCGCTTGGCGAGTGAGGTAGCATCTTATCTCAATATTCCCGTAGGTCGTGCCACGGTGGGTCGCTTCAGCGATGGCGAAGTGATGGTGGAAATCTTGGAGAATGTGCGAGGAAGGGATTGCTTCATTCTTCAGTCCACTTCTGCGCCCACCAACGATCACCTCATGGAAATCATGGTGATGTGCGACGCCTTGAAGCGGGCTTCTGCGGCTCGTATCACTGCCGCCATTCCCTACTTTGGTTATGCGCGTCAGGACCGTCGTCCCCGCTCAGCCCGTGTTGCCATTTCCGCTAAAGTCGTGGCCAATATGCTGCAAGGGGCTGGGGTGGACCGGGTGCTGACCATGGATTTGCATTCTGATCAGATTCAAGGGTTTTTTGATATCCCCGTGGACAATGTGTATTCCACCCCCCTCATGCTGGGAGACATCTGGCGTGCGGGTTATCAAGGTTTAACCGTAGTCTCTCCCGATGTGGGGGGCGTGGTGCGTGCTCGGGCTTTGGCCAAGCGGCTGGAAGCCGACCTCGTGATCATCGACAAACGCCGTCCCAAACCCAATGTGGCACAGGTGATGAATGTCATCGGTGATGTGGCGGGGCGGACCTGTATCATTCTGGACGATATGGTGGATACCGCTAACACCCTCTGTGCTGGGGCTCATGCATTAAAGCAGCATGGAGCAGACAAGGTTGTGGCCTATATTACGCACCCGGTGTTGTCCGGGCCAGCGGTAGAGCGGATCGCACAGTCGGATCTCGATGAAGTGGTGGTGACCGATACCATTCCTCTGGCGGGAGCCGCGTTGAATTGCCGAAAAATTCGTCAGATTGGTATTGGCGAATTGATGGCGGAAACCATGCGTCGCATCAGCGACGAGGACTCGGTGAGTTCTCTTTTCATGGAATAGTGTTGTGCCCCCTGGCTGGTCGCGGTCAGGGTTTTTAATCATTCTTAACGCAAGGAAACATCATGGAAATCAATATTACGCATCGCACAGCGCAGGGCACCGGAGCGAGCCGCCGCCTGCGTCGGGCCGGTCGGGTTCCCGGCATTCTCTATGGAGCAGGTCAGGACGCGGTGGCCATCGAGTTTGATCATAACGAACTCTTTCATAAACTGCGCCAAGAAGCGTTTCACGCTTCCGTGATCAGCCTGAAAATGGATTCTCAAACTCACGCAGCCCTGTTGCGCGATGTGCAAATGCACCCTTTCAAGGCGTTGGTCTTGCATGCGGATTTTCAGCGGGTGGATCTGACCAAGAAACTCCACACCAAGGTTCCTCTGCATTTTGTCAATGGCGAAATTTCACCGGGAGTGAAACAATCCGGCGCGATCATCAGCCATATCCTGACGGAAATCGAGGTGTTGTGTTTGCCCCAAGATTTGCCTGAATACATTGAAGTGGATTTGCGTGATTTGACTCTGGTGCATCCTTACCATGTGGCTGATTTGAAGGTCCCTGCCGGCATTGAATTCGCCGCATTGCACAAGGGTGAAAATCCCGTCGTCGTGGCTGCAGTATTGCCGCGCGCGGCTCGTGCGGAAGAAGATGCCGCCCCCGTGGCCGTGGCGGATGTTCCTGCAGCCAATCAGAAAGCCCCGGCTGCTGAGGCGGCCAAACCCGCCAAACCCACCAAGAAGTAATCTTTTACTGACCGGGGAGTGCCAGGCGTGAGTCTTCGGGTCATGGTAGGGTTGGGAAATCCCGGGCTTGAGTATGAGAACACCCGGCATAATGCTGGCGTTTGGGTGCTCGAAGCCTGGGCGCGACAAGCAGGGGTATCCTTGCACAAGGAAGCCCGCTTTGCGGGGCGTGTGGCGACAGCAGGCGCGATCTGGTTGCTGCGCCCGGATACCTACATGAACCTCAGCGGCCGATCTGTGGCGGCTTTGTTGCGCTATTACCGGGTGGCTGTGAGCGAGTTGCTGGTAGTTCATGATGATCTGGATCTTCCCCCCGGTACCGTGCGGCTCAAGCAGGGTGGGGGATCGGGGGGGCATAATGGGCTCAAGGAC
>VFSW01010063.1_pt1 | contig 13440 bp, 13 predicted proteins | sample 5358111 | NCBI WGS metagenome assembly VFSW01 (sample SAMN11554181, study PRJNA540505) | mine drainage metagenome | isolation source: sediment from site ElyBrook_90M | place: USA: Ely Copper Mine, Vershire, VT | collected 2017 | reverse complement strand
GTCGCGTTCGGGTGGTCATGGGAGCCGTCGGGGCGGGATCATTCGCCGCATTTTCTTTGTTCAGTATAGGGAACCAGGGCCTGTTCACACTACTTGGGCCATCCACTCCAGTAGTGTGAACAGGCCCTGGCATAGGCAGCGGGCGCTCAGCCCAGCACCATGACCACGGCCCCGGCGGTGATGAGCAGGCCGCCCGCAACCACCGGCACCGTAAGCTTCTCGCCCAGCAGCAGCCACGCAAAGATCATCACCAGTGGCACACTCAGCTTGTCCAGCGGCGCCACGCGCGAGGCCGGGCCCAACTGCAAGGCGCGAAAGTAGCACAGCCACGAGAGGCCGGTCGCCAGCCCTGAGAGCGTGAGGAACAACATGGTGCGGCGGTCGAGCAGGCGAATCTCTCCGTGCTTGCCCAGCGTGATGGCGATGGCCCAGGCAAAGACCAGCACTACGCTGGTGCGGATCGCCGTAGCCAGGTTCGAGTCAACGTGTGCCACGCCCACCTTGGCCAGCAGGGCCGTGGCGGCGGCAAAGACAGCGGAAAGCAGTGCCCACCCAATCCATGTCATATCCGCTATGGTACGGCGGCCGCGCCGTGCCCGGTTGAGTACACTGGAACAGACATGCGCCTGCTCGCCATTGCGCCCTTCCTTGCGGTTCTCCTCGGACTCTCCGGATGCGGCTATCACACGCTGGGCGCGGCTACCCATCTGCCGCCCGGCACGCGCACGTTGTACGTGCCCGTTTTTACCACGCTCACTGACACGTATCACACTGAAGCGGTGATGACTGAAGCGGTAATCCGCGAGTTCGCCGCCCGCTCGCGCCTTCGCGTGACGCCGGATGCGGGCGGAGACCCGGATGCGGTGCTGCATGGGAAGATTCTGAATGAGACGATCGCGCCGCTCACTTACAACACCTCCACGCAGCAGTCGTCCAGCTTCCTTATCACCATGGTGGTTTCGGTCACCCTTACAGGACGCGACGGCAAGACTCTCTACCAGAACAAGAACTACGTCTTCCGCCAGCAGTACCAATCACCCACCGATCTTGCGACGTTTCTCGACGAGAGGCCGGCTGCCGTAGAGCGGCGTTCGCGCGACTTTGCGCGGGAGCTGGGGGCCGACGTGCTGGAAGGTTTGTGAGGAGGCCGTTCAGGCGGCGCAAGAAACAGAGTTCCCGAGCCGCCTGAACGTTTTGGGGGAGGAAAACGGTTTTCAAGCCGTCAGCCTGAGGCAACCAGTGCGGCTTTGCGCCCTCGGGTATTCCGTGGATGCTGGTCGCGTTCGTTCCATGACCGAGGATCAGGAGCGAACGGCCCGGTGTTTCAGGTTGGCCCCAGTCTAGTCATCGCGCTGCGATCGAGCAACGAAATGCAGCGCGAAATGCCGCTTTGGACGCGAAATCTACATTACGATCGTCCAACGCGGAACCGAAGTAACTGGTGTTACTTACTCTCCCGTTAATACCTCTCGATTCCAATCGGCAGCTCGCGCCGGGGCGAATCAGGACGGGGTGCGGGGAGCCTGCCAGGCAGCGCCCGTTGCAGATTCTGGCAACCTTTTGCAGTGGGGGCTGGTCGCGAGGCGTCGGGAACGGTATTCTGGAGCCGCATGATTCCTCCACTCATTGCCCGCAGATTATCCCCACGGAGGCAGGTCCGTTGACCACCTCGCGCTGGGGCGCCGGGTTCAGCGCTGTGGGTCGCTTTGTGGCGGAGATCGAAGCCGCTCAAGCCGGTTCGGGCCCGCTCAAGCCCGGCTACGTGCTGGTGGGCGACGAGGTTTTCCTGCTGGACCGCTGTCGCGGGGCCGTTGTGAAAGCCTTTGTGCCGCCGGACCTGAAGGATTTCTGCCTCTCCGATTTGGATCTGAACGGGACCTCGATCTTTGAGGTGCTGGACCGCGCGCAAACCCCCTCGCTCATGGCGCCGTTCCAGGTGATTTTTGTGCGCAACCTGCGGCAGCTCTACACGCGCGGGGCCAAGAAGGAAGAGTTCGCGGCGCTGAGCCGCTATTTTCGTTCGCCCAACCCGCAGGCGCTGCTGATTTTTGTGGCGGATTTTCTGCGCATCACCTCCGACGCCCGGCGCATGGAGATGGACGACAAAAACCGCTACGACCGGCTCGGCGAAACTCTCGGCGAGTACTGCGGCATGGTGGAACTGGCTCGCGTGAATGAGGAAGACGCCATGCGCTGGGCCATGGCCACAGCGCAGGATGCAGGCGCGCGCATGGAACCGGACGCCGCCCGCGAACTGGTGGATGCGCTGGGAGCCGACATGATGCTGATCTCGTCGGAGTTGGAAAAGCTGCTGCTCTACACGCTCGGCCGCGGCCGCATCACGCTGGGCGACGTGGAAACCATGGTGCTCGGCGCCAAGCAGCGCTCACTCTACGAACTCACCGACGCCATCAGCTCGCACAACAGGGTGCGCGCGCTGGCCCTGCTGCAAGGGCTCCTGAACAGCTCCGATGCGGGAGAAGACGCGGCGATCGGCCACCTGTACATGCTGGCCCGCACCTTCCGCCAGATGCTGGTGATTCTGGAAAAGAACGTGCGCGACTCGCGCGCCATCTGGCAGGCGCTGTGGCAGGGCTTTCGCATGCCGCCGTTTGCCGCAGACGATCTCATCCGCCAGGCTCGCCGCTACAAAAGCCGCCGCGAACTCACGCGCGCGCTGCGGCTGATTGCCCGCGCCGATCTCGAACTGCGCTCCTCGCCGCCGGACAAGCGCCTGGTGCTGGAGCGGCTGGTCTATGAACTGGCCTCGGAGCCAAAGCCCGGACAGCCTTCGTGGGCCTCGGCTCAGTTGTCGTTCGAGGGATAACTCCCTATCGGATTCCGTGCTCGTTCATCCAGGGCCCATACTCGCGATCTTCCTTGAGAATGTGGGTGGTGAGCCAGTCGCGCAGGAAGGTGAGCAGGTGGAGATTCAGCGTGATTTCGCCTTGCTCGAACCGCGCAATGTACTCCTCTACTTGTTTGGTAAGATCGCGGTGCTGTACGCGGTGTTGCGCCAATCCAGGGTATTTTGCGGCGGCCATCATGGCTTCTTCCGCTGAAAAGTGGTCGCGGGTGTAGGCCGCCAGGTTGTGCAGCAGCGGGCCTGTCAGGCTCTTTGCCTGGCCCTTCATCATGGCGTCGTGCAGCTTGTTCAGGGTCTCTACCAGGACGCTGTGTTGAGCGTCGATGGATTGCACTCCCACGGAAAGCTTGTCGTTCCAGGTCATCAGGGCCATTTCTTCTATCTCCCGCCGCAGTGCCGGCAACGAAGATATCGGCTGCAAAATCGGGAAGTTGAACGGAAGCCGGGCAGACATGTTGCGCCCTGATGATTTGTTCAACGTCGCGGGGGCGCGCGGCAGCCTATTCCAGAATCACGTCGGGCTCCGGCTCGTGGCCGCAGGTCGTCAGGGTGATGGCCGCGCCCAGGATGAGCGCTCCACCGGCCCAGGCGTAAGGCCCCAGATGCTCACCGAGCAATTTCACCCCCAGCCAGGAGCCGAGTGCCGGTTCAATGTTCAAAAAGACCCCGGCGCGCGATGCGGGAACGTGGTGAATGCCCCAGTTCCAGAGCAGCGTGGTGGTGGCCGTGCACGCAATTCCGCTGATGGCCAGCGCGACCCAGGCGGTCGAACTGATGTGGGCAAAGGGCGGCGGCTGGCTGTGGTTGGGCAGCCAGGGATTCAGCAGCCAGGGCCCGAGCACCCAGACGGCCAGCATCACCGTTCCCGAAAGAATGGTGTAGGCCGTCACCACCGGCGGGCTGTGGGTCATCATCAGCTTCTTGCTCAGCAGGATCCATGCCAGCGCGGTCACCAGTGAAGCCACAACCAGCAGATCGCCGCTCAGCGTGGGTTGTTCGTGTCCTGCCGGGCCATGGTGGCCGCCCAGCACGATGAGGGCCGCACCAACCGTGGAACCGGCCAGCGCCAGCCAGCCGATGCGGTCCAGGCGCTCGCCCGCAAAGATCGCGGCCGCTGCCCCCAGCAGCACCGGCATGGAGCCCACCATCAGCGAGGCGTGGCTCACCGTGGTGCGGGCCAGGCCATGGAACTGCACCAGAAACTGAATGGGAATGCCAAAGAGCGCGGAGATCAGCAGCAGCCGCGTTTCGCTCCAGGTAAGGCGCACGCGGCTCGCCAGCGCCACCGGCAGCATTCCCAGGCATGCAAAGAGAAAGCGGTAGAGCACCATGTACTCCACGCTCATTTCGTCAAGCGCCAGCCGGCCAAAATAGAAGCCGGTGCCCCACAGGCACCCGGCCAGCGCACAGGCGCCATAGCCTAGAAACATAAGGCGCTGGCCCGTCATTGCAATCTTTGCCATTCCTGCTTTTACTCTAGACGGTGCGCTTCAAGCCAGTACACCAATGTGGGCCGGAGCCTGGGAAGTCCGGCGGAGTGGCGTGTTGGCAGGTCTTGAAGGCGGGGGGGATGATTCTTCTGATTCCCGCATGGCAAAACGTTCACAGCGGAGGAGAAGTCAGCCTTTGGGGTCCTGTGCTACTATCAGCGTCGAGAGTTCGTCTCCCCGGAGAAATCAAAGATGGCATATGTGATTGCAGAACCCTGTATCGGCACTAAGGACACCGCCTGCGTAGACGCTTGCCCTGTCGATTGCATCCACCCCAAGAAGGACGAAGGCGGCTTTGCTGAGACCGACCAGCTCTTCATTGACCCGGTCGAGTGCATCGACTGCGGCGCGTGCGTCCCGGCCTGCCCGGTATCGGCCATTTTTGCGCAGGATGACCTGCCGGAGAAGTGGGCCCATTTTGCTGAGAAGAACGCCGCTCACTACGGCCGCTAAAGCTCCCTTCGGGTGCTAAGCGGTTCAGCGCAGCTTCGCAATACTTCTGATTGCTCCAAACGCGCATCCCGTCTGGCGGGATGCGCGTTTGTGCGTGTGCCGGAAGTGGGGGAACGCAGGGTCTGCCTGGAGAGCCCGCGGCGGGTCTGCGGCAAGCCTATTGGATGGTTGGATTTCCCTCTTCGGCAGAGGGCAGGTGATCCATTTTTGGAGCCCAGCTCCTGGAATCGGTGACTTCTTCCGTGCGGGGCACGATGGCAAATCGCCCCTTTTCGATTTCAACAAAATCGACACTGTCGCCCGTGTTGAGTCCGAGCTGTCTGCGTACCTGGGTGGGGATGGTGATGCGTCCGTTGAAGGTGACCATTGCGGTGGGCATTTGGAACCTCTGCCTCTATTGTAGTCCTCTCCCCGGAGGCTGCCGGAATGCGAAGATGGTAGACGCATGAGCGTACTCACCTCTGAAGCGGTGGTTTTGCGCACCTGGCCGGTGCATGAGGCCGACCTGATCGTGAGCTTTTTTACACGCGATTACGGCAAGGTGAGGGGCGTTGCCAAGTCCGCCCTCAAGAGCCGCAAGCGCTTCGGCGGGGCGCTGGAGCCCATGACCGTGGCGCGCGCCTGGTTTGCCGAGCGGCCCCGGCAGGAACTGGTGCGTCTGGATCAGCTTGAAATCATTCGCTCTCCGCTGTCGGCGCCGGTGGATCACGTGCGCATGGCGGTGCTGAGCTTTTTTGCCGAGCTGCTGGACGAGGCGCTGCCCGACCACGATCCGCAGGAGACGGTCTTCCGCCTGCTGGTGGCCGTGTTGGAGCAGACCACGGTCGAGCATCCGTGGATGCCGCTCACCTACTTTCAGCTTTGGATGACACGGCTGATGGGCCTGCTGCCCGACATCAGCCACTGCACGGTCTGCCGCGAGCCGCTGGTGGCGGGCGAAACCAGCTTCAACACGCTGAGAGACGGACTGTTCTGCGCCCTGCATCACAACGGCAACGCGAGTGAGCTGTCGGCGGATTCCTGGCAACTGGCACAGCGCATGTTGCGGGTTCCCGTGGCGAACCTTGCCGCCGAACCCTGGCCGCGGCGGCGCGCGCAGGACCTGCGCCGGTTTACCTTGCAGGCCCTGGAGCGCCATCTGGAGCGCAAGCTGCGCTCGGCCGAGGCGCTGGCGCGGCTGGGAGGCTGATAGATCGGGGCTGCTAAAGCTCGGCTGATAAAGGCCGGGCTGATAAAATCAGCGTCAGTTCCGTTGAGAGAGAATTGCCCTTGTCTTCAGCCCAGCTAGCACCCTCTTTGAAACCCAACCCGCTCACTTTTCAGGAGCTTTTGTTCCGCCTGCAATGTTTTTGGGCGGACCGCGGCTGCGTCTTGCAGCAGCCCTACGACGTGGAAGTGGGCGCAGGCACCATGGCGCCGGAAACGTTTCTGCGCGTGCTGGGGCCCAAGCCCTACAAGGTTGGCTATGCGCAGCCTTCGCGGCGTCCGGCCGACGGCCGCTACGGCGAGAACCCCAACCGCCTGTTCAAGCACACCCAGTTCCAGCTCATCCTCAAGCCGCCGCCGGTCAACGTGCAGGAGCTTTATCTGGAATCGCTCGAAGCCATCGGCATTGACCTCAGCAAGCACGATCTCAAGTTTGAAGAGGACAACTGGGAGTGGCCCGCGGGCGGCGCGTGGGGCGTGGGCTGGCAGGTGATGCTCGACGGGTTGGAGATTACCCAGTTCACTTACTTTCAGCAGTGCGGCGGGCTCGATCTCGACCCCATCTGCGCCGAACTGACCTATGGACTGGAGCGCATCGCGGCCTTTCTTCAGGATGTGGATTCGATCTATGACATCGTGTGGGCGCGCGATCCCGAGACCGGCGCGGCGGTCACGTATGGCGATGTGCGGCTGGCCGAGGAGTTGCAGTTCTCCGTCTACAACTTCGAGGTTGCCGACGTAGACAATCTCTGGAAGCACTTCAACCTCTACGAAGCTGAGGCCAAAACATTGCTGGAACGCGCCGATGCCTTGTTTGCCAGTCAGACGGCCGCGGCGGTTGAGAAGCGGCGCTTCCCCCTGCTCGCAACGTATGAGTTGGCGCTCAAGTGTTCTCACCTGTTCAACCTGCTGGATGCGCGCGGCGCCATCAGCGTGACGGAGCGCGTGGGCGTGATTGGGCGCATTCGGGCGCTGGCGGTGGGCGTGGCCAGGGCGTATGCGCTGCAGCAGGCGGCTTAGCCGTGTTAGCCACTCTTCGCGCGTGGTCGCGGAGTTAGCGAGAAAGCAAGAACAATATGGCGGATTTTTTGTTGGAGATTGGGCTGGAAGAGGTTCCGGCCCGCATGATTGCCGGGGCTGAGGCCGAACTGGGACGCCGCGTGAACGACTTGCTCACACGCGAACGGCTGCTTGCGCCGCAGGCCAAACTCACCACGTACTCCACGCCGCGGCGGCTCGCCGTGCTGGTGGAAGGTGTGTTGGTGAGCCAGGCAGACACTGAGGAGCAGTTGACCGGGCCGTCGTGGAAGGTGGCCTTCAAGGATGGCGCGCCGACAGCGGCAGCACAGGCCTTCGCCAAAAAAGCCGGTGTCGATGTCGCGGCTCTTGAAAAAGTGACCAACGCCAGGGGCGAGTATGTGGGCGCGACCGTGAAGCGCGTGGGCCGCGCCGCTGCGGAGTTGCTTGCGACCGAGTTGTCGAAGGAAGTCCTGGGCATTTACTGGGCAAAAAATATGTACTGGCGCGCCGCCAAGCCGGAGCGCTTTGTAAGGCCCGTTCGCTGGGTGGTCGCGCTGCTCGATTCCGCCATTGTTCCGCTGGAGATTGCCGGCATCGCGGCTGGTAATGCGAGCCGCGGCCATCGCATTTCGCACGGCAATGCGCCCGTGGTGATCCACACGGCCCGGAGCTACGCCGAAGAGCTGCACGCGGCCAAAGTTGTCGTCGATGTGGCCCAGCGCAGGCACTTGATTCGCAAGGCTCTCGATGCCGAGACGCGCACCGTGGCGGGCGCCCGCTGGCGCGAAGACGAGCCGCTGGTGGAAACTGTCGTGCACCTGACCGAGTGGCCTTCCGTGGTGCTCGGCAACTTTGAGCCGGAGTACCTCGCCTTGCCTGAGGAAGTGCTGGTGACGGTCATGCGCGACCACCAGAAATATTTCGCCGTCGAGGGCGCGGACGGCAAGCTGGTGCCCCATTTCCTGGCGGTGCTCAACACCCAGGTGGACGACGAAGGCCGGGCCATCATCCGGCACGGCAATGCGCGGGTGCTGCGGGCGCGCTTCAAGGATGCGCGGTTCTTCTGGGACTTTGACCAGAAGACGCCGCTCACCGGGCGCGTCGAGAGCCTCAAGCAGGTCACCTTCCAGAAGGAACTGGGCAGCTATCACTGGAAGACTGAGGGCAACCTCGCCGTGACACGCGCGTTGGCTGCGGTGGTCAAGGCCGCGGGTGTGCAGTTTGACGAGGCCGCGTTGCTCAAGGCTGTCGATCTCGCCAAGACCGATCTGACCACCGAGCTGGTGAAAGAGTTCACTGAGTTGCAGGGAGTGATTGGCGGCCTGTACGCGCGGGCGCAGGGGCTGGGCGAGCGGGTTGCGCTGGCCATCTATGAGCAGTACACGCCGGCCTCAACCGAGGACGAGATCCCTGTGTCGGTCGAGGGCCAGTTGCTGGGCCTCGCCGACCGCATCCAGACGATTACCGCGATGTTCGGCATCGGTTCCGCTCCAACCGGCTCCAAGGATCCGTTTGCCCTGCGGCGCGCAGCCAACGCTGTGGTCAAGATCCTGGCCGAGTCCGGGCTGCCGCTGACGCTGGGCGATGTGGTTGCAGCCAGCGGCGCAGATGGAGCCAACAAGGATCAGGTTGCGGCCTTCCTAAGCGAGCGCCTGCATTTTTATCTCAAGGATGTGCGCGGCTTTGCCTACGACGTGGTCAGCGCCACGCTGGCTGCCGGAGCCGACGATGTGCGCGACGCCATTGCGCGGGCAGAGGCGCTGACGGCGGCGCGTCAATCCGCTGACTTTGCTGCGATCTCCGCGGCCTTCAAGCGCATCAAGAACATCCTGCGCCAGGCCGAGGAAAAGGGCTTCGAGATTGGTTCGCCCAGCAGCGTGAACCTTGCGGCGGAAGCCCAGCAACTCTCCGATGCCGCCGCCGCTCTTGCGCCGGAAGTGGCGAAGCTGCGTCAGCAGCGGGCCTACGGTGAGGCGCTGGCCTTGATCGCCACGCTGCGGCCGGTGGTGGACGCGTTCTTTGACAAGGTGATGGTGCTCGATCCGGACGCAACGGTGCGCGGCGCACACCTGGGCCTGATCGATCAGGTGCTGCGCGGCTTCTCGGGCATTGCCGACTTCAGCGAAATTGTGACCTCGTAGATTTCGGTTCTTGCTGTCCCATCCTTGCCGCAAAGGCGCGGCAAGGATGCGGCATCCAGCCTTTGGTGTCCTGCCATCTGCCGGCCGGCTCCAAGTTCTTCCCGTCCGCGGCCCTCTTCTCCGCATCTTCGGTGCTGTCCGCACGTCTACAATCTATACAGATGTCCGACGCACTTTATTTGAGTTTGTGGTACCCGAATCTACGCCTTGCCGCGCTGCCCGAGAAGCTGACGGCGGTGCTGGGGGAGTTTGCCCTGCATGGCGGTGAGGCCCGTGTCTACGCCGCCACGGTGTGGCCGATCGACTGGAGCGAGTCGCCCGTGTTTCAGCGGGTGTATGGCCGCGGCGACCGCGGTGTTGAGCCCCGGCAGGCCGTGGAAGACGCGCTGGAACTGCTCCACGACGACTATGCCTACGAGTTCCAGATCGGCTGGAACCTCTGGGAGCTGGAAACCCCCACTGGTCTCGATCCGCGCTGGGCGCGCGAGCCGCATCTGGTGCGGGTCACGGGGTTGGGTCCGCTCTTTGACGAGGGTGCCTACGAGCAGGACGGGCACATCCGGCTGGACTTCGGCAACGACGCGCCCTTTCTGGAAGAAGAAGCCGAGCTGGACCAGGTGGGAGCCCGCCACGTCGAAGAAAATGTGCGTCAACTGGTGGAGTTGACGACGGCTGTGGAGAAGGCCTCCGGGGCTACCGCGCGCTTGTTGTGGAGCGAAATGGGCGAGAGTCTTGCCCAGCGCCTGGCGGCCCGTCTCGGCGCAGGGAACTGAAGCGTGCGACTCACCATTGAACGATTGCGAACGCTGGTGCTCGCGGCAGGAGTGCTGCTGGTGGTGGCGCTGGTGGTGTTCCTGGCCATCGGCAAGTGGAAGAGCCCCTTCAACCGCCGCGACATTCCCAAACGGTTGGGCATCGACATTCAGGAAGAGGCCAACGGCTTCACCTATACGCAGTCGCACGGCGGCCATACGCTGTTCAAGATTCATGCGTCCAAAGTCATCCAGTTGAAGAAGGGCAATGCCCTCCTGCACGACGTGCAAATCGAGCTGTACGGCGCGGACGGCAAAAGTGTTGACCGCATTGTGGGCAGCGAGTTTGAGTACGACCAGGTGGCGGGAACAGCCCGGGCTCCCGGGCAGGTGGAGATCACGCTGATGCGGCCGGGGGTGGCTCCGGCGATTGTGCCCAAGGCGACGGCGGACCAGGCGCTGGGCGACAAAGCCAACGGCAAATCGCTGGTCACTGCCGAGAGCGCGGCGCGCGGCGAAATTCACGTACAAACCAGCGGGCTCACCTTTGACCAGAACAGCGGTGTGGCCAGCACAAGCCAGCGGGTGGAGTTCACCCTGGTGCAGGGGAGCGGCAGCGCCATGGGGGCCACCTTTGACTCCCAGCAGGGGCATCTGGTGCTCGATAGCGATGTGGAATTGGATGCGCGGCGCGGTGCGGCTCCGGTAAAGCTGGTTGCCCAGCACGCGGAGTTCGAGCGCAGCGACCAGCTTTGCCATTTGCGGACGGCTTCGGTTGACTACCGCGACGGCCAGGCCAAGGCGCAGGAAGCGACCATCCTGTTCCGTGACGACGGGTCCGCCGAGCGGCTGGATGCGACGAATGGCCTTCTGCTGACGACCGTGACGGGAGGCCGCCTTGCGGCTCCCACGGGCTCGCTGGACTTTGACGAGCACAACCAGCCCAGGCGCGGTCATCTTGAAGGCGGTGTCATGATCGATGCCGACAACCGCGGCCGGAAGGTGCATGGAACCGCACCCACCATGGAGATGGCGTTCACCGGCGCGGGCGAGTTGCGCCACGCGCACATGGAGCGGGGGGTCCGCATCGACAGCGAGGAGCAGAGTGAATCGGCCGGCGGAGTCCTGCGAACGAGCCGGACGTGGCGTTCGCCGGTGGCCGATATGGAGTTCCGCAACACAGGCCGCGGACAGGTGGAGCTGGCCTCGATCCACGGCACGGGCGGAGTGGTGGTGACGGGCGAGAGCCGGCACGGCACAGGTGCCGCTGCCTCCTCGCGGATGTCCGCCGACGAGGTGACTGGCGAGTTTGGCGCGGATTCGGCTCTGACGGAGATGACCGGGACCGGCCATGCCGGCATTGAGCAAATCACCGCTACCGGAGCCCGGCAGACCACCAGCGGAGACCGGCTGGAGGCGCATTTCGCGGCTGGGCGCGCGGCGGCAACAAAGAGCAGCGCAAAGGGAGCGCAAGGCGGAGCTGCGCAGATTCAGTCCGCCACCGTGGATGGGCATGTCGTGCTGGTCCAGACTCCCGTGCAAAAGCCGGCGGCCGCGAAGGGCGGGCCGGTGGAAGCGCCGCTGAGGGCAACGGCGGGCCGGGCGGTCTACGAAGGCGCCGGCCAGTGGCTGCACCTCACGCTAACCCCGCGCGTGGAGAACGGCGGCCTGGAACTCACGGCAGACAAGATTGATGTATCGCAGGCCTCGGGCGACGCGTTTGCACGCGGGAACGTGAAGGCCACCTGGTTCAATGACACAGCAGACAAGGGCGGGGATAAGCCTGCGCAGCCTGCCCGTGGTTCGTCCGCGGCGGCGGGCCATGGAAACGTCTCCCTCGGCGGGCAGGGGCCGGTGCATGCCGTCGCGGCCGAGGCGCAATTGCATCAGGCCAGCGGCGAAGCAGTCTTTCAGGGGCAGGCGCGGTTGTGGCAGCAAGGGGACTCCATCGCGGCTCCGGCGATTGTGCTGGACCGGACAAAGCAGACCCTGGTGGCGCACAGCGCAAATCCGGCAGAGCCGGTGCGGGTCGTGCTGGTGAGCGCCGCGTCGGCCGTTCCGGGCAAGAAGGCTGCGTCTGGATCGGTGTCTGGACAGGCGTCTGGACAGGCGTCTGGATCGGCGTCTGGACCGGCTGCGCCCTCGGTGATCCGGATGCGGGGCAGCGACCTGAAGTACTCTGATGCCGAGCGCAAGGTAGTGATGCGCGCGGGAGCCGCGGGCAATGTGATCGCCGAAACGGGAACGGCAACCACGGTCTCCGGCGAGGTGGATCTGACTCTCCTGCCGCCCGGCAACCATGCCGGCAAGGACGGGGCAGCCGCGCAGGTTGACCGCATGACGGCGAGCGATCACGTAACCGTGACCTCCCAGGGCAGGCGGGGAACCGGGGAGCGTCTGACGTATTCAAGTGAGACCGATCAGTACGTGCTCACCGGGACGGCCGCCGTGCCGCCCAGGCTGACCGACCCGGTGCGCGGAACCGTGACGGGTGAGGCTTTGATTTTCAATAGCCGCGATGATAGCGTCAGTATCGAAGGCGGCGGACGCAAGACCACGACCGAGACCACGGCGCCAAGATGATGGCGGGTGCAAGGCTGAGAACCTGAGAAGTAGATGGAGACACTGATCGCCGAGGGAATCGGCAAGACGTACAAGGGACGGCAGGTTGTCCGCGGGGTCAACCTGAAGATCTCCCGTGGTGAGGTGGTTGGGCTGCTGGGGCCGAATGGCGCCGGCAAGACCACCAGCTTCTACATGATTGTGGGGCTGGTGGCGCCTGAGACCGGGCGCGTGATGGTGGACGATAACGACATCACGCGGGTTCCTATGTACCTGAGGGCGCGCAACTTCGGCATCAGCTACCTGCCCCAGGAGCCGTCGGTTTTCCGCAAGCTCACGGTGGAGGAGAACATTCTGGCCGTGCTTGAGGCGCAGCCTCTTGACAGCCGCGAGCGACGCACCCGGGCCGAGCGGCTGATCAGCCAGCTCAATCTGGGCCACATCCGCACCACCCGGGGCTACGCGCTCTCAGGCGGCGAGCGGCGACGGGTAGAGATTGCCCGCTCCCTCTGCATCCAGCCCAACTTCATCCTGCTCGACGAGCCGTTCAGCGGCATCGATCCGATCGCGGTGCTGGAGTTGCAGAAGATCATCTTTGACCTCAAAGCCAGCGGCATCGGTATTTTGATCACCGACCACAACGTGCGCGAGACCTTGAGCGTCACGGACCGGGCGTACATCATCGCGGAGGGACGGATCTTCCGTGCCGGAACACCGCATGAACTCGGCAACGACCTTGAGGTGCGGCGCGTCTATCTGGGGGAGGGATTTTCACTTAGTTGACGCGGCCTGTCTGACCGGCGGGGCGCAGAAGCAAATAATCGGCCATTGCGCGCCGTCAACCCCCCAAATGTTGTAGTCGCGAAGCCGTACCGGGATAAAGATTCCTGGATCAGGATGCGCTCAATCCAGGACAATGAGGGGGGCAAGCGGGACGTCCCGCCCGAGAC